>TARA_R110002050_G_scaffold213248_2_pt1 | contig 11138 bp, 6 predicted proteins | sample TARA_R110002050 | Tara Oceans TARA_R110002050 (sample SAMEA4396988) | marine metagenome | biome: Polar Biome; feature: [DCM] deep chlorophyll maximum layer (ENVO:01000326); material: water (ENVO:00002006), including particulate matter (ENVO:01000060) such as... | depth 25 m
CGGTCAATGATGTGCTCCTCCTCCTCCAAATCGTCTTCGCTGTCTTCTTCAGACGAAGCATCTGGGTCATCAACTGGCGTCCAATCTGGGTCCTGCCACTTGTCAAAAATAAACTTGGATAATGACTTTATTTCCTTCTCAAGTTCCCGATTGTTCGGACGCATCAGAGACAACCTTTTCAGAATTGTATTTACATCATCCGAAGTCAGCATTTACTTTAACGGACATTTTATTTCTTGGCAGTAGATTTAGCAATTATTTCTGAACCAATATTATAGTTGCCAGTATTATTCTTCTTTATTCGGTAGATGATTGCCGAACCTTCATCCACTCGGGCAAATGACATATCGGGGTCGTGTATTGATGTTGTGATGGATGTGATTGTGCTGGGTTTGGTAATGGTAAATGCTTCGCCATCGGGGAATTGCTGAAAGTAGTAGTCGCCAAATCCATTCTCTTTATTCACAACACCCACAATAGGCAACACTTGTCCTGTTTGGTATTTCCTTTGGTTATTCCCACCCATTCCAATGTATTTCGTATCTGATACAATATCTGACTTAATAAGGTAATACGGGTTCTTCATCTTGATGGGCAAAGTGTCAGCAATAATTTTAACACTTGTCTGTATCTGCGAAATTGCGGGTAATGACGGAATTACAGAACCTCCCTCAAAACTCTCCACATTCGTCTCATATATCGGGTAATTAATTGCGGGGATTTGAGAAGTCAATTGCTCTGCCCCGTAAGCATTTCTGTTAAATGTTGTGATGTCGCCTGGATTAATATTAGCATTGGTCGTCACGGCACCAATTCCCCTGACATTCACACCATCTGCCAATCTGGTCTGCCTGTCGTAAGGGGCATCTTTCAGGTCAAATTGCCCATAACTGAAACCCAGAAATCGCCACAAACATTCGTCCCAATCATCTTCCTCTATTCCAAAATCCTCAATAAAAATACCAGATTTGGCATCATAGATTTCCCAAGGCGAGAGATTTGGATTAAAATTAGCAATCTCCAGTTTAACTCCGCTCGTGACGCTCGCTTTGTCAGTTATAATTGTGGGTCTATAGGGCACCATATCAGGGCAAAAATCATCTGCCCCTAATCGTTTGTTGATTTTAAACACTTGGTCTTGAGCATCTGGATTGATGGGATTATCTGCCCCTCCACCCGCTTTAAAATTATTGCCGATATATTCGGGGGTGTGGAGTTGGTGGAAATAAAACTTTCCCGCATCATATCCCATCTCAATCTGATTTGCCCCTAAATTGACATCTCTTAACCAGGGGTAAATATTCTTTGCGTGGGCAGCAGAGGCAATCGTGGTTGAGACATTGTCGTAATCAGCAAGGCAAGTCTCTCCGTCATAAGTGGCATTTAAATACCCGTTGTGAAGAACCATTGCTGCCGTCCCATAAGCAGAGAAATGAAGGTCGTATCCAATTGTGGAAGTCTGGGTGATTGCTACACCGCCTGGGAATAAATAATCTCCTAATTTTATTTTGGCACTAAATCCGATAGTGTATTCATCTGCCCCTGTCAGGACACGCTGGAAAATACCATATGCCTTTGGTCCGCTGGCAAGAGTATCTGAATAAACAATGTCTTTTTGTGTCGGGTCATAATCAAACCAAATCGGGTAAGATGAATAAGATAATCCCGAACCCGTGTAATTGTCCGAACCAAGTGTCTGACCCGCCTTTCCTCTCCCATTGATGTCAATGTGGAGGAAGCGGGAGTTCTCAATCGTTGTGATTATTTTGGTAGTTCCTACCATATTGTGGTCATAGTCAAATAATTCTGGATACTTTATTTGGGCATCAAAGAATGCCTTGTATTTCATTACATTTATGGAAGTCCAAGGTATTTTCGTCACGATGACACTTGTTCCAGCATTGCCTGCTGCTTTGGCAATTGCGTGAGATGAATGAATGGTCTTAAAGTCCCGAGTATTTGTCCTGTATTGCTGTGTATTAATAGATGTCCTTTGATTTCCAGGATACAAGAGTTCATCGTAATAAGTTGCTCTGCCCGCATCCCATAAATCAGGTCGCTTCACGCCTATTGTGTGGTATGCCTCCTGGTATTTTATTACATCCTGTTTCGTCGTGGCATCTTCTGCTTGAGCATTTGCCATAAATGCCTTGTATGGTTCTTCGCCAATCGTATCGTGAGAAACGGCGTGAAAGGGACGGAAGCATTCAGATACTACCTTCGTTGAGAGTTTTTTAATACTCTCGGCATCAACCTCCCCCTTGACAATCTTGGGTTCTCCAACTCGGTTCAGTTGGTCGGTAAATTGTTCTGCCACTTCATCTGGAGTATTATATCCCACATCCACTTTGACATTCTTTATTTCGTAATATCTTAACCACTCTCCAAGCACTGCTGGGTCTTTCGCATCGTCAAAAAATCTCTCCGCCTGTGCTTTACCGCCAATCGTGTCCCCGTCAGTCATATCGGGACTTACCCCGTCGCCAGATACTCCCTGAATACTATTTGACCTACCCTTGCTGTAAAATGTATTTTGTTTGACATAAATAGTAAAACGGGAATTGTCTGATTTTAATTTCCACAACTTTCCTGTGCCTTCTTGTGCCTCTGCCGTCCCAGACCTTGATGCTCCTAATTCATAAAACTCCCAATCTGACTTAACCTGCGAATAAATTGTAGGGTCAGTTCTCGTGCGACCGAAAGCACCACAATCTTCTCCACATCCTGTGCCGTTGTAAGTTCCCCTGCCGAGTTTGTCCCCTATTGTTGTCTCAAATCTGCCAGGATATGATTGGACAGCATTAGTTTGTTTTAATTGCCCCTGCGTTGCTCCAGCGGCAGTAATTTTATTCAGAAGAGTATTTCCATTATATGCCGTGTATAACCAATAATAAGGGTCCATTACCTGTAAAAAGGGTCTTAATCCTGTCCTCGCCCCACCGCCTCCAGGTTCGTTGGCAGTTGCTTGTGTGCCTGCTGCCGTGTATATGTTCTCCGAATATACGGCAGCATAGATTTGCGGAGGGTCAGGACAATCAAATCGCCTCGGAAGCATCATATATCCCGAACCATTTGCCGTTTTGTAATATGATATCTGGAAATTAACTTCATTGTCCTTTACCTCAAAATGCTCTTCTTGGGTAATAAAAGATGCCTGTTGATATCCCCCAAAATCATTATTATAATACAGGGTTTTTGGACTTCCATATCCAACATTTCTCGGAGGAAATGATGATGACGCAGGAGTTCTGGCGGGCGATAATGCCTCGTAAGTCTCGGTATATCCCGATAAATACAAGTTTGTTCTTTTTAGGGTATATCCTTTACTGCCTCTCGGTCGCTGACCCTTAAACTCCATATTGCCGTCATTGCCCCGTTCATTCACAAATGCCGAATAAACTGACACTTCATCTCCAGGATTTAATTTAATGCCTGAACCCTGATTACAGGTAAATAAAGCGGGGTTGTTTTCTGCCGAGGGGACTTTATATTCTTCTGAACCTTTCCTATTACAATCTACCAAAATGGTATCAACATATGCTGGAGGGTTGCTCATCTATTTATAGTAGATAATATTTTTAAAATGAATTACAAAAAATGAAGTTATTGGATGTCCCTATGTCCGTCCTTTTGCTCTATAAAATAAGATTGTGTATTTTTATTGTTTTGCTTTCATAGAATTGATTTTTGGATGGAAATGGACGGACGCTTGGACACGCTCAATTTAGGCATAATAGCACTGGAAATATCCGTTGGTTAAAGTGGCAGTGCGGACAACCTCAAGATAGACACGCTGGGTGTATCCAGGCGAAGCAGTAGCAGCACCAGCACCATCAGTCCGACTAATAGTAGTCGGTAAATCATTGACCCTGAAATATAGTTCTATGCCACGACTATTAATACGCTCGTTGCGATTTAGTCTGCCTGCCGCCCAGAAGAAGTCCCCTGTCAGAGTGGGTTTTGATGCCCGTGCGGCAATAGTGCCAACATAAGCACCAGTTCCTCCCTGATTAATCGTATCGGCAAGAGTGAAACCCATAGTTCTCTCGGTAATGCTGTCCCCTTCATTTGAGTATTCTTCACGATTGACAAACGGCACAAGACCTTCAGTCTGCTGAACATTGTGGAAATGACGGGCAGAATTATCAACATCAATCGGGTAAAGGAAGTTGTCGTTGTATTTAATATTAAATGTAGCAGTTCCGTGAGATGCCGCATTCTGACCTCCAGAATAATCTTTGGCAGGTGCTTGGGCATAATAGTTATTCAGTAAATACTCTTCTTCAGCAAACTCGTCCTGAACACCCCAAAACATCTTGCTGACAATCCTGCCAGCACCACCAATATTGCGTATCATCTGTGATTTAATTGCCGTCTGATCTACCGAGTATTTGGACAACTGGTAATCAACATAGGTAAATGACATATTCTGATTTGCTTGAGCATATGCCTCCATCATTTCCTGTGGAAAATAAAGGTAGTCCGCAATTAGGCGAGTTCTGGTCTGGTCAATAATATAATCAGCATTCCCGCTTTCCTCCATAGCAACTACCCGACGGGTCTGGTCAAGCACGCCTGAACCAGGACGGGAGAAAGTTAGTTCCAGAGACACCTGTTCCTTAATTAAATAAAGTGGCAATTGGTTCATTTTCAGGAAGGGGCACAATTCCGACAGGGACATCTGGAAAAGTGGAGCATCTTTCGGAGATAGACCTACTCCCTCAACAAATTGACTGGTATTCTGAAAGTTGTAAGGGGCAAGGTTCATAGCATTACTTAACCTCTTGGATGTCCCCTGTCGCCCATCGTCATAATCTCTGCCAATATCTAAACCAATAGATTTTGCCAGAGTGTCGCTTTCACCCGAACCTTGGGCAACACCGACATTCGCTTGGGCATTCTCATATTGTGGTTCGTGGGCAATACATCTGCCATTCTGGTAGAGTTCTCGTTCCTTCATATTCTCATTGGAAGTAAAGAGAGATTTGTAGGCATACCAATGGGCAAAATCCTCAATCTCGCAAATAGTCTTGGTTCCCATCTTAAGTGCCACACGCTCAATCAGCGAATAAACACCAACACCAACAGGGAAGATAGCATCGTCACTGGTGTTCTTTAATCCAATCTCAATCTTGGAGTGAGAATGAAGGATACCTTTATTCTGGAAAACAAATCGGCAGAACCCGTCCGAATGAACAACTGGTTCCAGGACACTTGTTTCCACATCTTGTGCCGTATTCACGGGGATTGCTCCAATCTTAAGAAGGTCAGGGATGGCACTTGCTTGGACACTCATATTTTATAATATGATGCTTTATAAAAATAATGGTAAAAGATTTATCTATTTAATTAATGACTTGGACACCTCCTGGACCAAAGACAAGTGTATTTTTGGCGTGGGCAAACATAAATACGCCGTGCGGATAATCACTCGTTAGACCCGTGTGAAGATTGACACCGAAACTTTCAGTGGCAAATGAAATGCCCTGATTAGAAATGCTGTCAAAACCAACTCCAAGAGTATAGCAATCACCTCCGTCTTTGTTCGCATTGTTAGTCCCAGCAGGGGAAGAACCCGCATCAACACCCGCCCAAGAATTGCCCTGGATTGTGAAACTTTCGGCACGACGCTTTTTGAGACGACCATTCGTCGGAGCATTAATAACACGGGATGCTTTGGTGAATGCCCTAATCGCATCAATACCATTTCTAACAAAAACAGGGTCATACTGCTCCTGAAGCGGTTGCGTCTTCTGCTCAAGGTCAAGGTTAAACATAAAGGGGTATTTCTGTCCCCCACGGGTATAAACAATCTGCTTAATATCTGCCCGTGTATTATCAACATTCTGAAGTGGCATTGTTGCCATACCATTGGCATCCCAATTGTTAATCATATGACTTGGAATAAAGTTCATAAATACACCGAGAACTCGGGATAGACCCAGATTAAAATTGATGATGGCGTTGGTGGAATTGACAGAGGCAAAGTAAGACGAGATTGAGTTATACTCAAATGTGGAGGTCTGACCAGGAGGGCGGACATCCTCAACTGCCTCGCAGACCATATGAACATCCGAAAGTTCGTAGTAAGACTGGTTCAGGGTGGAGGCAACACTTGTTCCCTTGCGGTCAAATAAAACATTGTTGTCAGGGGCAAGGTGGATTTCTACGAGAAGACCTCCAACTCCACCATTTCCAGAAAGAGGAATGCCCTGCGTGCCGTTAAATAGACCACAGGGAAGATGAAGGCAGAATGAATTGCCCCCCTGCTTCTGCCCGAGATTGTCCATAATAGTTCTCTTGCTACTTTCGTAATTGGGAGTTATTAAGGCAGACTGGGACAAGTGGGCATATCCATCCTCAACACTTGTGGTAGATGGGATATAACTTGCCATCATACGATTATAGTTCTTTATGTGCTCTATGACCTGATGTGTCGCCTGGGACTTAATAACTACCTGGTCAATGGCAGAATACATCCCTGTCCGACAATCCCAAGAGAGAGCATCTGTCTTGGTAGGAATATTCGTGCCTGGGTCATTGCTCCAGAAATTAACTTTGCCACATAGGCGAACCGACGAACCGAGTAGGAGGCGGTCTTGCTCACCTATCAGAAACTGAATTACTGGATTGCCAGATTTAAAACTTATTTTGCCCGATGAAAGCACATTACTGGGGGTTATGTGAAGATTGACATTGCCTGCTGCTGAACTCATATTTATACTATGAGGTTTTATTAAAATAATGGGAAGAAAATTATACTTTATTTTATTGCCGTCTTGGTAAATCATTTAGTCTTGACTGATTAGACCTGAAGAGAAATCTGGTCGCCTTTTACCTCAATTCGGCGAAGATGGGAAACAAAATTGTGCCATAACTTATTCTTGACTGGAGCACGCTGGGACATATAATTGACCTGGAGGTTAAAATCACGCCCACGGCAATCATATACACCATCCTGTAGAGCAAGTGCCCGACCGATACAGGCATTAGACCTAAACTTCTTAAATGACAGAGGTTCTATCTGTGCCATAGCAAGTGCCTTTTCTAACTCAATAAGTGGTTGCTGCTGAATACCGAAACGACCACTAATTTTATCAGTCTGAACTGCCCGACTGGGATTTAATTTGCCATCATAGAACCACTGGTAGTCCGAAAGTTCGTCCCAGCATCCAGTGAGACCAGTTCTTACAGAGAAGTTTGCTTTATCGTATCCATCATCAAGTTCTTCCAGATAGGTCATATCAGACGGAGCGTCTGCCTGCGGATAGGCAAGTCCAGCATACCAAGTAAGACCCAGAGCATCTCCCATTCCAGTAATTGCCTTTCTGTCGGTATAGACCTCGCCGTCAGTTGGGATGGACAGAATAGATTTTGCCCTACTCTGTGAAAGTGGCAGGCGAATATTGGCAACTCGGTCGCCCTTTAATTGGGAGTATTTGTAGTTGGTGGAAGATAGGAAATCATAATTCATTGTGCCTCCACCCTTCATCATTCCCATAAGTTTCGCCGTGTATCCAGTAGGCATCTCAATCTGCTGAATTACCATCTGGACATTGCTTAACCGATAATCAGCATTGAGGGGAGTTGTGCTCGCTACACCAGTAGAGGCGACCTGGTCTCGGATAGAAGCATCAACAACCATCCACCCACCACTATTCTGGATATTGCGGGTCGCAGCATCAGTCATATCATTCTTTACCGCCGTCACTAAAACAATTCTGATGAGACCGAAGCGACCACCAGAAGTTGCTGGGTTTCCATCACCCGCCATCAACTCAAGAGACTTAATAATCATATCTGCCGATGTCTTGGCAAACCAAGGTTTGCCAGGTTGCTCTGACCAGGAGTTGGTCGTGCCATCCGAAAAGTCTGCCGTCTTACACAGGGCAATCTTCTGCCCCACAACAAAGGGGCAATTGTCCAGAGTAGTCATACTATTGGCACGAGATACATAAATATGGTCATTCGTAGCACCACCACCACCATCGTCTCCTATCCATCCGCCCTGTGTGGCAGGACCACCCGCCTCAATATCACTATCTTTGCCCGTCACAGAGTGGAATAAAAGACCAAGATTGGAGCGACGGCACGGGTTAATCGTGTCAGGGATACGAAGAACCCTTCCAGCACCTTCCAGGATAATCTCAATTCTTAACCCTTCTGTAAGGAGAGCGGGAAATACTTTGGTGTTTGAGAAGATGCCTGTGTGAAGCGGGAGGCAACACTTGACAACATTAAAACTGGCATCCGTGAAAGTATTGTCCGTGTTGTTTGGTTTGGGTATTGGGTGTTCATCAGTCCGATACAGATTTGTGTAGGGTTGGGACTTGTGATTATTCTGGTCGGATTTGGTAGTTCCGAAAGTGCCACGGGTCTCGGGGTCATAAGTGGTCGCCCCTTCTGTGAGGGCACGCTTATTTCTTAATACATCATTGCTCTCATAATCGTATTTAAGTGCCACTAAAGTATTGTAATTTTGGATTTCCTCAAGGAGGACTGAACCCGCACCACCGCTCATAATCCGAATATCCCGAATTAAACTTTGCCCCCCCGTCTCCGCATCAAGCGTCAGACGGACAGGGTCATTTGCTTGCCCATTTATTCCCAAAATCTGGACATCAAACTCAAGGTAGCATTCTTTGGGTTGGAAGTAGGAGATGGTTGGGGGAATATGGAAATTAATTTTCTGACTTGATTTGTAGTCAAGTCCATTCTCGGCGAATACTGACACTTTTGTTTGGCGAACAGGGATTTTATCATCAACAGACCAGAAACTCATTTTATAATACAAACCAATATTTTATTTACGGCAATTTATTTACTCTTTTTCTTAATATGTTCTTTGGGCGGTAGATGCCGAAGCAACATCCCCAGAGGCAGTTTGTGAAACAACATCAGAGGCATAAGTCTCTTTACCCGTTGCGTAAGTTGCTGCCGCCTTCTTTTTCTTTTGGGCATCTTCACTTGCCGAACCAATAATACCCATCACTCCAGCAGCAACGGATGCCGCCGCCGCAACAGGGGCAAGTATTGGAACAACCGAAGCAGCAACATCTAACCCACCAGCAACTAATGACGCATCATTACCCGCTTTATATGCCCCTGTGGCACTCTTGCCTTCTGAACCACCAGTGCTACCAGTAGAAATATCCTCAATTCCAGTTATTGCTGCCCCGCCAATTGCCGCAGCAAATCCAACGCCTTTCGCAATTCCAGCAACTTGACCCGCTTTTAAATCTGTAATCGCACCAAGTGCCTTTGAGGTAAATGAAGACACTAAACCAGTATCCTCGCTATTGCCCCCTGCCGCTCTTACATCACTTGCTATTTTGCCTCCAAGTGTTTCGGGTGCTCCACCCACAACGCCCATTGACCTCCCAGCACCAGGACCAGAAGAAAATAATGGTGCCGCCCCTGGTCTAACATCCGAAGCAACTGCCCCTTTTGCTTCAGTGTCCAAACCAAATGCCCCTGCTGCCGCTCTGCCAGCACCTTTCAGATTTTCTGCCGCTAAAGCAGGTTGTGCCTTGACATAATTTAATACTCCCGATGCCCGAGCATCGGCAATAGTTTTCCCTGTTTTGACAATTCCGCCAACACCTGTTGCCCCCAGTTTTCCCTCGCTCTCCAGGTTCTCGGTTTGTTTCGTTCCTTTGGCAGTATTAATAGAATTATCATAAGTATTCTTTTGCTGGTTGTTGTAAAGGCGGGCATCCTTACCCTTTTCTACTTCTGTATTAATAGAATTGTTGGAGTTTGTAATCGCATCTGAAATCCCAAAGTCGCTCATTTATATATACCAACTACTTTTTATTTTTGGGTTTCTTTTTTGCCACTTCTTTCTTTATGTCTTTCTTGGGCACTTCAGGAACTTCAGGGGCAGATGGTATGCCACCCATATTCAGGTCGGCATCCTCAACAACTTTATGCTGACCACCTTGAGCAATTACCTTCTCAAAGTTCTTGTATGCCAAAGGCGGATTGGATTGTAGGTCTAAATAAAGGAAATCATATTTCTCGGGTGTTGCCGTGTAATAAATCTTTAAAAAGTTGTCATATCCTCCGAATTGGTCTCCTATTTCTTCCGCTATTTTGCCCAGTTCTTTCATATTGGGAAATGGACTGCCAATAATCATATTTGTGGCATTTGAGCGAATGACAGGAGAAACGGCACGATAATTTTGACTTGACATTAATAGCAGTCGTATCCCGTAATGCCTGAACCTACTTGCCAAATGATTTACATTTGCTTCCCTTCTTATTGTGCCCAGTATGTCATCTAAAATCACGGCAACTTCTGGTCTCTCATCCATATTGTCAGCATAACTCTCCTGCTTGGCAATTAAACCAGTAATCAGTTCGTCAGAATATCCATCGTAGCAGTCAAATGCCTTCTTGAGGAAGCGACTTGTTTTATCGTTGTAGATTGTCGGTGAAATACACATCACTTCGTCAAAATAATCTTGCCCAAAGAAGTGGGAGTTAAGTAATAAATTGCTGATTATTGTGGATTTGCCTGTGCGAATAGGGGAAATCATTAGCAGTAAAGCAGGAGGTTGGGGCAAATTAGGATGAAGAGGTTTTATCTTTTCATTTGGTGGGTCTTGGACCTTTAATACCGCTGGAAAATCAGAGGCAATCGGTCCCTGTTCAGTAATGTCTTTACTCATTGTATGCTATAGGGAATATAATTAAATAGAGGGTCTATTTTCTTCTATTTAATATATGGAAAAATATGGATAAGAAATCTGTGTCCAAGTGTCCGTCCTTTTACTCCAAAAAACTACTTCTATGAAAGCAAAACAAATAAATCTCACAACCTTATTTTTTAGAGCAAAAGGACGGACATAGGGACATTGATGAGATGATATATTTTGTTATTCTCTATTAGTCTATTGGAAACAAACTCCCCATCCATCGTCTGCTGAAGGATTGATTGCCTTACTAACTGCCGCATAAACCTGCTTCTCCTGCTTCTCTTTTGCCTCTGCTGCTTTCTTCTTGGTCTTTCTATCCTTCCGCATCGTGTCGTATCCGTGTATTGCTTCATACTGAAGTTGCCTTAATTGTTCTTGGGTCAAATGGACTAAACCGCCTTCAGCATCCACAAACTTCTCCCCTTGCGGGCGACTTGC
>TARA_R110002050_G_scaffold271612_2_pt1 | contig 11138 bp, 9 predicted proteins | sample TARA_R110002050 | Tara Oceans TARA_R110002050 (sample SAMEA4396988) | marine metagenome | biome: Polar Biome; feature: [DCM] deep chlorophyll maximum layer (ENVO:01000326); material: water (ENVO:00002006), including particulate matter (ENVO:01000060) such as... | depth 25 m
AATTATTACTTGACGATGTTCTTTAATTCTTTTAAGATTTTTTACTAAAGTTTTATAAATGAACTCACTATCAAGATTGTCTTCTGGTTGGTCAATAATTAATGGGCAATTCCTTTTTGAATAAAGCAAAAGTGTTAGTAATATGGATTGTTGTTGACCCATTGATAGTTTTGAAAAATCTCTTTCAACTACTAGTTTTGAATCGTCATCAGCGATTATTACTTTTTTTATTTTTATAAAAGGCTTATCCTTAACTATAGCTCTTTCAAGTTGCCCAAGTATATTAATCTCCTTTAGACGCGTTAGAATGTCTGTTGCTTCATCATTTTGAAACATTTGTTGACCTGTTGAGTTTAACAATCCTGTTAATACTTTAATATCTGTTTTATAAATTGCTTTAATTAAATTGAAGTATGAAACCTTTTCAACTATAAATTCTGCTTTGGGGACTTGAGCTGTTCTATAACCCATTACGGTCTTAATTATCTCTGTAATATTTGGAGATAAGTTTTGTTTTTCTATACTTAAATTTACTTCATAATCAACAACCGAGCCTTTTAAATTTTGATTAACAGTATGTATGAATTTATATCTTTCATTATACAACTCATCTAAATTAGATTTTCTATCAAGAAGTAGTTTATTTCTTTGTTTAATTAATTCTTTAAATTGAGTTTCTTTAAGTTTTAGTGCTTTTAATTTAGCTTCATACTCGCTAACATCTTTAGTCACTTTTCTTATAAAAGAAATGTCAAGTTTAACTCCTTTTGTTTCCAATTCTGTCCTTTTCTTATCTATTTTTTTTATGATATCGACTTCCTTAATTTTCCATTTTTCAATTTCTTCTTTTAGTTTTGTTTTAAAAGAAGATGAGTCTATGATTACTTGAGAAGATTGTTTGCCAATAGATTCGATGTATCCATCCATTAAAACAGAAACTACTTTGTATTCTTCTTTTCCAACTTTTATATCAGATTCGGATATTGAATGGATTGATTCTTTAAGTAGCTCTGTATTTAAACCATCAGTAATATTTTGAATATGGGCTTCTAAATTTGTCAAAAGGTCAGTTCTAAGAGTCCTTTCATTGGCTATACTTTCTTCAAGTTCTACAATTTCTTTTGCCTTATTTGCCTTTAATGTTGCAAGTTGAGCTTTGGCATTAATGAATGCTTTTTTCAAAGATGGAATTCTATCTATCTCCAGCTTTAGCCTTTCTTTTAATGATTGATTAGTTAATAAATCATTGCGCATCGACTCATCCTTTACCTCAAATGGACTAGTTTCAATAAAATTATCAATGAATTTTAATAAAATCTCAGGGTCTTTTCCACACTTTTGAATTGTAGCTGCCGTTTCCCCTTGTCCAAAACTTTCAATAGTAATTTGTTGTATACCATTAGTTGGGTCTGTAAAGTTTATATTACTATTATATTTTTGTTTTTGAAATTCAATAATTTGTCCAGCCTCATCTTGATAATATAATTTAATAGTATCTGGCCAAACTTCACTATCGATAATATCTCCTCTTGTGTCATTCCCTGAAACTGCTCTGATGCATTCTAACGTAGTTGATTTCCCGGTACCTCGACCACCAATTAGACAGTTGAAATTATCACTAAAATTAATTTTATTCTTATCTAAGATTCCACCTTCAAACTCAATTCCTAAAAATTTAGGAAAAGTTGTCGGAATATTTTCTTCAATTCTTACTCTTGCATTTGCATCAAGAAATGCTACCCTAAAGGAATTGAAATCTAATGAATCCAATTTCAATCGAGTTAATTTTTTTGTTCCACTTAAGTTTTTACCCAATGCATTTAAAGTATGAGCATCAGATGACATAATTTTAGCAATATTATATGAGTTGTCTTCTTTCAAATGTGTTTTTCTAGCTCTAAATAATCTCTTTCTATCAGGATTACTATCTAATTCAGTAAACCAATCTGTTGCAGATTTATCTGAAATCTCAAAGCCATAAAGTAATTCATGTTTTAATATTGCCTCTTTAAAGGGAGTATATCCAACCGCATAAGCTTCAAACCCCGCTTTAATGTCAATATGTGCTGCAATCCCAAATCCATTATATTTCCGAGCTATATCTAAAGCACCAGTAATGGTTGTATCACATTGCTTTTTATCTACCGAAATATTTAATTCTCCAATAAATGACCTTATATTTTCATAAGATTCAAAGTACATTAAAAAATGACCTTGACTTGTAGAAAGCTCAACTCCAGGTATAACTAAAATATTTTTATTAACGGCATAATTTAATGCTGCTTGGATATTTCCAATTTCATTGTGGTCAGTTATACTTATTATTGAAATATTTTCTTTAATTGCCTCATCTATTATCTTTTCAGGAGTCATTAGAGTATCAGTGACGTCATACGAAGCATAAGTGCCATAAGAGTGAATATGCAAATCTGCTCTATAAAATTTAGCTCCATTTTCAAGTGTTTGTATTTCTAATAGACTCATTTAGTTTTTGTAGGTTACGTGTTTGTGTATCTTGGTTAGTTGCGTGGTTAAGCAACTAATTTAGTAAACAAAAACTTGCCAGAGAAAATTCCGAAGGAATTTTTCAAATAAGCACTTGCCAAAGCAATTAATTATACACGGCTGGCAACAGTTTTTATTTTCCTTTTTTCGCCATAAATTCAACACACATTTTCTGATTCGATTTGTCATTAAAAAAGTCCGATTCTGCATAATTCATATATTGTAATGCAAAGCCAGATTCTTGTATTTTTAAACTATCAATGACATTCTTATAGGTTTTTGCTGAAACTGGTAGATAAACTCCATAACCTGATTCAGATGCTTTTGTTTTCAGAGTGAAAATCGCCTGAAATCCTTCAAATCCTTTGGTTGTGATTTGGTAAACTCCTGAATTTATAGTTTTAAAAACAGATTGTTTTGACCAAAACCCTATCGGGTAAATTTCTTTTTCTGGATTGTTTAATTGTTCCCTTATCACATCGAAGGTTTTACTTAAAATTAATGGGTAGCCATATTTTTCGAATGCCATAAAATATGCTGATTTTAGAAGAGCGATTTCAAATTTTTTATACTCTACTCTTGTTGCAGGGAATTGGATGTTTGTAATGTCTCCATCTCCTGTTTTAGATACATATTCTTTTAAAGTTCCAGGGTTGTTAACCTTTTTTAAATGAGTTATTGTCATCTTTCCGTTCTCATTAACATTAACTGTTCCTTGAACTTTAATTCCTTTATGAGTGACTGTTGCTTTTGAACCAGTATTTGGTAAAAAAGAATGTAAATCTATTTCGTTCAGATACTCGGTCAGATGATAGTCAATTTGATGTCCAAATTCGTTATTGCATTTTTTACAAGACAAAGAGTTTGCGGTTCCTCCCAAGGATTTTGGTGGTGCGTCCTCAAGAGTCAGAAAATTTTCCTTTGTGGTGTCAAGCGCATCTTCTGAAAATTGTTTCATACAAACGGGACAAATAAATGTCCTCTCGTATTTCAGTTCAAAATCCAACAAACCTTCTAAAGCTAATGAACTTAATTGACCAGAGAATTGGTTGAATAATGTTTCTCTTTTTTTCTTGGATGATGCCATTTCTCAAATTTTTGCGTGTTTTAAGCACCTAATTTAGCAAATATAAACCGAATAGAAATCCGCAAGGATTTTCGTAAGTGGCTAGAACTAGTAATAAATTAAACTTTGTTAGGGGCTGGCTTTTATTGTTTTTCATACGGGAAATTTGCTTTGTCTAAAAGCTCATATTTCCATGTGTTTCTGTCATTATTCCATTTCTTGCTTTGACTCCTTAATTGTGCAACATTATCCCTATGTTTCTTTAAAATTTTTGGATTCTTTTCTCTAAATTCTTTGATTTTATTAGTTCTTTTTAATTCTTCGACAAGTTTCCAACTATCAATTTTATCTTCAATACTTTCTCGATGTTTCTGTTTCTCCCATTCCCATTCCACACCATTTTTAGCAAGAAGATTCCCTAACATTTCTTCTCTAATTTCACTTATTAAATCAGTTCTGTTTTCTCTGTCTTGTCTCAATTTTGAGGTCATTTGGTCATTTAACCAATGTCCAATATAAGTTGATTGAGCAGGTACACTTTTATAATTCTTTTTTTTACTATAATATTCTTCTAAAAGCACTAAACTATCTGTCCAACTATCATCTTTTGGCCTACTGCTAATACTGGATGAATCCCAAATAAAATTGATTGACTCCATTTTTTCTTCCTCAAATTCAGTCCAAATAGCACCATAATTTCTATTACCTTTTCTTCGTTGTTTTTGGTCAGCACACCATCTACCTATTTTATAGTATTTATTGGTTTTATCCTTAAATTGAGGAACATAAGTATATTCACTTTTTGGGTCAACTTTATTCTTGTAATCTACTATTTTCTTAAAATCCTTGTTCCATTTATTTAAACGCTTACGTTCTCGACCAATTCCGTCAAATGGGAAATCAGCATCCAATAATCTTTCGAATATTTCAAATGGAAACGATTTTGTCCCTTGATTGTATAAAGAGTGCATTTTTTGATACCAATAAAATAATTCCCTATCATCTGTATGTTTACTTACCATTCCAGATGGTCTTTCGTTTTTTTTATAAACGATATATCTTTCAATTAGTGTATCGAACTTTTCATAGTCGTTTTTACCGAAACTTTTCGAATTATCTCTATTGGTTGATGTTGTATGTTTCTGTTCAAATCCATCTTCAATATCAAAATCAGTAATTTCTTTATCTTTTTGTTTTTCGTCCGGATTTTCGCCATCGTTGTTCTTAGGTTCTTTAATTTTTCCTTTCTCCCCAAATTGGTTAAAAAGTAAATTGTCCTTTATTAATTTTTGTAAAAATTCTTGTGTAAGTAATTCAAGTTTTGATGAAGATAAGTCTAGTAAATCGGAATAATAATCTTTAATTTCATTGATTAAATTTATTCCTTGTTTGTCGGTTTTTGAACGGAAGTCTAATTGAATTGAAGCTTCCAAATTTGATTTCAAGCCAGAACTGGTTAGGTTTGACGAACCAATTATTATTCTTGTAAATTTTGCTCCTTCAAATATGAATAATTTTGGATGATATGTTACGTAGTTTCTTTTGTCGTAATATATGTAAGTATTGATTTTTTGATTTAGTAAAGATTCTAAAGCCTCTTTTGATGTACCTCTGTTATCAACTCCAATGTAAAATCGGATATGGTCATATTTGGATTTAGCTTTTTTAAGGTAAGGTTGAAGCATTTTAACACCTGAAATAGAAGCAAAAGCAACGAAGCCATTGAAAATTTTGTAGTCTTTACTTTCTAAAGATGTCACGATTTGCTTTCCGACGTTATTTTTGTCTCCCGAATCAAGTCCGTGTCCTAAAAAAGTTGCTTTCATTTACGGTATTTTGTATACGTGGTTTAGCTTGCCCCTAACTTATTTATATGTAGAATTTTTATACTTTTAGACATCCGTTTTGGATGACTATACGTAACTTTTAGTTGCTTTGGTCTTCTTTTATCCATGTTTCTTCATTTCAAATAAGAACAAAAACAATTTAAATACCAAATGTAAATTGCTTTACAAAATATTTAATACGGAAAACCGTAAGCGTTCTGAAATAAAATGCTAAATCAATAATAGGGAGAGGTTAAATATAATAAATATTAGTAAGTAATTCCTCTATTTAAAAAAAATGAATTTAAAATTAAATCGCACAACACAAAAATCAAGTGTATTCCCAATAATAAATTATTGATCAGCAATAAACTTGTCATCTACAAATATCTATAAAAACTATTAATTCAAAACTGCGGGGGAATAGTAAAAGGGTAATAAGCTTAAGTGGACAGGGTGGTCAAAGTGGACCACTTTCAGCGGATTAAAGTGAGCATAGCAATAATTATTGCAATTCCTTTTATAGAATAAGCTGAAATGATTTTTTAAGTGGCTTAAAATTTTTCGTTTGCAGTGGTTCACTTTGACCGTGAGTTTTGCAGGAGTTTATCCAAAATTTTGTGTTTTTGAAAAATAATTTCAAAATCCATAGGTTAAAATAATAATGATTATAACCTGTCAGGAAAACAAATATACAATTGATTGTAAATCTGCCCCCATTTAAAGCGTGTTTTCTTCCATTTTTTGCTGATGCTCTGCGCTGCCAAATAAATAGATTTCAAGGCCGCATCATCATGAGGAAACACCTTTTTGTTTCGTGTATATTTACGCAGACTGGCATTAAAGCTCTCAATGATATTGGTGGTATAGATGAGTTTCCTGATTTCTTTAGGGTAGTTTAAGAAGGTGGACAAGTTTTGCCAATTGTTTTCCCAAGACTTTACGGCAGATAGATATTTGTCTTCCCAGTTTTGTTTGAACACCTCAAAAGCTTCCTTTGCAAATGCTTCGTTGTCTGCTTGATAAATAGCCTTAATATCTACCATTATTGCCTTTCGGTCTTTGTAGCTCACATATTTCAAGGAGTTCCTAATCTGATGGACAATACATATTTGGCGGATGCTATCTGGAAAAATGGCTTCAACTGCCTTGTCCAGCCCCGAGAGATTGTCGGAACATAAAAAGAAGATGTCCTTTACCCCACGCAAGCGCAGATCATCTAAAATGGACATCCATGCAGCCGCTTTTTCGGTTTCCACAATACTCATGCTTAAAATATCCTGTTGCCCCTCTGTGTTTACACCTAAAACAATCATACAGGCCTTGGAAATAACTTTGCCTTCCTGGCGTATCTTATAGTGGATGGCATCTATCCAAATAATCGGGTACACATCTTCTAGAGGTCTGTTCTGCCAAAGTTTGATGTCTTCAAGTAATTGGTTAGTGATGATGGATACCTGAGATGTTGAGTAGTGTACGCCATAGGTGCTCTCTATAAAGTCAATAATGTCGCCATTGCTCATGCCCTTGGCGTAAAGCAGTTGGATACAATCCTCTAGTTCTTGACTAATAGATTGGTGCTTGGGTACGACAACAGGCTCAAAACTGGATTCTCGGTCCCTGGGTATTTTAATGCGCTGTTCCCCATCTTGGGTCTTTATGGTCTTCTCTGAAAAACCGTTGCGCTGGTTGCTTGCTATTACGGAATCTCCTTTTCCAAAGCCCAGATGAGCCGTCATCTCTGCTTTTAAAAGTGATTCGATGCCACGTTTAAGCAATTGCTCTTTCACTTTTTCAAAGTCTTCTTTGTTCTTGATTTCACCGATCAAGGCTTCCAATTGTTTTTCTAATTCTGTGTTCATAAGATAAAAATTTAAAAGTAAATTTTTTGCCTATGAATTTCAAAATCATTTTTCAACTAAATTTTAGCAAAAACACAAAATAGTTTATAGTCCCTTTTGCAGTCTATCATAAAGAATAATAAGCAAATTTTCACCTTCTACAATGTTCTTAAATGGGGCAATTTCTGCACTGCAATTAAAATCTATCATTATAAATAGCAACACTAATTCTTAGTGCTTCGGAGTGTAAACTATACCCATGGAAATCATAAGCTTTCTATAATGATCTTTTAAACGTTGCTTTTCTGTCATTGGTTCGGGTTTGAAATTAGGAGAAGCCTTCTTTTTCTTTTGAGCCAAAATATTTTCCAACTCTTCAACGGATAAAGTATCCACCAAGGCATCCAGTAATTTATCGTTTATTAAACCCGCGTTCATCTTACTCTAGAGTTTTTTTCCTTTTCTTTTTTTCTTTTTAGAACGACTATTGTCCTCTAATTCTAATTTAAAAGGAGTCCAATCAACTTCATCTTCGTTATCTTCAATCAATCCAATTGTTTGAGCTCTTTCCAAATGACATTTTGGTTTCGGATCAGTTTTTCCTGTCCTTCCCGAAGCGCGTCCTGCCTCTCTAGAGCCTCCATTTGTTGAGCCACCACTCTCAATACCAACTCCTTTAGCTCCTCGTTTTGGCATATCATTTTCGAGAATAATTGAACGGTCTCTGTCTTGTTCATAATCTATATGTTTAATAATGTTGTTCCATGAATATTTCCTTCCCAATGTGCTACCCTTGTAGATTATATCTTGATATTTAAAGGATATGCCCGAAACCCTTCCCGTACTCTTGCTTATATTGAATTTCGGGGAGATTCCATTTTCTTTTAATTCCTTGATGAATTGTGAGGTATTAATCGATTTGGATAAGGCTTTATCCATTTTTTGCTGAAGTATTAACTTCATAGGTGGTTGACCCGTCCGTATAGCTTTTTCAATCTCTTTATGGGTAAGCGTTGCTTTTTCCACCAATTCTACCTCTGGCAATTGGGACAGACCATATTTTTTCTCAAGCTTTCGAACCAAGACCTCACTTCGTTCATAATCCTTGCTATCACTGACCACATCACCAGAAAACTGTACCCTATTCGCAATGATATGGATGTGTTGATGATCCTGGTCAATATGCCTGTACATGATGTACTGGTTATCATCAAACCCCATTCCCTGTAGATAGTCATAACCCAATGAAGTGAATTCTTTATCCGTCAAATTATCATTGTGGGGTAAATTCAAAGAAACATGGTAAACAGCTTTTCCAAGCCTAGGGCGCAATTGTCTAACGAGATTAAATTCCTTGGTCATGCTGATGGTTTTCCCATGTGTAATATTGGCATCAATAACATACCCATGTCCTTCTTCAACCTTTTTCTCGTTGTAAGCCAGAACTCCATAAAAGTCTTTTCCTTTAATCTGTTTTGCTATCACCGTTTACAATATTTGACTTAAAAGCATCTAATGTGTTTTTTAATTCCACTAACTGTTCATGCAGGTTTCTAGGGTCTTTGATTCCTATATTTGCCCGCTTTGCGAGTTGGTTTATGTTGTTCCCAATACGGCTCAGCTCAATAAACAACTTTCTGTTTTCTGGTACTACTCTTGTTCTCGGAAGGGCTTTTCCTGTCGCTTTTTTTCTGATGTAATCCGGGATTCCAATACCCAAAGAATATGCGCTGTCCGAAACAATTAGATATTCATTTACGGTCATTCTAACATTTATCCGTATCGCTTTTAATGACTGTATGTCTTTTTTTGGTCTTGCCATAATTATTATATTTAAAGTGAATTACCAATGTGCCATGCGAACGAAGTGAGCAGTTTTTGCTTGCAAAAACATGGCTTGCTCCGTGACTTCCGATAAACTTCGATTTTAAGGATTCAGGTCGTTTTCTTTTTTTTGATAAGCGCCCGTATGTCGTCAGGGTCAAAAAAAACACGTCCACCAATGGCTATTCTTTTAAGCAAGCCGCTTTTTTCCCAAGAATAAATTGTGGGTCTGGAAATTGGAAATTTTTTTAAGAGGTCGGAAATTGTTAATAAAGAATCTTCAGTTTTTGTATCTGATAGCTCTTCAGAATCAATTTTAGATAATTGATTGTCTTGACTATTAATTGGGATATATTCTTGAATCCCTCCTTCGTCCATAATATAGATTCTTTTCATCTTGTTAAATTTGATTTGTTTGACATAGGACAAACTTATCGCCATTTAACAGTATATTATGGACTTCCCGTACACAGAGTACTGTACGGTAAATTAGGTTAACAAAGTTTTACTTCATTGAATATTATCTTAAGTGAAGTTTCTGCTTCAGGTACTTGAAAGTATCTATGGGATTCATTAACCAAATGCTTGAGGGCAACTTTGTAACGTGCTTTTCCGTGTCCGTTGTCCTCATAGTAGAGACATGGATTTTTAGGATGTACTTGTGTAGGGGTTTCAAAGCCCCTGCTTTCTCGATTCATGAATTCAAATCTTACTGAAGCTCTTCTATGAATACCATCAAGAGTAAGGTCTTTAGGGTACACAAATACGTCATAAAAGAGTTCCTCCAATATGACGATAAATGCCCTTCTGCGAGAAAGTTTCGGCTTTATTGAAGCTTGAGTTAATTCTTTTTCTAAATCTTTAACAATTTGTTCTGCCAATCGAACCTGTGACGATGTATATTGATTATTATTAATCAAAAGATGTTCTTCATCTTCGAGTTTTTTAAGATGGTTTAAAAGCTTATCAGATGTAATCATAAAATTTGCCCCCCTTTATCTTTTCCCTTAAATTTTGATTCTTTTACGGCATTTCCCAATGTCTTTTCAAGCTTATCTATGTTAAGGGATAGATTGAATATTTTCTTTTGAAAAATGGTGCTTATAGCAAGATAATCAGCCATATTGACCTTTTCAGGATACAACTTCACCTGTGTTATAAGTTGAAGAAACAACTTTTCATGTGCGCTTAAATTATCACCGCTCTTATCAATTTGTTTCTCCAGTACTTCCAGATATTTTTCAGCTTTTTTTGGTTCTCCCACTAATGCCTTTTGTATTCTGTCCCATTGGATATTTTTAAAAAAATATTCAGATATATTTTTCGAAACAAAACGCCCATATTCCCATTTTCTGAACGATTCTGAAACATCCATGAGTTCCATTTCAACAAAATCAAGTATTCTTTCGTTGGACAAAGGATTGGACAGATTATGCCTCATCCCATGAAGTTCTGTAAACTCAACTTGAGCAGGTGCATCAAGGTTATTAAGTAAATACAGGCAAAACTTTTTTGGAATTTGAAACAAAGGGAGTTTTTCTTCGGCAATAGCCTTCAAAAGAGAGGTTCTTTTTTCCTTATCAACAGTATCGTAATGCATGCCATATACAAACAATATCGATAAGAAAGTTTTTAGCTGTTCCTTGGAAAGTTGAACATCATTAATGTCCAATTTTTTGGAATGTATTTCTTTGATTACATCCTGAAATGATTTTTCACTGATTGTAACATTATAATCCAATATGTTATACGTAACCTCAGGCATTTTAAATTTCGATAGATGTTAATATTCTTTAAAAAAAGAAGTTTTAAAAGATAGCTTAATTAGCCAACTTATAATCCTTGATAAGGATTTCAGCAGGAATCCCTAAATGACCATGGATTCTCCTTATCATAGCTAAGGTTAGGGGGCGTTTCTTTTTAAGGATTTCCGTTGCCCTACTTTGGCTTTTGATGACCAAGCCAAATCCTTTTTTGTTCATGTTCATTTGTTCCATCATAAACTGAATGACCTTTATGGGGTCGGGGGCCTCAATGGGATAATGCTCATCCTCATATTTTTCAATAACGAGTGCC
>TARA_R110002050_G_scaffold123199_3_pt1 | contig 11123 bp, 9 predicted proteins | sample TARA_R110002050 | Tara Oceans TARA_R110002050 (sample SAMEA4396988) | marine metagenome | biome: Polar Biome; feature: [DCM] deep chlorophyll maximum layer (ENVO:01000326); material: water (ENVO:00002006), including particulate matter (ENVO:01000060) such as... | depth 25 m
CCCTGAGACTTTAAAACTAGCAAAATCACAAAACAAATTATTACTCATTAGTGTTGGGTATGCAGCTTGTCATTGGTGTCATGTTATGGAACATGAAAGTTTTGAAGATACTTTGGTAGCCCAAGTGATGAATAAAAGCTTTATTAATATAAAAGTTGATAGAGAAGAACGGCCGGACGTAGATCAAGTCTATATGAATGCTATTCAACTTATGACAGGTCACGGTGGTTGGCCTATGAATGTAATCGCTTTACCTGATGGTAGACCAATTTGGGGAGGTACTTATTTTAAAAAGGAACAGTGGATAAGTGCGTTAACCCAAATTTCAAAATTATATATAAAAAAGCCCGAAAAGCTTTATGACTATGCAGATAAGTTAGAAGAAGGTATAAAGTCTATGGACATGGTTAGTCTTAACAGCGATGCCCCAATTTTTAAAACTGAATTCATAGAAGAATCTATAAAAAAATGGTCGCAACAATTTGATTACAAAGATGGAGGCATCAACCGAGCCCCTAAATTTATGATGCCTAACAACTATCATTTTTTACTCCGATTTGCCTATCAAAATAACGATAAGAGATTGCTTGATTATGTAAATCTTACGCTAAAAAAAATGGCTTATGGCGGTGTGTTTGACCAAATTGGAGGAGGTTTTTCAAGATATTCAGTAGACACCAAATGGCATGTGCCCCATTTTGAAAAAATGCTTTATGATAATGGCCAACTAGTTAGTTTATATTCCGATGCGTATCTCATCACCAAAAATGACCTATATAAAAATATTGTCACCAAAATATTAGAATATATAAAACGTGACATGACTACTGAGAATGGTGCTTTTTATTCCTCGCTTGATGCTGATAGTCATAATTCAGATGGAAACCTTGAAGAAGGAGCATTTTATGTTTGGCAAAAAGAAGAACTTAAATCTCTTTTAAAGGATGATTTTAATCTTTTTTCAGACTATTACAATATTAATGATTACGGCCTTTGGGAACATAACAACTACGTTCTTATTAGAAAAGATGATGACGATACTATTATTAAAAAATATAATATCACTAAAGACCAATTAATAGAAAAAACAAATAACTGGAGTAATATACTTTTAAAAGAGCGCGATAAAAGAGAAAAACCAAGACTTGACGATAAAACATTAACCTCTTGGAATGCCATTATGTTGAAAGGATATGTTGATGCTTACCGAGTGTTTGGTACTAAAGATTATTTGGATGCAGCACAAAAAAATGCAACATTTATATTGAATAAGCAATTACGCGAAGACGGTGGTCTTTACCACAATTACAAAAATGGAAATAGTAATATTAATGGATATCTTGAAGATTATGCCACAACCATTGAGGCATTTTTAGCACTTTATGAAAATACCCTAAATGAAACCTGGCTTATATCAGCGCGAAATTTAACCAATTATACCTTCGATCACTTTTTTGATGAAAAAAGCAATATGTTTTTCTTTACATCTAATGAAGATGATTCCTTGGTATCTAGAAATATTGAATACCGAGATAATGTAATTCCCGCCAGTAACTCTATGATGGCAAAAAATCTATTTAAATTATCTCATTATTTTGATAATGAACACTTTAAAAGAACTGCTTTAACCATGTTAAACAATGTAAAACCTGAAATGAAAGAATATCCTTCTGGATATTCCAATTGGTTTGATTTAATGCTAAATTACACCTCTCCCTTTTATGAAGTTGCGGTTATTGGTAAAGATGCTTCATCAAAAATTTCAGAATTAAACAAGTTTTATATCCCTAACAAACTTATAGCAGGCAGTACTTCAGAAAATAATTTGCCTTTATTAGAAAACAGGTTTATTCCTAATGAAACCTTCATTTACGTTTGTGTAAATAACACTTGCAAACTTCCAGTTTCAAACGTTGAAGACGCTATCAAACTATTAACACCATGATATTTTTAAAAACATTTTTAATAGCTTTAGTAGCGTTTGAACATATCTACTTTTTAATCTTAGAAATGTTCTTTTGGACCAAACCCAAAGGCATTAAAACTTTCGGATTAAAATCTAAAGAATTTGCAGAAGACACTAAGGTTTTGGCTGCCAACCAAGGGTTGTATAACGGTTTTTTAGCTGCAGGATTACTCTATTCAATAGTCACTAAAGACTCTAATATTGCTATTTTCTTTTTATTTTGTGTGATTGTTGCAGGTATTTATGGAGCCTATTCAACCAAAAAAATACGCTTATTTTACGTGCAAGCGATTCCAGCTATTTTAGCTCTTATTCTTGTTTTTTTAGAGGTTATTATATAGGTTTTTATTGAGATTTGTTCTAATTACGCTTAAATATGTCTTTAATAGTTTTTAAATTTGTGTTTCATTTAAAATAAAAATTATGGAATTAGAAAAATGGATTGAGAAAGGATATGATTTAATTATTTATTTCGGGCCAAAATTGATTGCAGCCATTCTTATTTGGATTATTGGATCATGGTTCATTAAAATGATTCTTAAAGGTTTTAAAAAAGCAATGAAAAAAAGAGACTACGATATTAGTCTTGAAAAATTTTTAACGAACTTACTAAGTTGGGCTCTAAAAATAGTTTTAATTGTTGTCGTTTTAGGAACCGTTGGTATAGAAACCACCTCATTTGCAGCTATATTAGCTTCTGCTGGTTTAGCTATTGGTTTAGCACTTCAGGGATCTTTAGGTAATTTTGCTGGTGGTGTTTTGATTATGATTTTCAAACCTATTAAAATTGGTGACTACATTGAAGCCCAAGGCCAAAGCGGAACGGTAAAAGAAATTGGAATTTTTACAACTAAACTGAATACACCAGATAATAAAGAAATCATTATTCCGAATGGAGCTCTTTCAAATGGTAACATTACCAATTACAGTGTAGAAGACACGCGACGTGTAGATCTCACATTTGGAGTTGGTTATGATTCTGACATTAAGAAAACAAAAGAAGTTATCTTAAGTGTTATTGATTCACATCCATTAATTTTAAAGGATCCTGCAGCTGCTGTGAATGTATCAGAATTAGCTGATAGTTCTATCAACTTTTTTACACGTGTTTGGGTTAAAAAGGAAGACTATTGGGCAGTGAAATTTGATGTTATAGAACAAACAAAAGAAGCGCTTGATGCAGCTGGTATTGAAATACCTTATCCACATCAAGTTGAAATTCAAAAGAAAGGTTAAGATTTAGGCTTTAACGCTACGAAATCTTTTAAATAATACGGTTCAAAATAAGCGACATCTTCAAAGTCGCTTATTTTGTATTTGTTATAGGCTAATGCACTCATCTCGTTGGCCGAAGGTAATTTATCGTCAATAAATACTGCGTTTGGGTGCGTTATTAATGTTTTTGTTTTTTCAACACCATTGCCTATAAAATATACTTTACCTTGTTCTAAATACGCAGCAAATGAAGACTTGTCTAAAATTTCGGCTTCCGTTTCTCTTATTTTTTTATAATTTGAATTGAATATTGCTGAATACACTTCCATGCGTCTGGCGTCTAACATAGCTACAATGATACCTTCCTTGCAAACAACCTGACGTGCTAAAGCTTCTAAAGTAGATACTGAAATCATAGGCTTATCTAAAGCAAAACAGAACCCTTTTACGGCTGATACGCCTATTCGTAAGCCAGTATAAGACCCTGGCCCTTTACTAATCGCTATAGCGTCTAATTGACTTGATTTTACATTAGCTTCCTTTAAAACAGCATCAATATAAACATGTAACCGTTCTGCATGAGAGTAATTTTTATCGTAATCTTCCTTTAAAATAATGGTTTTTCCATCCTTGGAAAGTGAGACAGAACAATTAGTTGTTGCTGTTTCAATATTAAGTATTAAAGCCAAACTAATCGATTTTATTTACTGTCTTCCGTCTTCTTTTCTTCAACTTTATCACCATTCTTTAACGTTTTGGTGACAACATTATAAGGACCAACGATTACATCTTCTCCTTCTTTCAATCCAGAAACAATCTCTATATTACTATCATCCTGAATACCAGTTTTAACAACTCGTAATTTTGCAACATCACCTTCTTTTACAAAAACACATTCAAATTTTTCCTCTTCTAAATTTGAGATTGAATTGTCGTCTTTAACTTTAGGTTTGTCTTTTGTAGATGTTGTATCTGTTTTTACTGTAATGGCACTAATTGGAACATTGACAGCATCTTTTCTAACTTCTGTGATAATATCAACAGTTGCTGTCATACCAGGTCTAAATGGCGAATATCCCTTTGGCTTTCCTTGTAATAAATCTTTAAAAGATTCTTCCAAAATTCTAACTTTTACTTTAAAATTTGTTACCTGATCTGCAGACGTTACTTGGTCAGCCGAATTTGAAATTTCTGTAACAACTCCTTTAAACTCCTTTTTTAAGTAAGCATCAACCTCAACACGAGTAGAATCTCCAATATGTACTTTTACAATGTCGTTTTCATTAACATCAACCTCCACTTCCATATTAGATAAATTGGCAACACGCATAATTTCTGTTCCAGCCATTTGTTGAGTTCCAACAACACGTTCTCCAAGTTCTACATCTAACTTAGATATCGTGCCATCCATAGGAGAATAGATGGTTGTTCTATTTAAATTATCCATCGCCTCATTAACAGTTGCGCTCGCACTTTTTACAGCATAATATGCAGACTGTTTGTTTGCTAATGCAATTTCATAGCTAGAAACTGCCTTATCCCAATCTGCTTTTGAAATAATACCTTTATCAAATAGTTGTTTATTTCTGTCGTAACTTAACTTGGCTTCTTTTAAGGACGCTTCTGTCTGGTCCAAATTCGCTTTTACATTTTGTAAGGATGCTTGTGAACGATTTAAACTCGATTGGTAAATATCTGGATTAATGCGGATTAATAAGTCTCCTTTTTTAACCTGTTGCCCTTCTATAATAGGAAGTTCAATAATTTCTCCTGAAACTTCACTAGATATTTTTACTTCTACCTCTGGTTGGATTTTTCCCGTAGCAGAAACTGTTTCAATAATATCTGAACGTTCAATTTTTTTGGCTTCAATTTCTTTAAAATTACCACTCTTTCCAAACCAACCTGCTTTTTTACCACCTATTAAAAGGATTAACAAAACAACAGTGATTGAAACTATAATAACAAGTGATTTCTTGCTCATTGTAATTAATTTATATCTGTAATAGGAATTCCAAAATAGAACTCTAGTACTTTTAGTTTAAAAATATAATCATATTTAGCGCGAATAACATCACTTTGAGCGGCCTCATATTTATTTTGTGATTGTCCATAATCAAAAGCGTTTAACAATCCTACATTGTATCGTTCTTTTGAATAGTTAAAGGCCTCCTCTCTTGCATTTAAAGTTTTTTGGGCTGCCTCATAAGCCTTTAAAGCGCCTTTAGCATCATTTTGAGCTTGATAAACTTTGGTTTCTAAATCTAAATTAGCCTGCTCTAACTTTATTTTAGCACGTTCTAAATTTACTTTATTTCTATTAACTTCATTTCGACTAGCAAAACCATTAAAAATAGGAATATTCAATCTCAATGCAAAATTATGACTTTTATTATCTGATATTTGAGTTTCAAAATCTGGTGTCTCAAACAAACCAGATTTAAAATAATTTGAACTAAAACTATAGGAACCTGTTAAAGTAGGCTGTAAAGCACCTTTTGCTATTTTTAAATCGGTCTCAGCTATTTTTCTATTGGTTTCTGCTATTTTAATATCATATCGTGTGTCTTTTGCTTTAGCAATAATGGCACTTGGCGACTCCTGAAGTATATCGGTAAGTGGTACATTATAGTTGGCGTCAACAATATCAAAATTCTCATAGTCCTCTATTAACAACGATTGTGCTAATTCAATCTTAGATATTAAAAGTGTATTTTCTGCTGCCACAATTTGTTGTTCCTGAGTTGCCACTGTAGCTTGAATTTCAAGCACGTCGCCTTTTGGCAATGAACCTGCATCAACCAATTCTTGGGTGCGAGCTAAATCTTGTTTAGAAATCTCTAATTGTGCCTTTAAAACCTTAAGTTGCTCTTTATTGAATAATATCTGTAAAAATGAATTAGCAACGAATAATGAAATGTCATCTTTCATGCTATCCAATTGATATTTTGACGCTAAAATCTGAAGATTAGATCTGTGCAATTGACGCAAATTACGTTGACCTCTGTAAATGTCCAGACCTGAACTTATTCCTCCAGACATATTTCTGGTTGTAGAGTTAACAGCATCAAAAGTAGTTGGATCTTGACCTAAACCAATGCTCCATGAATGAGAAGCTGATGCATTTAAAGAAGGTAAAAAGTTGCCAATAGCATCCTTCTTACTTATCTCAGATGTTTTTAAATCTAACTCACTTTGTTTAATTGAAATATTATTTTCTAAAGCATAATCAACACATGCTCTTAACGTCCACTTTCTATTTTGAGACTGTATTGTTGTGGTTAGTAAAACCAACATTATAACTATTATTTTTTTCATCTGCTTATATTTATTTTTTCAGATTGAATGCCACATGAATTATTTTATAAGTATTCACTTAATCGACATCACTCATTGGTCTATACAACTGTTAAAGTGTTACAATTAATTAATTACTTATTTTTGAGCATAACTTGGAATACCTGAAATTTGATTCCATACTTTTATTTTATCTGATTTAGTAACACCACTTTTTACTTCTACAAAGATACCATCACTAATTCCTAATTCAACATCTCTTCGCTCGAATTTTTGATCACCAACTTCAACTTCAACAAATGGTTTTTTTGTTTCAGAATCGTATTGCACTAACGCTTCTTTAATAGCCAAGACATTTTCTGCTTTTTCAAGAATAATTGATGCATTGGCACTTAACCCTGCCCTTATAAATGTAGAATCTAAAGATTTAATACTTCCTTTAATTTCAAATTGAATAGCGCCATTTTCGGCCACCCCTTTTGGTGCGATATAATCTAAAACAGCATCAAACTTTTTGTTTTCAATGGCTCCTATGGTAATTTCAAGTGGTAGCCCTTCTTTAATTTTACCAACTTCGCTTTCATCAACTTTTCCTTCAAAAATCATTTTTTTGATATCAGCCAATGATGCAATGGAAGTTCCTTCATTAAAATTATTGGCTTCAATAACCTGATTTCCTTCCTTAACCGGAACATCTAAAACCATTCCTGAAATAGTTGCTCTTACCTGTGTCTGTGCTATGTTGCCTAAACCACTTGTCGTTCCTGTTTTTATAATATCATAATTTTGCAAAGCAGACGTTACATTTATTTGTGCCTGATCAACACTTTGTTTTGCTTGTAAATAAGTGTTTTTAATGCCTTCAAATTCATTTTCAGAAATCACCCCTTTTTCAAAGAGTGCTTTTTGACGATTAAAATTTGATTCCTCGGTTTTAAAATTAATTTTTGCTGTTTCTAAGGCTGTTCTACTTGTGGCTATATTGTTTTTTGCACTAGTTAGCGAAGATACATTTGGAATAACCCGTATTTTGGCAATTAAATCGCCGGATTTAATATATTCACCAGCTTCAATAAAAATTTCTTCAATGACTCCAGAAATATTTGGTTTTATAAGGACTTCTTCTTTGGGAACTATACTTCCAGTCGCAACAGTTTTTACTACAATTGTTTGTTCTGTTGGTGTTTCTGAAGTATAAGTTATAGGATCCTCTTGATTTTTTTTCCATAGATAAAAAAGTGCCGAAGCAAATAAAATCACTATGATAGCTAGTACGATAACGGTTCTGGTTCTTTTCATTGTTAATTATAATTATTCTTTTTATTCAATTCTTAATGCATCTACAGGTTTCATTTTGGTAGCACTATTAGCTGGTATTAAACCTGCCAATAAACCTGAAACTACTAATATAATAAGCGCTGTAAATACGACTCCCATACTTACGCTTGGATTTGCAAAATTATCTACTGGTCCGTTCATATCTAACAAATAATTTAAAATCCAAATTACTAAGGCCGAAAATGAAATACCAACCATTCCTGACAGGATGGTTAAAATTAAACTCTCTTGTAAAATTTGTGATTTAACTACCCAAGGTGTTGCTCCCAAAGCTCGTCTTATTCCAATTTCTTTGGTACGTTCTTTAACCACAATAAGCATGATATTACTGATTCCAATTATTCCAGACATGAGTACTAATGATCCAACAAAATAACCAACAATAGATAAGATGGTAAACAACCCATTTACTCTTGCAAACTGTTCAGACAAATCAAAATGACCAATAGCTCTGTCATCTGTAGGATCTATTTTATGCCTGAATTTCATTAAATCAAAAATCTTTTGTTTGATAGATGTAATTGGCACATCATCAACCGCTGTTACCGCCATCCAACCTACATTATCTCCTCTATTAAATGCTTGCCCGAAGGTTGTGAATGGGATATAAATAGTATTAGCATCTTGTTCTTTATCTCCTTGGCTGTTGCTCATTTTGAAAGTTCCAACAACCATAAAATTTACACCGTTTATTTTTATGTAGGTCCCTAAGGCATCTTCATTTTTATCATATAATCCTTTAATGACACCTGTTCCAACAACACATATTTTTCGTTTATCATTTATATCTGAATAACTTATAAAACGTCCTTGAAGGATATCTAAAGGTTGTTGTTTAATAAACTCTGGGTAATCACCATAAATTTCAAATGCACCTGTTTTAGTTCCTCTTATTACATTATTATTACCTCTAAATCCTCCTAATTGATTTCTAGGTGAGACATATTTAATATTGGGGATTTCAGATTTTATAGCCTCAACATCGTCTAACTTATAATTGAAATTTCTTCCTTTTGGTAATCCTTTATACGGTTTTGAGGTTCCTTGTGTCCACATAAACATGGAGTTGGTTGCAAAATTTCCAAAATCTGCCATAACCCCATGTTTAAGTCCGTTAGTAAGCGCTAATAATAATACCAAAATGGTTATTCCCCAAAACACACCAAATGCTGTTAATAAGGTTCTAAACTTATTGGCGTTTAAAGCTTCTAAAATTTCATCCCAACGATCTCTACTAAACATATTATTCGTCTCTTAATGCTATTATTGGTTTTATTTTTGCGGCTCTATATGCTGGAAAAAAACCAGCTAACGCCCCTGCAAACACAAGTATGAATACTGTTGTTAAGGCGACATTAAAATTCACTTGTGGATATTTTATAAAATCACTTTGTATTTGTGGCCCAATAAGTTCTAGTAAACCTAAGCCAAAAATTAGACCAAACAACCCTGCAAACATTGTTACAAAAATAGCCTCTTGAAGTATCATTCCAACTATTGACATTGGTAACGCTCCTAAAGCCTTCCTAATACCAATTTCTTTAGTTCTTTCTTTTACAATAATTAGCATAATATTACCTACACCTACTACTCCAGCAATAATAGTTCCAATTCCTACAAACCAAAATACAGCTTGAATAGTGGCAATTAAGGAATATATTTTTTGAGCTTCTTCTAATGTATTGTAAACTCTTACAGCACTGGTATCATCTGGGGCAACCGTATGCATTTGTTTTAAATCGTTCTCAATACCTTGTGATACGCTTTTTGATAGTGCTACGGCTTGGTCAAAATTGTCAGACATTTTAACGGTAAATAACATATTTCTAATATTATCTCCTGCATTAAAAACTTTTTGGGCTGTACTTAAAGGAATATATGCTTGACTTTCTTCACGTTCTCCACCTGGATCATAAAATATCCCTATCACTTTAAAATTCATTCCGAAAACGGAAATATTTTTTCCAATAGGGTCTTCATCCTTAAATAAATCACGTTTCAGCTTATTACCTATTACCGCTACTTTTTTAAATTCATTTAAATCTGATTCATTAATAAATCGACCCGAACTAATATCTGCATTTTCGATAAACTGATGATCTGGCATCACGCCTCGAATTTGATAATTTCCAGATTCGTTTTTATAAGATATCGTACCTCCCCAAATCGCATATAAAGACGTTCTGTAATCTAAATACTCATCGTACTTTCTAGATATTGTATTGTAATCTTGATTTTTAAGTTGGACATATCTACCAGGGTTTAATCCTTTATATCCTTTGGTTGTATTACCTGTCCATATAGTTATTGTGTTTGTTGCATCTCTTTGAAATTGCGACGTTACACCATTTTGAATTCCTTTACTAAACCCTAATAAAATAACTAGAATAAAAATACCAGACGCCACAGAGAGACCTGTTAAGAACGTTCGAAGTTTATTTTTTCTTAACGTTTCAAATATTTCTTGCCAACGTTCAATATCAAACATATAATGAGGCTCTTACTTGTTCTACAGGATTGTCATCAATAATAAGACCATCTTTAATATGTACAATTCTTTTAGTCATTTGAGCTATATCATGCTCATGTGTTACCATTAAAATTGTTTTTCCTTCGTCATTAATACCTTGAATTAACTCCATAACTTCTTGAGACGTTTTAGAGTCTAAGGCACCTGTAGGCTCATCTGCCAATAGTACTTTAGGGTCACTTGCCAAAGCTCTAGCAATAGCTACTCGTTGCTTTTGTCCACCAGACAATTCGTTAGGCAAATGATGAGACCACTCTGCCAGACCTACTTTTTCAAGATAATGTTCTGCTTTTTCAATACGCTCTTGACGTTTTACACCTTGGTAATATAATGGCATAGCCACATTGTCTAAGGCTGTTTTATAATTGATAAGATTGAACGATTGGAAAATAAACCCTAAAAATTTGTTTCTGTAGTTTGCCGCTACCTTTTCATTTAAATTTTTGATAGGAACTCCATCTAAAATATAAGACCCAGAATCTGCTTCATCTAAGATTCCTAAAATATTAAGTAAAGTTGATTTACCTGAACCTGAAGACCCCATAATGGAAACCATTTCTCCTTCTTTAACATTGAAATTAATTCCTTTGAGAACATGAAGAGAATTAGTTCCCATGTGATAGGATTTATGCAAATCTTTAATTTGTATCATTGATTGATGGTTATTTATTCAAAAATAGCCAAAACAATTTCTCAACTATGCTAAATAATTGTTAAGACTTTTAAATAAGACTCTCTAAATAAGACTATTCTTTCTAAGAAATGTTACAAAAAAAA
>TARA_R110002050_G_scaffold125530_16_pt1 | contig 11123 bp, 9 predicted proteins | sample TARA_R110002050 | Tara Oceans TARA_R110002050 (sample SAMEA4396988) | marine metagenome | biome: Polar Biome; feature: [DCM] deep chlorophyll maximum layer (ENVO:01000326); material: water (ENVO:00002006), including particulate matter (ENVO:01000060) such as... | depth 25 m
TACCACAGCTTCAGCGGCTTGTGCTTGATCTAATGCATCGTTTATTTCTGAAATTACCTGATGAGAAATCGCATTTACCTTACCATTCTTTAAGGTGATAACTGCCACTCTGTCATTGATCTCTAAATTGATTGATTCCATTATTTTTCCTAAGATTTTATTTTTATATAATCAGTTTGTTTATTATCTATAACTTACCCTTTTTAAGTAAGTGTTTTTGTTGAATAGTGGTCATACAAGTTATGATTACTTTTCATTTAGCCTAGGTTACTTAACTAAAAAAAGAAACTGCATTCTCAATGTTCTCACGATCTGTTCTGGTGTTATTGATAGGAGATTTTTCATCAGCGTAACCAAAAGACATGCCAAATAAAATTCCACGGTCTTCAGGCAAGTTTAATGCTTTTTTAACAGGATCTGGAAATTGACCTAACGCGCCTTGCATACAACTTGAAATGCCGTATTCCATCAAAATTAATGATAAAGTTTGTGCATAAATACCTAGATCTACTGCGCCCATAATATCGAGATATTTGTCCATGGTAAAAAAAGCAACATGAGGCGCATCGAAAAACTGCCAGTTTCTCACCATTGCTAATTGTCGGGCGTGTTTATCTTCACGCCTTACACCAATAGAGTTATATAAAGCGTTTGCAGAGCCAAACTGACGGTCTCTGTGAATTCCTTCATATTTAGGTAACCAGTTAAAATCAGGGTTTGGCGATGCGCCGCTCATCACCACTTTGAGTAACTCGCTTTTTAATGATTCCTTTGTTTTACCTGACACTACATATGTTTGCCATGGTTGCACATTGCAATTTGAAGGTGCACGCTGTGCTTGCTTGAAAATAGTTTTTAAAAGCGATTGTGATACTTGAGTATTCAAATACGCACGCGTTGAATAACGTTTTTCTAGCATAGCGGTTACAGACATAAAGGCCCCTTTATAAAAATTAATTTTGTGATGATGTGACTCAAAACAGCCAACAATAATTAGGCGAATTAATAATGCTAAAGCTGATAGATTTATAAAACCAATGAATAATAGTAATAATTATCTATTCGTAATACATATAGTAAAGGTGATTAACAGATTAAATATTGTTATCGTTTAAGGGTAAATGTATTTTAAACAAAGTGCTCATATTCAAGACTATTTATGCTTTAAGGTGACTGTAATGACAAAAAAATATAATAATTTTACAGAGTTTTATCCGTTTTACCTTAGTCAACACACTAACTCGACGTGCCGAAGGCTTCATTTTTTTGGTTCTTGTTGTATTATTTTATTGGTAATTTATGTTGTTACCTTTGGTGACGTACATTTATTATGGTTTACTCCTTTGATTGGCTATGGTTTTGCTTGGCTAGGACATTTTAGGTACGAAAAAAACAAACCTGCAACGTTTCAATATCCTATCTATAGTTTAATAGGTGACTGGGTTATGTTTAAAGATATCATTATTGGTAAAATAAAATACTAAATTTAATGGCTTAATTATTAATTCATAAACGTAGAAAAAAGGCAGTATTGAACTACAATTAACGCATTATTCATTTTTACTTATTATAGTTAAGGATATCAAATGTATAACACTATTCTTTGTGCAATTGAAAACAGTGATGAAGCAGAACAAGTGCTAGAAAAAGCATTTGAACTGTCAACGTTATGCAACGCTAAATTATTCATTACGCACGTTATACCATACACCTTACTACCTAATGATTATCAAAAAGAGTTAAAAGAAAATGCTTTACCTTCAATAGAATCAAAAGCGTTATCTTTAGAGATACCTTTAAAAAATGTAATGATAAAGTTTGGTAAACCATATGAGCAAATTTGTGCCTTGGCGGAAAATAAAAATGCTGATTTAATTGTACTTGGCACACACTCTAAAAAAGGATTGCAAGCATTGATAGGATCCACAGCCAATGGTGTAGCTAACTATGCCAAGTGTGATGTGTCGCTTATTAAAGTCTGATTATAGGTTTCACTTTATCATTAATTTTTTGAACTTTATTGGTAATATACCACTCTATTGATAATAATTTTACACACCTATTTTTTGGCTTATTATAATGAATAAATTTATCAGTTTACTTTTTCTGGGGATATTACTGGCAGGGTGCAGCAATAAAGACTTATACCAAGCTGGGCAAGGGTATCAAAAAAGTAAATGTATTAATCAAGCACAAACAGCAGAACAACATAATGAATGTCTTAATGAGAAAAGAGAGTCTTATGAAGATTATGAAAAAGAACGCCAAGCGGTTGTGAAAAAGTCGTTGTAAAAAGTAAGTGTATGATTTCTTTATACATCAAACAAAATACGTTATAGGTTTAGATAAGTTGGTTTTGCTTATTTATTTCAAAACAAAGCCTTTGTGACTTTTCATTATACCGCTATATTTTTAACTCATAAAATAATCTTTGTTAGCCTGTCACTTTTCTCACCATGGCTCTGCCAACCATACGCACTTTAGTTGGCAGTGGCATACGTTTTAGATTAGTTTTTACCGCGCCTTCCGTAAAGGCAGTCGCTTTAGAGTAATCAATATTAATATCTAAAATGACCGCTTTGTTGTCTTGGGCAAGTTTTCGAGCCTCGGCTAGCTTTTCCTTGATGTCATCATTGTTTTCAATTCGAACATATTCTGCCCCAGTAGCCATGGCTAAACCTTTTAATTTTGTTTGTGGTAGCACGGTACAGGTTTTGCGGTTATAAGGGATTTGTTGCGCTTGGGCAATTTGTGATAACTCACCATCATTAAACACGCCTATCACTAAGCCTAAATTTTGGCTCACCGCTGTTGCTAGCTCTGCTGCTGTCATCATAAAGGCACCATCGCCAACAATAGCATGTACCTCTTGTTGTGGTTTTGCCATTTTTACAGCAATAGCTGCGGGGGTTGCATAACCCATACAGTTAAAGTCTGTAGGCGAAATAAAACTATATGCCTGATGTATTGGCATTAGTTCAGCGGTTAAAAAAGTGTGATTTCCATCATCTACAACAATATGTGCATCATCGCTAAGTTGCGATCTTAGTTCGTCAAAGTACAAAGCAGGATTAACTTTCTCTTTAGAATCATGTTGATACCAACTTTCACGATAGTCTTTTTTATCACGGGCAATCTGTGCTTTTGTTTCGGTTGCCTCTTTAGGTAAGCCTAGCGCTGTTAATTCGCTAAGTAATTGTTGGCAAATTTGTTTTGAATCGCCCTCAATGGCAATAGCGGTTTTAAAATTAGTATCAAACACTTGTGGGTTAATATCAATATGTATTAGTTTTTCGGGTAATTCTCCTCCAAAACTACCTGTGGCAATTTCGCCAAAGCGTGTTCCAATGGCTAATACACAATCTGCATTATTAAAGGCTTTTTGTGCGGCAGGAGCCGCGGCAGGGCCAAAGCAAAAACCAGCATGTAAAGGATGATTAGCTGGAAATGCACTAATTCCCTGTAAGGTGGTAGATACCGCGCTACCGAGTTGCTCACTTATTGCGATAAGTTCATCATTTGTATGCATTGCGCCCCAACCAGCAAATATAACGGGCTTTTGGGCTTGCATTAACAAGCTTGCTGCCTCTTTAATTTGCGTAATAGTGTTTGTTGATAAATCAGGTTGTGCAGGTTTTGTGTAGATAGGTAGATCATTTATAGTTGCTTTATCAAGTTGTAAATTAACAGGAAGTTCTATAAGAACAGGGCCTGGCTCGCCTGATGTAGCAATATTATAAGCTTTATAAATTGTTTCAATAACGTCGTTGTGACTATTTATTTTAAAAGCAGCCTTGGTAAAGCCCGCTACTAATTTTAATTGGTCTATTTCATGAAGTTGATACCCAAATTTAGAATCATTGCGAATGCCGCCTGTAATAATTAGCATAGGTATTCCATCAAGATAAGCTTCAGCAATACCACTCGCTGCGTGGGTAACCCCCGCTGCGGGCACAATGACAAGCGTACCAATTGAGTTGGTTACTCGGCTAATAGCATCTGCCATAAAGCCACCATGACCTTCATGCATTACCAGGGTAGGTGTAATTTGCTGTGAATTATTTAATTCATCATAAAGTTCAGTATTATGAACACCAGGAATGCCAAACGTGAACTTTACGTCTATTTGCTCTAGTGCGTATCGTGTTAACCATGCGGCTGTTTTTTTCATTATTTAGTTTCCTTGTGTTTAGATACCTTAATTATTGCTTTGGCTGCTTGTTGGGCTGTTAATATACAACCAGCTAAAAATGTACCTTCTAATGACTTTTCACCGTTTGATCCCCCGCCGCCAAAGCCCGATGCTTCTCCAATAGCATATAATCCATTGATTGGAGTTGAGTCATTGCTGAGTACTTGTGCGTTGAGGTTGGTTTGTATACCGCCTAAACTTTTACGACAAATAAGTGTAATTTTAATGGCGATAAGTGGGCCATGCTTTTTATCTTGAATTGGGTGAGGCTTACAGGTTCTTAATTTGTCTGTACTCCATTTTCTTGTGTGTTCTATACGCCTTATTTGATCATCATTCCACTGTGAGGAAGGCCTTGCTAAAATAGCATCATAATCGTCAAGGGTTTGCTGTAGAGCTGCTTCGCTAATTGAGTTTTCAGGTGTTATCGCGTTCATTTTTTGGGTTAACTCACTTACAGAGTTGGCAACAAGAAAATGATCACTTTCTGTTTGCATTTGTTTTACAAGCCGATGATTGCCTAATATGGTTTCTTTGAGCATGGTAAAGAATTTTTTATCGCGAATCATTGGGTTATGTTCAGCCCCTGAAATAGCAAACTCTTTGCTAGCTATTTTCCAATTGAGTACTTGCCAAGCATAACCTTGCCTTTGTTGGCTCATACGACGACATAATTCGTGAGTGTCAAACCCAGTTACCATAGGTTCTGGACCTATTCTTTTTCCTTGGCTATCTAACCAAAGTGCTGATTTAGAAGGAATTAAACTTAATCCTTGTTGTTCAAATGTTGCTTTCGGGTTTGGAATACCAGCCGCATAGTTCCACATTTTATCTAGGTGGGTAATATTTCCACCTATATTAGAAACCTCATCATGCATAGCACCATCACAGGTGGGATGAGTTCCGTTGAGTAAACTATCAGGAGCAGGGGAAAAATGTTTTGGCCAATTTGCTTTAACTTTAGCTAAGTTTCCCGTATACCCACCTGTGGCAATTATAGTGTTGTTGGCAAAATATTGATTGTTGTTAGTGTCTTGGCAGCCAATAATACCTTGCTCCGAGCTAAGTAACTTACTGACTTTGCAGTTAAAGTTAAAATGAATATTCTCACCCTTAAATGGGGTAATTGCCTTGAGCATTTTATTGACTAATTCTAGCGATGTTCCCCATATAATATGATAGCGTGGCACTGAATTACCCTCGCCATATAACCCACGCTCTACCCAATTAACTGCGGGTAAAAATTTTACCCCCAGCTTTTTTACATAGAGATATATATCTTGGTAGCTTCGTTCAACATACAGTTTTGCCCATTGCTTTGGAAAAATATCATCGGCTGAAAAATTAGCAAAGTTATACCAGTCTTTTAATGCTATTTCAGCATTATCTGTAATACCGTTACGCTTTTGTTCTGGTGTACCAATAAGCGCCATACCACCAAAAGCACTACGAGCTAAGCCGCCAATTTTATCTTTCTCTTGCGAATCAAGTAGCAATACTTGTTTATTTTGTTTAGCTAATTCAAATGCAGATGTTAACCCTGCTATTCCTGCACCAATGATTATGGCATCGTAAGATGATTGAGGGTTTTTATTCTTAGCGCTCTTGTTACCTGATAGAGACATATCACTTGCATCATTTTGGTTGACATAGCATTATCATAGTACGTGACATATTTAGCGCTATAGTAAAAATGACCTAATGCTCATTTACGTAGCGATTATTTACCTTGAATTGATAAGAAGAAGTGGCTTTTGTGCAACTAGAACAATTAAATCAATTTATTGCAACGCTTTATTTAGCAACCAGTAAAATAGAGTTAACTGAATATCGCGACTGGGCTTTAGTTCAATTACAAGATTTAATAGATTTTGACGGTGCTATTTGGAGTAATGGGCACCAACAAACAGTGCGTTTTCATAACCATACCTTAGTTAACGTGCCTGAATCGTTAACTCAGTCATTACTTGAATATTTATCGATAAATCCCATAATAAATAAGCTATTTGAGCATATGGGATCGCCAATTGACATGCGTGATTTAATCACAGATGAAGACTTCTACCGTTCTGAAATTTATCTTAAATGTTTTAAACCCTACAAAATTGAGAGAATTTTATCTTCTATTCACCTTGATGAGCGTACAGGCTTATTTACCTTGTTAACTCTCTACCGCTTTGAACGAGATAAACCTTTTACTATGCAAGATAAGCAATTGCAAAAGCAAGCCTTATATCATTTACTTACGGCGGCTAAACATGCTCTTTTTCTTCAACTAGAGCATTCGAATGACAGTCAAAATACAGCGTATAAGGTCACAACACATAAAAATAGTTATAAAGCGATTTGTGATAATCAAGGTTATTTTCATCAAGTACAAACAAATTTTATTGATTTATTGGAACGTTGTTATGGCAATAAAGGTGGGTTTTCAACGAGTATGCTCAAATTGCCTTTTGCATTAGAACTCACTAAAACTGAGTATGAAATTGATGGTTTGCAAGTTAAGCTTAAGCCGCTGAAAGATTTGTTTCTTGTTGAAATTTGGCCTCAAGGCCCCTTAGACAGCTTGTCGCAGCGAGAGCGAGAAATTGTACAAACACTGGCCAAAGGCTTAACTTTTAAAGAAGCAGCAAGGGAGTTAAGTTTATCACCATCTACTGTTTCAAATCATCTTTATCGAGTGTATCAAAAGCTTAATATTGGCAGTAAAAGTGAGTTGTTGCAGTTATTGGCATAAATTAACCTGAAATTGGCTGAATGAATGCTTTCTTAGCTGGTATTTCTCTGACTTCATCGTTAAATGTATTTGAAGTTATATTAGATATATACCCAAAAGGAACTGAAAATAGCAGAGAAAACGTAACGCCCATTTAGCTATTTTAACTTTTGGCCAAGTCATGAGCGTTTAGAGTACGATTTTTAACGATAAAACGCTTCAACAGTGCCTTTTACAGTCATTAATAGTGGTTGACCACGGCGATCTAAAGCTTTGTTTGATGCTATTTTAACCCAACCTTCACTAATACAATACTCATCAACATCGAAACGCTCCTTGCCGTTGAGTCGAATACCTATTTCGTGTTCAAAAATTTCTGCAACATGGTGTGGACTACGGGGATTACCCGAAAGGCGATCGGGTAACTCTGGTAGAGATTTAGTATCGTTCATGTTTGTAACCTACTGTAAATAAAAACTGCGCTATTGTAGATAATCTAAAGTTAGCTCTCAATAGTTTGCGTAATAAATTTTTACCTGTATCTCTTATTTATATTTTGTCGTAAGCGCCTCTATGGATAGTGGGCGATCAAAATAATACCCTTGAATTTTATCACACTTGAGGTGAATGAGGCGTTCATATTGTTCTTTAGTCTCAACACCTTCGGCGACGACAGTCATTTTATAAAGCTGGCCGATTGCGATAATTGTTTTAACTAAAGATTCACTTTGGTTATTAGTTAGCAGCTGATCAATAAATGACTTATCTATTTTGATTTCGTTAATGGGTAAATGGTTTAAATAGTACAAAGATGAATAACCGGTACCAAAATCATCAAGCGATAATTTAAAGCCTGCATTTTTAAGTTGTTGAATAACAGGTTGTACTTTTTTTACATTAGCAATTAATACATTTTCTGTAATTTCTAACGTGATTAATCGATTATCAAAACCTATGTCTTTAGTTGTTTGAAGAAGTTGTTTGACAAACTGAGGCTCAACCAATTGCTTAGGAGAAATGTTAATAGATAACCTAATTATGGTAGCATTTTGTTGATTAAATTTTAAAATATCCAACATAGACTGTTTTATTACGAAGTGGCCAATTTCATTTATCATACCTATATCTTCTGCCACATGAATAAATTCGTCTGGTGATATAGGCCCTAATAATTTATTATTCCATCGAGACAAAGCTTCAACACTGACAAGTTTGCCAGTTTTTACGTTAATTTGTGGTTGATACAGAATAGTTAATTCATTATTAATTAATGCTGCTCGTAACTGTGTGTCAAGAATAAAATCCCGCTTAACTTGTTTGTTAATCTTGTCATTAAAAAATAAAAAGTGTCCTTTTTGTTGTAATTTTGACTTATAAAGAACGATGTCAGCTTTACTGATTAGATCTTCTGCTTTATCCCCATCATTTGGATACATGGCGACACCGATACTGCAGCTAGAAGATATTAATTTCCCGTCAATAATGAAATCAGTATTGAAAATTTCACGAATACACTCAACCTTGTGTTCAGCATCGGATAGACTATTTAGCTCAGGAAAACAAAAAATAAATTCGTCGCCACCAAAACGAGCAACACTTTCACCTGCCTTTAATAGCTTTGTGAACTTTTCTCCCAACACTTTGAGTAAACTGTCGCCGATAGAGTGGCCATAAAGATCATTAATTTTCTTAAAATCATCAAGATCAACAAACACCACAGCGAGGCTTTTATCATTTTGTTTTGATAATGCCATTCCTTGAGTTATACGATCATCTAACAAGGCTCTGTTGGGGAGCTGAGTTAATGAGTCATGCAATGCTTGGTATTGTAATTGTTCTTTTATTTTATTTAGCTCAGCAAAGTCATTGTTTATTTTACCTTCATATAACGAAAATCTACGTGCTAAATAATTAGATAACAAAACGGAAAGAGTGATAAAAAATAGCGTTAAAAACAGGCTGACAAATAATATTTTTAGAAATTCATTTTTATTTTGTTCGCTAATATATGCTTCTCTTTCTGTGAGATAACTCTCTATTTCACTGATATAAGTGCCTGTACCAATAGCCCATTCCCAGTCTGGTAAACCTTTTATGAAGCTAATTTTTTCTGCTGGTTCACCAGTGCTAGGCATAACTGGGCTAACATAGTTAAGAAACCCCTCACCTTGCTTAGCAATCTTTATTATGTCTTCAACGATTGAAATACCTTGTTCGCTGCGTACTTTTAGCCTGTTAGTGCCAACAAATTTTTTATTATAGTCAGATAAGGTATTTCCCTGATAATCCACTACAAAAATATACCCATTTTTACCATAATGAATGTTGTTAATTCGCTTTAATAAACGAGCCTTTATATCATTTTCAACATCAATGACATATTCGCCTGTGCCAATAAACCAATCATAGGGCGCAAAATATTTACCAAAGCCAATTTTTTCAAATTCTTGCCCTTTATTCTGTGGTTTCACAAACCACCAGTGATAAAATGCTTCTCCTGCTTGTTTGACTATTTTTCCCATATCTCGAACAATATAATTACCACGTGTATCCTGCAAGTCTCCTTTATAATGTCCTTCCATTTCGGGTAATACCGGGTGCATTACATTAAGACCTGTTGTTTTGTATATGAAAAAATATCCTCTACCTTGATTAAAGCGAATGCTTCTTAATGCATCTGTTATTAATTTGGTCACTTCGGCTTCAGATTTATGTTGGTTTTGTTGGTAAATTGTAGTGGCTATGTTGTGTGCTTGATAAATTTGAGTTTGAATATTTTCTTTTAAGATATTTTCGGTACTGTTAATTTCGTAGTTTATCTGTTGGTGAAGCTGGTTAATTTGTGCTTTTATTGTTTCTTTTTCAGTTTCAATAAAGTTTTGCTGTAAGGTTTTGATGTCATGGGAAAGTTTGATTTTATTATCATTAATCACGATAAAATTTACCCAAATAGCAAAAGTCACTACAATCATAGGAGGTATGATTTTAATCAATTTGAGTAGCGTTACATTTTGGGCTTTATGCATTAGAAGGTGTACCTAAGAGAGTGAATCATAACTAACAAAGTATAAGAATTAATATTACCAATGTTTATAATACTTTAGTCAGTATAGTAATTAAATATGGTTATTACAGAATTGTTAACTAATGAAAGGTAGTGTGATCTGGATTAAAGTTAATTTTTTATAAGTTGCCATAGGGTAAACCAAACTTTTGGTAATTTTTCCTTGTTGATATTTCACCAAAGGTTGGTTGATAAAACCGTTACATTTAGTTATTTTGGATGGTGATAAACTTTGTTGAGATACGAAAGACAAATCGTTAGCTAAATTAGCTATTAATCCCGTATATTTTCGTATTTTAGTTTTGTTGTTTTTGTTATAAAAAGCTTGAGTAAAGCGCTTTTCACGACTTGCGGCAAGAATGCAAATTCTATGTTCAGCAGCTCGAGATAATAAACTATGTTCAACCTCATTTGGATTTTGAATGTCGAAAGGAACGAGTAATAAGTGAATACCTTTTAAGGCTACTAGGCTCACTAATTCAGGTATATTCGCATCGTCAGCCGTTAACATTGCTACTTTAATGCAGCCTTGCTCTAAAGGAAGTTCAATAATATTGATATTGTTACCTAGCGTTGTCCATTGATACCTTTGGCAAAAATGCAATTGCGGCTGTAAGGCTATCACTCCATGTTCACTGATTAATACCGATTGGTGTATTTTATTAATAACTAAGCTTGTACAGACGTATTGAAAAGGTCTTAGAACTGCACTTATCTGTGTAATCATTAATGTGCTTAGCGCTTCTATTTTAGTTCGCTGTGTCGTATCAAGAGTGGTTGTTTTGTCAGCAATAAAGAAGAGTTCAGGTAATTGAATAATATCACTTAGGTTGTTATCAATGTAGTGGCAGACATCTTCAATTGCCTGTTCGTTAGATTTGTAAGTGGCAAATATTGCTGCATTGATAGTTTTTGGTGTGTCTTGAGCAATAATATAGCCACTGTCAGTTTTATTTTTGTTAGTTTGTTTTATTTCTGCTGCAAGCGTTTGATAAAGTTTAGGTCGACGCTGCTTAGCTAGTAGTGTGCCATCTGGACGGCGCTTGTTGTTAAACCCTATTTCTGAGTTGCTATCTAAAGCAATATCGATAAACGCAAAACCTTCTTTATTATGGTCTATCTTTACTAATACCTTACCCTCTTGAGAT
>TARA_R110002050_G_scaffold128664_3_pt1 | contig 11101 bp, 6 predicted proteins | sample TARA_R110002050 | Tara Oceans TARA_R110002050 (sample SAMEA4396988) | marine metagenome | biome: Polar Biome; feature: [DCM] deep chlorophyll maximum layer (ENVO:01000326); material: water (ENVO:00002006), including particulate matter (ENVO:01000060) such as... | depth 25 m
ACACCGTTGAGCGCGATTGATTTAATATCCCAACCAAATTTCCCGCATTCTCAGCTGATCAGCACTTAAATTTTCAATCGCTTTTAATTGATGGGACTCCTCATATTCTATTTGTTGCGCATCTGCCTTGAGCGTTTTAAACTTAAACTCGCCTTCCTTCTTTTTAGGGCGAGCAATGCGCATTTCTACCTCATCGCCTGCTTTTAAACCCGTCTGATAATTTTCTAAAACTTGTCCCAAGTTAGTAATGTCTAAAGAATCACCGTTAATACTTATCAATTCATCCAAGGGTTCTAAACCTAATTCATGTCCAAAGTCGTCAATGCCTTCTTCTTTAGCGATAATTATACGTGAAGTTTCGAAGCTATAGCTGAATTCATCGCAACCTAAACTCCAGCCTACAGTAGTACCAGTAGGACTATATAAAAAGCCAAAGGGCTCTAACAACTCGGCATAAGGAAGCGGCTCTGTCCCAGCGAAATGACGGAGAAGAAACTCTTCAACTTCTGGGAAGCTATGCTCCGCGATAATGGCAAACAATTGATGATCCTGAAAGAAAGTATCTGCTGGATAAATATCTTCCAAGGTTCCTAAAAGATCGATTAAGCGCATTTTCCCCTCCGAGAGGGTCATTAATTTCAAATCCAAAGCCATAGCTGCTAATGCCCCTTTTTGGTAAAAATTAAGATACTGATCTTTAAAGTAAGTAAGGGTGTATTTACTAGCTAAAGTTAAGGGGATGCTGCTATCAAAATCATCGCTACTAAACATCTTATCTCTTAGCACTTCGATAAACTCTTGCTCGTTATAATTCTTATTACGCATCTGTACGAGATGTGAGTTATACTCGGTAACTCCTTCATAAAGCCAGATATGCTCAGACATTTCGGGCGCAATAAAATCAAAATTATGGATGTACTGCGAGTGAATACTAAGTGGGGTAACGATATGAAAAAACTCGTGCGCCGTAATATCACGAATACCATCGTAAAAGAAATCGCTCGCTACTTCAGGCATGTACAAAACTGTAGAACGATGGTGTTCCAAAGCCCCGTAGCCTGTTCCCATATCTTCGGAGGAAGCGCAATAAATTAACACCGCATATTTATCTACGGGAAGTTTTCCTCCTAAATAATCGGCCGAGCCTTGTAGTACATCACTAATGCGATCTAGGCACTTTTTAGCGCTAACCAAGCCCTGAGGACTATAGAGGCTAATTTCAATTTTAGAATCGCCCACCATCGCCGAAGCTGTATCGGGTAAGCAATATAAAATTGGGTTGTCGTGCAGTTCGAAATAATTGGTAATTTCAAAAATATCAAGACTATCACTGCGCTCTCCTTCCAAAGCGGTGCCACCATAAAAACCCGCTGGTTTGCGCACTTGCAGTTGATAAGGAAGATCTTGGTAACCCTTCATATAACCGATGTAACCAAAATTATTAAGGAGAAAAACATCCTTTTCATTGGAAGTCCCTGCTGGCTCAAAAATATCGTGTTCTAAATCACCATCGTAGCTATCGCTTGCGGAATAGGTGATTTTATAGAGTGCCTTCGCACCTAAAATTTGCCAGCGGTTAAGGTCCAAACGCTTCACCTTTAAGGTATCACCTTGGGCAGTTAAAGGGGTGAAATTATTTACGAATTGACCGTAATTATGCACATCATAAGTTCCTGGAACTATACGGGCCATGTGAAACTCGGCGGTATCGCTAGTTTGCAATGGCGGAATGATACTGATACTAATTTGATCATCTACATAAGTGACCAAATCTTCTAAAACCGTATAACTTTCACTCGTTTGAAAAGGCTGAAAACTCGATTGAGCCTGGGCGGAAAGAACGAAGAGTGCTAAAAAGAAAGTAATATATCGCATGAAAAAGCAGAATAAATTTTAGGGGACGAATTTACAGCATTCAAGCTCCAATTACCAAGCTGTGTTCAAGCAAAAATTACCACATTTGTAAACAAGCTGTAAGTAGCTTGTTTGCACTAAAACCTGAATTTAAATGACCGCTATTTTCACTCTCATAGCCAAAGCCCTCTTTGCTTTTTACCCCAATAAAACGGGTGACCGTACGAAAGATCTTAAAGCCTTCACTATTGAAATTCGCGATGAACTCAAAGATGCCCTCTACCTCGCCGTGGGCGTAGGCTCAGCCGCATTTGGCCTGGAAAGCTTCCTCATCCCCAATGGCTTTATTGACGGCGGCGTAACCGGTATTTCGCTTATCACAAACGCAGTTACAGCGGTGCCCTTACCGCTACTTTTAGTGATCTTAAACCTACCTTTTTTAATTATGGGCTGGCGCACGATTTCCTCGCGTTTCGCCTTAAAAAGTATTGGCAGTATTTTTCTACTGGCCCTCGTTATTCAATTTATTCACTTCCCCGTTGTAGCCGAAGACAGTATTCTCGTAGCCGCTTTCGGTGGTTTTTTCCTTGGTTTAGGAATAGGCATGGCTGTACGCGGCGGGGGAATTTTAGATGGCACCGAAGTTTTAGCCATCTATATCAGTCGTAAATCCAGCCTTTCCGTGGGTAACATCATCCTGCTTTTTAATGTGATCATTTTTGGCGCCGGCGCTTATTTCCTTTCGGTAGAAACGGCCCTTTATGCCATTCTTACCTATTTTGCCGCATCTAAAACTATCGATTTTGTGATTGATGGTATTGAAGAATATCTGGGCGTCACCATCATCTCTAACTACAGCGAAGAAGTTCGCTTAGCCATTACCAATAACCTCGGCCGCGGCTGTACTATTTACCAAGGTAAAAATGGTTATACGCCTTCCGGCGGAAGCTCAAAAAATAAAGATATTATTTACACCGTTATTACACGACTAGAAATGAGCAAGTTGAAAACCGAAATCAATAAGGTGGACGATAATGCTTTTGTAATTATGAACAGTATTATTGATACCAAAGGAGGCATGGTAAAAAAGCGCCCCATTGAAAAACTGAAGGCGCAGAACTAAAATCGTCTAGCACTTAGATCTGATTTCTAATTCAAAATCGCATTAGGCTCCGCGCCAAGAATCGACACTGTTTTTTTTCGCGATGGCTAAGGAATGAATCGCTACAATTCCGTAACCGATTACTAAAGTAATTAGGGCTGTACCTACAATTACGGGGGCTTTTATTTCGGTATGAAAAGCAAAGTTGGCCAGCCATAATTGGGTAATATAAATGGCCAAGGGCACGGCTATAATAACCCCAATAAGCATGACCCAAAGTAATTCTCTAAAAACAATATTTACCATTTGCAGTCTTCCCGCCCCCAATAAGCGCCGAATACCTATTTCGCGTGTTCGCAAGCCAGTGGTAAATGAAGCCAAGCCCACAAAGCCAAGAATACTAATAAAGATGGCGATAATTGTTAGGTAAAGAATAAGGCGCGACTGCCGCATTTCTTCAGAATAAAGCTCGAGTAAATCTCCACTTAAAAAGGAAAACTGAAAAGGTGCATTGGGTACCATGCTGGTCCAGCGGCGCTCTAAATCGTCTAAGGCCACATATATATTATTGGGATCTACCTTTACATGTAAAATCCACGACCTTTCTTTACTTAATAGCAAAACCAAGGGCGCCACTTTCGTGTGAAGGGAGTGCGCATTAAAATCTTCCGTCACCCCTACAACTATGGCCTGTAGCATGGCTTCTCCCTTTTCGTTAAAATTAGTGTTTAGCTTTTTGCCTATCGGTCGCTCCCATTGCATAAACTCGACTAAAGACTGGTTAACAATAGCATAGTTAAAGCTAGAGTCTTGCTCATCTTCCGTAAGGAAAGAACGCCCCTGTAAAAGGTCTATTTGCATGGTTTTTAGATAGTCTCTACTAACCTGCAAAAAATCGAGAGAATGCCTTTGAAAACCTTTGTTCCCTTCACGCTCCGCTTCAAAAATACCGCGATAAGCTCCTCTACCGGTTACACTTGCGCCCATGGCCACCGACTTTACATAGTCGCTTTGGGCAATATTATCACGAATCTCTTCCAAGTGCATCACCGAGCTAGTATCCTGCGCCGTTATTAAAATTACATCGTTGGCATTAAAGCCCAAATTGCGACTCTTAATAAAGTTCATCTGCTGATACATGAAAAAAGCGGTAATCACCACGGTTACCGAAACCGCTACCTGAAAGCCGACCAATAATTTACGGGGAATATTGTTCTGCCTTTGCAAGCCCTTTTTATTGCTGAAAGCATCGAGAGGGGAAACTTTAGAGAGGCTAAGTGCAGGATACAAACCGCTGATTATTCCTACAAAAATGGAGAGTATTAAGGGCAACCACCATAAATACGCATCGCGTTTAAAATTTAACTGTAGATCTTTATCTATGGCATTCGTGAGGGGCAAAACCTTAGTACCAATCTCTACCAGGGCGAATGCGAAGAGCAAAGCCAGTATTGAAAGAATTACCGATTCCACCAAAATCATGAGCTGAATATCACCTTCGCTAGCGCCTAAAACCTTACGCATGGCTGCTTCCCGTATACGGCGTAAGCTGCGGGCCGTTGCCATATTTACATAATTAATAATGGCCAAAACCAATACTAAAAGGCCAATGCCTGCAAAACCATAAACGTATATCAAACTTCCGCCAATCGCATCAAATCCAGGGTTCGTATTAAAATGAATATCACTAATCTGCTGCAATTTTATACGATACTCAGCTTGCACCGCATCGGCAATACCTGCCATATAGCAGTTAAAAAATTGATCAAAATTAGCCTCAATGTTTTGCGCCTCAAGGGCAGATGGGACTTTAAGAAAAGTAAAGCGACTCACCTGCCAGAGGGAAACGGCTAAGGATAGCGTGTCGCTGGCGACCCGTGGTTCGGAAATAACCGCATTAAAATTGTGATGTGTATTATCGGGAATATCTTCAAAAACTCCCGTTACTCGATATTCAAAATTGCTGGTGTTGATGGTCCGCCCCAAAGCCGGTTTATCACCAAAATATTTCTGGGCAAAAGATTGTGAAATTACTATGCTCCTTTCTTGCGCTAGGCAATACTCAGCCTGACCTTCTAAAAAATTACAGTTAAACACTTTAAAGAAACTGGAATCGGCTACTAGCAATTCATTCTCATAACCCTTTACACTGTCGCTGCGGAAGTACACCGAATTTTGGAAAGAAAAGAAATGTGTCGCTTCTTCAATTTCCGGGTAATATTCCTTCATTAAAGTGGCTAGGCCCAAACCTGATCCGCCATACTCTTCTTCGGTACCGTTAAGTTGAAAGGAAGAGTTTACTCGATAAATATTTTCAAAATTAGGCCAATGCTTATCGAAATTAAATTCTGCATTAAGATAGATGCTTACCGTAATTGCAACAGCCAATCCGATGGCCAGTCCACCCAAATTTAATAGGGTGTAAAGCTTTTGCCTATAAAGGCTTCGTAGGGCAAATCTAAACTTAGAACTGGGCATGCAAAACCTTCTTTTCCGAAACTACCTGTCCGTCCATAATACGCACAATACGCTGGGAATAAGAGGCATCATGACTGCTGTGCGTAACCATTATTAAAGTGGTTCCTTGGTCGTTTAGACGACTCAACATTTCCATTATTTCATTGCCTTGGGTAGAATCGAGATTCCCCGTGGGTTCATCTGCTAAAATTAATTTGGGTTTAGCAATTATAGCCCGACCTACTGCTACTTTTTGCTGCTGCCCACCGCTTAATTGATAAGGAAAGAAATCGCGCCGATGACCCATCCCAACCATATCTAATACCTCCAATACACGTTGACGACGATCTTGGGCCGAATACCCTAAATAGTGCAAGGGTAACTCGATGTTCTCACTCACCGTGAGGTCATCAATTAGATTGAAATTTTGGAAGACAAAACCAATTTTCTCTTTTCTCAGCTTGAGCTTTTGGCGTTCAGTAAGTTCCGAAACATTGGCGTCATCAAATACAAAAAGGCCCTCATTATAAGAGTCTAACAAACCAATAATATTTAATAGGGTGGTTTTACCGCAACCGGAAGGCCCCATAATGGAAACGAATTCTCCCTTTTTTACGCTCAAGTCAACTTCACTGAGAGCCCGGGTTTCAACGCCCTGCGACTGATATATCTTGGTGAGGTTATGAAGCTTAATCATAAAAAAGGTTTGTAAACAGAAGGGTGAAATTACAAGAAATCCGAAAATAAATACATTTTAACCTGAGTTCGATGTAAAATTAGGCCTCAGACCTCTTATCAATGGTGGGTTTTAAGCTGAAGCAATAGTGGGCTATTGCGAAGGGCTAAGGCGCAAAAAAACGCTTTTTAGAAGAGGCTTACTAAGGTTTTTAGAATTAAAGATGCTCGGATGAGAGATGCATGTAAAAAAATAAAAACCTCGGGCTGAGTCTTAATTGCAAGGAGGATAACCGATTTAACCCTAAATTCTGCTACTTGAACTAATTAAACAACCAAATTCAAATTTTGCAATTAAAGCTCGGTGAAAAGAACGTTGCTGCAAGCAGCTCCCGAGGTTTTTATAAATTTTTACGTTTTAGTTTTCAGTTTATTTATAGGCGAAGGCTGTGCCATAAGCTTAAGTAATTGATTTTCATTAATTTAAATTTTAACGCCATTATTTAAATGTTCGAAAACGGACAGGGGCTTGTTCATTTTCGAACAGAGAAACTACTTTAGCTAAGTGAAACTCCCTGCCCATATAGCCATTGTAGATGACGATCCCGACGTACTTATTAGTGCGCGTCTTTTTTTGAAACAACATTTTCAAACGGTTAGCACCAACGAAGATCCCAGTAGTCTCAATCCGCTTCTTAGCAAGAATAAAGTTGACCTAGTTTTACTAGACATGAACTTTAGAAAAGGACGTAACGATGGCGCCGAGGGTTTGTATTGGCTCAAACATATTTTAGAAATAAGTCCGCAAACCCAAGTGGTAATGATGACGGCTTACGGCGAGGTGGAACTAGCGGTACAGGCCATAAAAAAAGGAGCTTTCGACTTTGTATTAAAACCTTGGACCAACGAAAAATTACTCAGCACTTTAAGCAATGCCTTACGCCTGGCGCAAGAAAAAGCCAAAGTGGAAGTTTACCGCAACAGCAATAAGCAGTGGGAAGATAATGCTGGGCTTGCCCAAGAAGAGCTCCTCAGCAGATCGCCCGCCATGCAATCCGTTTTAGAAACCCTTAAAAAAGTAGCCAGCACCGATGCAAATATTTTACTCTTAGGTGAAAATGGCACGGGGAAGAGTGTGCTCTCCCTCGCCATTCACCGCATGAGCAAGCGCAATGAAAACCCCTTTGTTACGGTAGACCTCGGTGCAGTGGCGCCCAATCTTTTTGAAAGTGAGCTCTTTGGTCATAAAAAAGGCTCCTTTACCGATGCCTCGGATGATAAAGCCGGTCGCTTTGAAACGGCTGATAAAGGCACGCTCTTTCTTGATGAAATTGGTAATCTTGACCTTAGTTTACAGTCTAAATTATTGCACGTTTTACAAAGTAAAGAGCTGCGTCGCGTTGGCGAAAACAGTAGCAAAAAAGTAGATGTCCGCCTTGTATGCGCTACCAATAGTCCTTTACATGATTGGGTGCATGATCAACGCTTTCGTCAAGATTTACTCTATCGCATTAACACCGTAGAAATAACAGTACCCCCTCTGCGGCAGCGCAAAGAAGATATTCCGTTTTTAGCGCGACGTTTTTTTGATCGCTTTCGCAAAAAGTATTTGAAAGAAGAAATTAGTCTTAGCCTCAATGCCATCGATGCCCTGTGCGATTATCATTGGCCAGGCAATATCCGCGAGCTAGAACATTGTTTAGAACGCGCGGTAATTTTAGCATCTAACAAAGAAGTCCAAGCCACAGATTTAGGTCTGAAAGTAGGGCAAACTGGCAAAGAGCCTCCCGGCCTAAACTTGGAGGAGATGGAAAAACATTTAGTTCAAAAAGCGATGGACAAAAATGCTGGCAATATATCTAAAGCAGCAAAAGACCTCGGCTTAACCCGCGCTGCACTGTACCGTAGATTAGAGAAATATGAACTTTAAATCCTACCCTTTTCAGTTTGGCTTGCGCCTGATGGGCATAATCTTAAGCATTGCTTTAGGCATTTACCTCGTGTTAAAGTTCCATCTCTTATTTACCATTTTAGTGCTAGTCCTAGTTATCTTAATTCAAATTTGGGATTTTTGGCGCTATCAATCTTCACTGATTCGTGAAACGAAAAAATTTTTAGAAGCAGCTCGCTTTGGCGATTTCAGCACCCGCTTTGAGCTAGCTAATAAAGGAGGCGTTTTCGCCGATTTAGAAGAGGAGTTTATGCTCTTGCTGGCTCAGTTAAAAAAATCGCGCGCCAGCCAAGATAACCAAGAGGCATTACTGGGTGAAATCTTAAAAAACATCAATCTCGGCATTCTAGGAATAAACGGGAAAAGAGAAATTTTCTTAATCAACGAGAAAGCACAAGAAATTTTAGACATTCCGCCTTTTCAAAAGTGGGAGCGCCTGAGCGAACGCATTCCCGAACTAAAAAACCTCATTGGTAATTTCGATTTTACCGGCCGAAAACTATGGGTGCATAATACCAATGGCAAAAAGACCGAGCTCTATCTCGACTTACAGCATATTAAATTAAAGGATGAAACCTTCCACCTGATCAGTATTAGCAACCTCCACCAAGAGGTAGAAGAGAAGGAAATTGATGCCTGGCATAAACTCATCCGCATTTTAGCGCATGAAGTAATGAACTCGGTTACGCCCGTGGTTTCCCTTTCTGAAACCGTAAGCACCATGTTGGTTAACGATGCCGGAAAGAACAAGAAAATAACGGATTTGGAGGAACAGGATTTGGAGGATATCCGCGAAGCCTGCAAAACCATTGTAAGACGCAGTAAAGGAATGCTGAGCTTTGTAGAAGAGTATCGCAAATTAACCCAACTGCCCGCCCCCGCTAAGGAGGTTATTTCCATTAAAACTCTTTTTGAAGATTGCATCGCCCTCTTACAAGGCACGGCCAAAAAACAGAATTGTGTAATCCGCTATAAGCTAGACCAGCAAAGGCTTGCCTTAAGTGCCGACCGTAAAATGATCGAACAGGTTTTGGTAAATCTTATTAAAAACGCTCTGGCGGCAATGCCCGCTAATCACGCAGGAGAAATTGAGCTCAGTGCTAAACTAGCTGAAAGTGGCGTAGTCATCCGCGTAAGCGATAATGGCGAAGGCATTGAAGAAGATTTAATTAATCAAATATTTGTACCCTTTTTCAGCACCCGTAAAAACGGTTCAGGCATTGGCTTAAGCTTGTCTAAAAACATTATGAAAATGCACGGTGGAGATCTAATGGTCCAAAGCCAAGAAGGGATAGGTAGTAGCTTCTTGCTTCAATTTAAAGATTAGTCCAAATTCCGAAATATTCAAAATTCAATCGCTAACAAGCTCAATTTGAGCCTAAAATCTGTTAAAAATTGAAATAGTAATTTAGGGGCCGATTTAAGCCTCTCCTATGCGCAAAGTTATATTCCTCAGTTTGCTATTGCTTACTGGCTCTCAGATTATTAAGAAAGACATTTCCTCTAGAGAGGCTTATAAAACCTTCTTAGCAGAACATCCCTTTAACAATAGACCTCATTTCACCAAGCAAGAATGGAAGCAGCAGCCCCCGCAAGATCGACCCGATTTAGCCTGGGAGCAAAATTACCTCGCTACCATGGACCCTTTTTTAGGTCGACCCGCGGTAGAACGCCTAGAGCAAGTTTACCAAATTGTGGATCAAAGTAATAATCAACTAAGCCCCAGCATTCCCGGTTCTGCAGGAAGCCCTTGGACCGAAAGAGGCCCCGATAATGTAGGCGGCAGAACGCGCGCAATCATGTGGGACCCCAATGCGAGTTCGGGTAATAAGGTCTGGGCTGGCGGCGTAACCGGCGGACTTTGGTATAATAACAACATCACTTCCAGTACTTCCGCTTGGGTTTCTGTCAGTAATCAATGGGATAATTTAGCCATCACTGCTATTGCCTATGATCCTAATAACAGTCAAATATTTTATGTGGGTACAGGTGAGGGCTGGGGTGCGGGTGCCTCACGTGGCGCGGGTATTTGGAAATCTACCAATGGTGGCACTAGCTGGACCCAATTAAGCTCCACCACTAATTATCATTACATCAACGACTTGGTCGTACGCAATGAAAACGGCAGCAGCGTAGTTTATGCCGCTTGTCGTGAAAATTATTTCCGAGGCCAATGGCATGGGGTAAACGGCCTTTACCGCAGTGCAAACGGGGGAACTTCCTGGTCGCAAGTACTACCTAATATACCGGGCACTTCTTCGCAATATGCCGCCGCCGATATTGAAATCGCCGCTGATAACCGCATCTGGATTGGAACGCAGGAAACTTCGCTAGGTTTAAGCGACCAAGGTGGTGGTAGAGTTCTCTATAGTGACAACGGCACCTCTTGGACAGTTTCTCGCACCATTGCCAATGGCGAAAGAGTAGAACTAGCCTGCGCCCCTAATAATTCAAATTATGTTTATGCCCTTACGGAGATAGGCGGACAAGCGGGAGAAATTGCCCGCAGTACCAATAAAGGCAGCACTTGGACTACCCGAAATGAACCGGCCGATGTTGACATTGGCATTCCCAATACCGACTTTACCCGCGGGCAAGCTTGGTACGATCTAATTATGGCGGTAGACCCCAATAATGCCAATACGCTCATTGTGGGAGGGATTAATTTATTTCGTTCTACGGACGGTGCAAGTACGTGGAGTCAAATTTCAAAGTGGAGTAATAACAACAACTTAGCTGCACTTAATTGCTCTTATGTTCATGCCGATCAACATCAAATTGTATTTAAACCCAACAGCTCCAGCACAGTGCTTTTCGGCACCGATGGTGGTGTTTTTTATACAACTTCATTAGCTACTGCCGCTACTTCCAATGTAATAAGCGCGCGGAATCAAGATTATAATGTAACCCAGTTTTACGCAGCAGCCCTGCACCCGAGTGCGGGAAGTAATTACGCTCTGGCTGGGGCACAAGACAATGGCACCCAAAAATTCACCGCCGCTGGTTTTGGTAGCACTAGCCAAGCTACTGGTGGCGATGGAGCTTATTGCTTTATTGATCAA
>TARA_R110002050_G_scaffold11134_1_pt1 | contig 11093 bp, 8 predicted proteins | sample TARA_R110002050 | Tara Oceans TARA_R110002050 (sample SAMEA4396988) | marine metagenome | biome: Polar Biome; feature: [DCM] deep chlorophyll maximum layer (ENVO:01000326); material: water (ENVO:00002006), including particulate matter (ENVO:01000060) such as... | depth 25 m
AAAAAAGGGTTTTGGGATATTAAAAATAAAAAAGATGAAAAACAATAAAATAAACATCCATTTTTTAGGAGCCGCTGGCACGGTAACCGGATCAAAATATTTGGTGGACACAGGAGAAAACAAAATATTGATAGACTGTGGTCTTTTTCAAGGTCTTAAAGAACTGCGCCTAAAAAACTGGGAATATCCGCCCGTTAAAGTTTCTGAAATTGATATGGTATTGCTTACCCACGGCCATATGGACCACACGGGATATCTACCAAGGTTGATAAAGCAAGGATTTAATGGCCCTATTTATGGTACCAATCCCACTTTGGATATTGCCAAAATCATTTTGAATGACAGTGCAAAAATCCAGGAACAGGAAGCCGAACGTGCCAATAAGGAAGGCTATTCAAAACACAGTCCGGCAGAACCGCTTTACGATTTAAAGGATGTGGAAAGAACCATTCCTCATTTTAAGGCAATTCCCCAATCCCAATGGATCCCAATGTTCGACGGTATCAAGGCTCGTTTTCAGTATAACGGACACATTTTGGGTGCTACTTTCATAGAATTGGATGTACACGGAAAACGCTTTGTTTTTTCAGGTGATATTGGTAGGATAAACGACTTATTATTGTACCCGCCACTCAAACCAGAAAAAGCCGATGTGCTTTTCATAGAATCGACCTATGGCGGCAGATTTCATCCCGATGAGATAGAAGCTATTCCACAAATAGAAAAATTGGTCAATGAAACTATCAACCGAGGTGGCAGCCTATTTGTTCCAAGTTTTTCAGTGGAACGTGCCCAACTGATGATGTTGATTTTCTGGAGATTGCTCAAGGAAAACAAAATTCCTAGAATTCCAATGATTATGGACAGCCCTATGGGTGCTAATGTATTAGAGCTATTCCACAGTACCAGAGATTGGCACAAATTAGAAGCCCACGAATGCGATGAAATGTGTTCTTATTTCACAGTGGTGAGCAGTTACAGGGAGACCATGGAATTGAGAACGGACAACAAGCCAAAAATCGTTATTGCAGGCAGCGGAATGCTCACGGGAGGAAGGATGCTCAACTATCTCGAAACACAGGCACAAAACCCTAACAATACCTTACTGTTTGTTGGTTATCAAGCCGAAGGAACACGTGGAAGAAAATTATTGGAAGGCGAGAAGGATTTAAAAGTGTATGGGAAAACGGTATCCTTTCAAATGGAAGTAGCCGAAATTCAAGGCCTCTCGGCACACGCAGACCACGCTGAACTTATAGATTGGATGAGCAAAATAAAAGATAAACCAGCCCGAATTTTTATTGTGCACGGAGAAAAAGAAGGTGCGGAAGCTCTTCAAAAAGGAATAAAGGAAACCTATGGATGGGATGCGGAAATCCCGCAACTATACAATATAGAAGAAATAGAATAGACTATATAAATCGAAAGAATAATAACAGTTATGGAGCAACACTCAAATATACTAAAATACAAGCACCTTGGAATTTACACCCACAATGAGAACGTTGTGTATATGCGTGAGGACTGCCACGTCTGTATTTCCGAAGGCTTTGAAGCCCTCACAAGAATAAGGGTTTCCAAGGCAATGTATTCCATCGTGGCAAGCCTCAACGTTATAAATTCAGATATTCTATTGCCCAATGAGATTGGTCTATCGGATGCAGCTGCAAAAAAACTTAGGGTTTCTGAAAATGACACCCTATACATTTCCCATCTGGAGCCCATAGAATCCTTAAGCCACGTAAGAGCAAAAATTTATAATCAAAAGCTAAATTATAGTGCTTATAAAGAAATCATAACCGATATCGTAGAAGGCGATTATTCCAATATACATCTATCTGCATTCATTACGGCATGTGCAGGTGACCGAATGGATATTGATGAAATATCCAATCTCACAAAGGCAATGATTGCTTCAGGAAAGCAATTGAATTGGAACAAAAAAATCGTGGTCGATAAGCATTGCATTGGAGGATTACCCGGCAATCGAACAACACCTTTGATAGTGGCCATAGTAGCTGCCTACGGTCTAACGATGCCAAAAACATCTTCAAGGGCCATCACTTCCCCGGCCGGAACCGCAGACACCATGGAAGTAATGACCAATGTGACCCTTTCTTCCGTAGAAATTAAAACTGTAGTCGAAAAAGAAGGGGGCTGTTTTGTCTGGGGTGGGACCGCGCAATTAAGCCCTGCTGATGATGTGCTCATAAAAATTGAAAAAGCCTTAGATATTGACAGTGAGGGCCAACTTATCGCTTCGGTGTTATCAAAAAAAGCTGCAGCTGGTTCAACCCATGTGGTCATTGATATTCCTGTGGGCGAAACCGCAAAGGTTCGTAGTATGGAAATGGCTCAAAAATTAAAAAACCATATAGAAACCGTTGGAACTGCTGTGGGACTGCATATAAAGGTCGTCATTACAGATGGTACGCAACCAGTCGGCAGAGGTATTGGACCATCTTTGGAAGCCTTTGATATTTTAAGTGTGCTAAAAAATGAAGATAATGCACCCAGAGATCTTAAAGAAAGAGTGTTGTTATTAGCAGGTGAGTTATTGGAGCTATCAGGAAAGGTTATGAAAGGAAAAGGTGCCGCTACAGCCAAACAGCTTTTGGAATCTGGAAAAGCCTTCGAAAAGTTTCTCGCTATCTGCAGAGCACAAGGCCGTTTTACCAATCCCGTATTGGCTCCATATAAAGTTGAAATTAAAGCAAAAAGATCCGGTACAGTGCAACTTATCAATAATAGAAAGATTGCAAAACTTGCAAAACTTTCCGGGGCACCCCAATCAAAATCTGCGGGTATTTTATTGAATGTCCATTTAGGGGATAAAGTTGACCAAGACCAATTATTATATACGGTGTTTGCAGAATCCCAAGGTGAATTGCATTATGCCTTGGAATATGAAAATAACCACAACGATATATTAACCTTAGTATAAATTAGAGAAAATGAAAACCATTTTATTCAGCTTGCCGGGAAATGAAGAGCAAACAAATCTATTGGCAAAAAAAATGAATGCCGAAATTGGTGAAGCTACCTTACGCAAATTCCCAGACGGAGAATCATACACCCGCATTCTTTCAGATGTAAAAAACAAATGTGTAGTTTTAGTCTGTACATTACACGATCCTGATGAAAAATTATTGCCACTCTATTTTTTAGGACAGACGGCAAAGTCTTTAGGTGCGATGTGCACTTGTTTAGTCGCTCCTTATTTAGCGTATATGCGTCAGGACAAGGTATTCAATAAAGGCGAAGGTGTTACCTCTTCGTTCTTTGGAAAATTAATCTCGGGATTCGCTGATAGCATTACAACCATCGATCCTCACCTACACAGAATAAGTGCTTTGGGAGAAGTCTATCATATTCCCAATAAAGTTATCCACGCAGCAGATGATATTTCAAAATGGATAAAGGAAAACATTGAGAACCCCGTTCTTATTGGTCCCGATTCTGAAAGTGAGCAATGGGTTTCCGAAGTGGCCAAAAAAGCAGGTGCACCTTTTACAGTATTGCAAAAAATACGACACGGAGACCGTAATGTGGAAGTTTCAATCCCCGATGTAGAAAAATATAAAAATGCCACACCTATTTTGGTAGATGATATTATCTCAACCGCCCATACCATGATTGAAACCGTGCAACATTTAAAAAAGGCTGGGATGAAGCCGCCTATTTGCATAGGCATTCATGCGGTATTTTCAGGAAATGCCTATCAGGATTTATTAGATTCCGGGGCAGAAAAAATTGTAACTTGTAACACTATTCCGCACCCATCCAACTCCATAGATTTAAGCGATGTTATCGCTAAAGAAGTTAAAGAGTTAATGAACCATAAATGATGAAATTATATCCCATAATGGTCTTATTGCTCTTTGGTATTTCATTAAATGCTCAAAATGAAATGCTCATAGAGCAGTTGTCCGATAGATTTGTTTTACGTAAAAATTTTGATGAAAATGGTAATTTTCTGAACAAACAAACCTTTAATGTCGGAAAACTAAAGAAAAGAAATGGTTATTATGAAATTGACGTGGTGACTGAACTGTTTGATAAAAACAAAAAATCTACTGATAAATATACAACGACCTACCGATGTAAACCTGATGAAGCCAGTGTAATGGTAATGGTATTTCCGTTTTCAAACCCAAAATCAAAAGAAACTGAAATCAATACAACTTCTAAAAAATTTAAAGAGCTATACGATTTGGAAAATTTGGAAGATATAGAACTTGAAATGAACTTTGATTCGGGCCTGTTGAATTTTTTTGGTTCAAAAAGCATCATAAAAATTTATGCCCGAAAATTTGACAGTAAGAACAACAATATTAAATCAAACATAAATATTAAGGCCTATGCATGGGGGATTCGTATTAAACAACTCAACTATACTGTCAACGAAAAATTGAACGCCAATGGCTTATTGACCTTTCAGAAATTTACAGAGGAAGATAACAGTTATTTTACAATAACCTATAAATAAAGAAAAAGATGAAAAATTACGACACCCTTTCAGAGGCAATAAACGATTTACAGACGAACGATTATACATATAATTTTAACCTTAAACCAACTTGTTTAGAATGTGCATCTCTGAAATTGCAAATCAACCCAGAAGATTTTGAAGTTGATAAAATATATCGTTTTGAAGGAATGAGCAGTACAGATGACAACAGCATACTTTATGCCATTTCTTCCAAAAATGGAGTTAAAGGGCTTTTGGTAGATGCCTACGGTATGTATGCCAAAAACATTTCAGAAGCAATGCGAAAAAAATTACGATAAAACTTAAATAGAATAATATGGACAATAACAAAGATCACAAGGACAAAAAAATGGATCATTCAAAGATGGATCATTCTAAAATGAATCATAACAAAGATGACCACTCAAAAATGGATCACTCGAAAATGGAAGACCCAAAATCGGACGACCATAGTAGGATGGACCACAGTAAAAGGGATCATTCAAAGATGAAACACAAAAAAGAAGACCATTCTAAAATGGATCATGACCATGGTGCTATTCCTATGGGAATGGCAGGGCATGACCATCATAAAATGATGATTGCCGATTTTAGAAAACGTTTTTGGGTAACTATAATCCTAACCGTTCCCATATTGCTATTCTCGCCAATGATTCAGGAATTTTTTGGATATGAACTTTTACTTCCAGGAAATCCATATATTCTTTTTACCCTTTCCACAGTAGTATATTTTTATGGTGGTTGGCCATTTTTAAAAGGTTTTTGGTCCGAAGTTAAAAAAACCGCGCCTGGAATGATGACTCTAATTGCCATGGCGATAAGCGTTGCATATTTTTATAGTTCTGCCACGGTTTTTGGTCTAAAAGGGGTCGATTTTTTCTGGGAACTGGCTACACTAATCGCTATTATGCTTATTGGCCACTGGATAGAGATGAAGAGTGTTTTGGGGGCCTCAAAAGCATTGCAATTGTTGGTAAATATGATGCCAGCAGAAGCACACCGAGTAAAAGGTGAAATTATTGAAGATATTAAATTAGAAGACTTATTGAAAGATGACATTATCTTAATAAAACCTGGGGAGAAAGTCCCTGCAGATGGAATCATCACAGAAGGCACAAGTTACCTAAACGAATCTATGCTTACTGGAGAATCCAAACCGGTCAAAAAGGAGTTGAATGACAAAGTTATTGGCGGTTCAGTAAACGGAAATAGCACCTTAAAAGTCAAGGTGGAACATACTGGTAAAGATAGCTATCTCAACAAGGTTATTACTATGGTTGAAGAAGCCCAAAAAACCAAATCTAAAATGCAAAATCTATCGGATCGAGCTGCAAAATGGTTGACTTATATTGCCTTGGCTATTGGATTTGGTACATTGGCGACATGGTTAATTCTAGGATTTCCATTTGTATATGCATTAGAAAGAATGGTTACAGTTATGGTAATTGCTTGCCCTCACGCATTGGGTCTCGCTATTCCATTAGTTGTTGCAATCTCTACGGCAGTTTCTGCACAAAATGGACTATTGATCCGTAATAGGACAGCATTTGAAGAATCGCGAAAAATATCGGTATTACTCTTCGATAAAACAGGAACATTGACCAAAGGGGATTTTGGTGTTACTCGTATAGAATCGGTAGATAAAAAGTACTCTTCGGAAGAAGTTTTACGACTGGCCAGTGCATTAGAACAAAGTTCGGAACATCCTATTGCCGTTGGCATCATCAAGAAGGTCAAAGAAAATAAAGTTACTATCCCAAAACCTGAAAATTTCAAAGCCATTACGGGTAAAGGGGTTGAGGCAACTGTTGAGGGCAAAAAAGTAAAAGTGGTGAGTCCGGGTTATCTCAGAGATGAAAAAATAAGCATTCCCAAAGATGCATATAGTGATGCCGCTGAAACAGTAGTATTTATTTTAATTGAGGGAAAACTTGCTGGATATATTGCCCTTGCCGATGAGATTAGACCAGAATCTGCGGAAGCCATCAAAGTATTCAAAAAAAACAATATCAAAGTCTTGATGGCAACTGGTGACAATGAAAAAACAGCTAAAGCGGTTAGCGATAAACTTGGTTTGGATGGCTATTATGCTGAAGTGCTACCGCACCAAAAAGTGGAAATCGTAAAAGATCTACAAGGCAAAGGTGAATTCGTAGCGATGACGGGAGATGGTGTAAATGATGCACCTGCACTTGCACAAGCAAATGTTGGGATAGCCGTTGGTTCAGGTACAGATGTGGCTGCTGAAACAGCCGATATTATTTTGGTGAATAGTAATCCACAGGACATTGCCAACTTAATATTGTTTGGAAAAGCCACCTATAACAAAATGATCCAAAATTTAATTTGGGCTACAGGTTATAACGTTGTGGCTATTCCGCTAGCGGCTGGAGTTCTATATTCTTCGGGCTTTGTTTTAGGACCAGCAGTAGGAGCTGTTTTTATGAGTTTGAGTACAATTATAGTGGCCATTAATGCGCAATTATTAAAGCGAAAAATCAGCAAAAAATAAATGAAAAGAAAAGAAAAACTCAACAGGATAGTTTTGATCCTGTTGAGTTTATTTGTAGTGATGTTGGGTTATGGTATTTTATTACCTACCCTTCCCTACTATACCGAAAGATTAGCGTTAAAGGACAATCTAGATTCGGATCTTGTAAATTTCCATATTGGTTTACTCACCAGTATTTATCCGCTTTTTCAATTGCTTTTTGTGGTAGTTTGGGGAAAGCTTTCCGACAAATATGGTCGTAAACCCATCATTATTTGTGGATTGATAGGTTTTATAATAATGCAATTGCTTACTGGTTTTGCTACCTCATTAATTATGCTTTATTTTGCGCGAATTTTTGGAGGAATATTCACTTCTTCCGTTATCCCTGTAAGTAATGCATATTTAAGTGACATTACTTCTACAAAACGAAGAACAAAAATAATGGCTTGGTCCGGAGTTGCTATTAGTTCTGGGGTTATTTTTGGACCTGTAATTGGAGGATTCCTTTCTCAAACACCATTACATTTAGAGTATTCAATTGGCGTACTGCATTTAAATCGGTTTTCAGTACCATTCATTTTTGTGGCGATGCTTGGATTAATAGTCCTAATCATTCTATCAAAATGGTTAAAAAATACTGTACCCTTTCATAAGATAACAACCAAAACAATAAGTTTACGTTTTTCATTTAACAAATATTTCATTGTCCTGTTAATACTCTCTTTTGTAATGCAATTTGTAGTTACTTTATTTGAAACTGTATTCTCCATTTATGGTAAAGATGAATTAAGCTTTAACAGTAAGCAAGTCGGCCTTGGCTTTATGCTCTGTGGTTCGGTTATGGCAATTTTACAACCTGTATTTGCAACTTATGGAGAAAAAATCATGTCTTCAAAACAGCAAATAGCTTTAGGTTTATTAATAACTGGGGGTTCTCTTATTGCCTTTCCTTTTTTTAATAATGGTTTATATGTTTATGTAATGATTATTATTTTCGCAATTGGTGGTGCTTTGGTGACTCCTAATTTACTTTCCGCGGTATCCTTGATTTCAAAGGAGAACACAGGCAGGAACATTTCCATACAAAGTTCAACTAATAGTGTTGGTCAGATTTTAGGTCCAATTTTAGGGGTTTGGTTAATTTCTGGAGGATTTTATTATCCTTTTGTTGTTGCTGGTATTATAGTATTGGCTACTATGGGCTTGATTTTACCTTTGCTAAAATTAAAGCACAAAACTTGATTTAATGGAGGATAAATAGAATATTTTAATCAAAGAATGAATATATTTCTAATAATTCAAAAGCAAACTATTTAAAAGCTTCGCTTTGTATCATTGGTAAACACTGGATAGAAATGAAAATAAAGGATTTGAGATGAGCACATATAAGGACCATATTCAACTTCTACATTCAGGAGAAGAATATTTTTATCAACTAACAAAAATGATTGAAAATGCTCAAAGAGAAATCCATCTTCAAACCTATATTTTTGAGAACGATGAAACAGGAAATAGTGTTGCATCCTGCTTAAAAAAAGCTGCCGAACGGAAAGTAAAAGTCTATGTTTTATTGGATGCTTTTGGTAGTTCCGTACTTCCGGATAATTTTGTACAGGATTTGATACAACACGGTATTCTGATAAGGTTTTTTTTACCTTTATTCTCCTTGAACAATTTTTATCTGGGCAGGCGTATGCACCACAAAGTAGTGGTTGTAGATGGAAAAACGGCGCTGATAGGTGGAATCAATATAGCAGATAAATATCACGGATCCAAAGAATTGGAACCTTGGCTTGACTATGCTGTGAAATTAGATTGTCCCGTGTCCGCGGATTTACAAAAACTGTGCTCTGATTATTTTTTTAAGAAGGGAAGTTTCAAAAAGATTAAACCCGTTTTTCATTCGGCCGGTAGCGGAACACTTATTGGAATTATACAAAATGACTGGTTGAAAAGGAAAACAGAGGTTTGTGATGCATATACAAATGCAATACTTCAAGCCAAAAAAGAAATAGTCCTGTTAGGCTCCTATTTTTTACCAGGAATAAAGATGTCTAAAGCGCTTAAAAAAGCCAGCAATAGAGGAGTGAAAATAATAGTTATTTTAGCAGGTGTTAGTGATGTCCCTTTAGTACATAGGGCAACTGAACATTTATATTCCTCCTTTATAGCCCAAGGCATTGAAGTGTATGAGTGGAATAAGTCTGTTCTGCACGGCAAAGCGGCAGTGGTAGATAACCAATGGGCCACAATTGGATCGTTTAACCTGAACAGTTTGAGTTGCTTTGGCAGCATTGAAATGAATGTGGGAATATATTCACCCGATTTTGCTGAAGCCTTACGCAAGGATTTTAATAATGTAATAAATAAATGCAGGAAAATTACCAAGAGTAACCTTAAACGAAGAGCAAGTATCCTTAACAGGCTTGTAGATTGGCTCTCTTATCAAATAATAAGAACGGTCATGCTTTTCCTAACTTTTTTGCCACACTTAAAGGTTTTGAAAAAATATCGTTTATAAATGCTTTATAGTTTTGTTATAACCCTGTGTGCAAAAAACGGTTACAGTAAACCAGTAAAAAAGGAAAATTTTGAACCACTTAAAAACTCTTTTTACCTAAGCTATAAAAAGGTTTACAATAAATTATTGCTATGCTTACTTTTATCCGTTGAAAGCGGCTCACATTGGGCGCCCTATCCACTTACTTGTATCTAGTAGAATTTTATTAATTCGCTAAACAATTCTCAAATGCCCCATTGTATCTGACTTTTTACGTTTTTCACTTTTTAGATTAATCACCTCTAAGGTTTTCTTAAGCTTCAACATATCCCTGCTAATCTTTGTCTCTATGACACGGGCATACTTTTGGGTCGTGGAAATTTTTTTATGACTCAAAAGATTTGATACCGTGACCAGTGGCACATTATTTAAAAGGGTTATTGTAGTGGCGAAGGTGTGGCGTGCAACATGGAATGTTAGTTTTTTATCAATACCACATAACCCAGCGATGTTCTTTAAATGCTTATTGACCTTTTGGCTGCTAAGCACAGGTAAAAGCTTATAGCCATTCTGTTCACAGGGATGATCTCTATAAATCTCCAATATTCCTTTTGCCTCATTGAGAAGTGGCACTTTTACAGGGGTTTTTGTTTTTTGTCGCTTGACCATTATCCATTGTTCACCGTCTATTCCCTTAACTATACTTTTGGTATTGAGATTCTTCACCTCTATGTAACATAAACCTGTGTAGCAAGAAAAGATAAAAATGTTCTTGGTGTCTTCTAATGAAACATTGCTCGAATTTAGCGATTTAACTCTATCAATTTCTATTTGGTCCAAAAAGGCACTATCGAATTCCTCAAACTTTAACTGATATAAGGAAAAAGGGTTTTCTTTTATCCAGCCATGTTTCAACGCCAAGGTTGTTAGTTTTTGAAAACGTTCCATGTGCTTCATTATGCCATTATTTCCTAGGGGCTGCGCCTTTCTTAAAGGTGCACAGTGTCTCAGGTAACTTTCAAAGCTGGCCACAAAGGAATAATTTATGTTCTTTAAATAATAATCTGTTGACTTAAACTTTTTCAAAATAAACCTATGAAGGTATTTTTCCGTAGACGGATAGTTTTTGGCCGTTCCAGGAGTTAAATAGATCAAATCATTCTCCCTATGATAATGTATTAGGTCATCAATTGTGGCAACAGGTTTGTCCTTGCCCAAATACCTTAATTTAACTGCCTGGGCAGAAACAACAACGCCGCTGTCAGATAGTTGTCTATAGCATAAAACTATTCTGGACTGGATGTTTTCAAGGACATCATTGATTTCCTTGGAACCTGAAAATTTGGGCTTGATACGCCGTGCATTTTTGCACCAGCTATGTTCTAAGGTGGTTTGTTTGGTACTTAGATCGGCTCGTTTGCCATCTATTGTAATCCTTGCATAAATCGGGAATGTTCCGTCTTTTCTTAAGACCGTCATTTTTAGCCAAAAATGGACATTGAAGGTTTTTAGGAATGTCATTACTTTCGTTTTTGATGAATAAATCAGTTAAACGAAAGCCAAATTGCAAAAAACGGGCATAGTATACCACCCACAGCGGATTAAAG
>TARA_R110002050_G_scaffold97515_1_pt1 | contig 11088 bp, 10 predicted proteins | sample TARA_R110002050 | Tara Oceans TARA_R110002050 (sample SAMEA4396988) | marine metagenome | biome: Polar Biome; feature: [DCM] deep chlorophyll maximum layer (ENVO:01000326); material: water (ENVO:00002006), including particulate matter (ENVO:01000060) such as... | depth 25 m
AGCCACACCAACCGATTATAATACATTGATCAACGTAGTTTTTGTAGCACAATAATTAGCTAATTGAAGCATAGATACCAAATCGATTTGAAAAAAACGCATAAATATAAAACCATATTTCTCAGTATTGTTACTACAGTACTGGGAGTTTTGGTATCCAATGCCCAGTTTTTACTTCAGGCACCAACAGATAGTGATCAAAATAACTTTCGTTGGTATGAAGCTTCAGATACAACAACTGTACTTGGTACAGATTCCTATTATGAGGTAACCCAACCTGGCATCTATTTTGCTACTTATGATGGTACTTTATGTGGATCTAATGCTACCGGTTATTTTATCGTTACAGATTGTAATAATCCAGATAATCAAGTGACCATGAATATTAGTAATAATATATCTAGCGGTGCTACCGTTAGTTGGAGTCCGGCGGTTACAGGTGATCAGACCAGACCGGTTGTAACAGCAACCGATGCAGTGGTGAAATATACGGCAACGGTTACAAAAGCGGGTAATAATTTTAGTCTGCCCAATTTTACAGTCGTTTGTTTACCACAAGCAGCTAACTTGGTTGATGATATTGTTACATTGGATGAAGATACATTGGTAATTGTGGATATTTATGCTAATGATAGCGATTTGCCATCATCAGGTGCATTGACTGTAACAACACCAACAAATGGCACGGTTAACATTGATGAAAATGGCACGCCAAACGACCCAACGGATGATATAGTTACTTATATAACCAATCCAGATTATAATGGACCAGATAGTTTTGACTATACGGTTTGTAATAGTTTTGGAGAATGTAGCACGGCTACTGTAACTATAGATGTGTTACCAATTGTAGATACAAATGATGATTCTGTAGCTATTGATGAAAATGAGATTAGAACCATAGATAATTGGCATTTAAACGATAATGACCTTCCTATCGTTGGTACGTTTAGTATTACGCAGCCAACTAATGGTTCGGCAACTGTAGATGACAATGGCACACCTAATAATCCCTCGGATGATATTGTTACCTATTTCCCAAATAACGGCTATATAGGAAATGATACCTTTGAATACACCGTTTGTGATGATTTAGGAAATTGTAGTAAGTCATTTGTTACCATAATTATTAGTCCGTCTGGAGCTGATCTTGACAGTGATGATGACGGTATTTTAGATAGTTTTGAAGATTTGAATTTAGATGGTGATAATGACCCTTCAACAGATCCTACAGATTCTGACGGTGATAGTTTTCCAGACTACCTAGACATTGATAGCGATGGTGATGGTATACCAGATAATGTTGAAGCTCAGGCTACAGCAGAATATATAGCACCTTCAGGCGTTGATGCAAATTCTAATGGTTTAGATGATGCTTATGAAGCCAACGGTTTAATGGGAATTTTCCCAGTAGATACCGACGGTGACAATCTTCCTGATTATTTGGATGAAGACAGTGATAACGATAATATTCTTGACGAAATAGAAGGTCACGATTATAATCAAGATGGTATTGCTGATGTTGTAAGAATAGGATCAGATAAGGATAATGATGGTCTAGATGACGGATTTGAAGGTTCTATTTCTGTAGACATAGATGTGAACGACGAAATTGATGATCCTTATTCTCAATTACCAAATACAGATGGTGATGAAGAATCTGACTATAGGGATACAGATGATGATGACGATGGTATAGAAACTGTTGATGAAGATGTAAATCTTAATGGTAATTATCTTGATGATGACTCAGATGATGATGGAATTCCAAACTACTTAGATTCAGATTTAGGTCAGTTAGAAGAAGAAATAGAAGTTTTTAACGTTATTACACCTAACGGTGATGGTATTCACGATGTGTTACGTATTTCTGGATTAGAAAATTACCCAAACAATACACTGAAAATCTATAACAGATGGGGTGTATCTGTCTATAATACTAGAGCGTATAATACAGAAGGCAATGTTTTTAATGGCACATCTGAAGGTAGGGTGACAATAGATACTGATAGTAAACTGCCAGTAGGTACATATTTCTATATTCTAGATTATGAATTACCGAACGGGGAAACAAAATCACTTTCTGGTTACATATATATTAATAGATAAGAAGAATGTTTAAATCTTATATAGCAATACATAAAATGAGTATTTTAAAGCAAATTGTCGCTATCGTGACATTCTTGTTTGGTATATTTTCTTATGGCCAACAAGATGCGCAATATACTCAGTATATGTATAATACGGTAAGTGTAAACCCTGGTTACGCCGGTTCGAGAGGGCATATTAGTATTGCTGCTCTGCACCGTTCACAATGGATAGGTTTAGATGGTGCGCCAACAACACAAACTTTTAATATTCATTCACCAATAGGATATAGGGGTGTTGGTTTAGGTTTATCGATTGTAAATGATAAAATAGGACCGACATCGGAAACTAATTTTGATGTAGATTTTTCATATACCATATGGACATCGACAGTAGGTAGGTTGAGTTTTGGACTTAAGGCAAGCGCTAATTTGTTAGACATAAGATTTTCAGAATTAAATCAATATTCTACAGACCCAACCTTACAACAAGATATTGATAATAGGCTTTCACCTAATATTGGTGCAGGAGTGTATTATCATACCAATAAATTTTATTTAGGATTATCTGTACCACGATTCTTGGAAACTACACATTTTCAAGAGACTAATTTATCAACTGCAAAAGAGCAAATGAATTTATACCTTATTACAGGGTATGTTTGGGATTTGAATGAATTTGTAAAATTTAAGCCGACCTTACTTACTAAGGTAGTAAAGGGAGCACCTTTACAAGTTGATTTATCAGCGAATTTCATGCTAAATGATAAATTTATCATTGGTGCAGGTTACAGATGGGATGCTGCAATTAGTGCTATGGCCGGGTTTAATATTTCAAATAAGTTCTTAATAGGTATCGCTTACGATAAAGAAACTACGGAATTGGGTAATGCTGCCTTTAACGACGGTTCTTTTGAAGTAATATTTAGATATGACTTTATTTCCACTAAAAACAATTTGAAATCTCCCCGATTCTTCTAGATTTATCTATTAACGTATTATTATATGTTCTACTTTTCGTAGAATAAGTTAAACGCCTTATTTTTACCTAATGAAGGAAGAAGAGGTAATTCTTGTAAATCAAGAAAACGAACAGATTGGTACTATGCCTAAAATGGAAGCTCACGAAAAAGCTTTACTTCACAGGGCATTTTCAGTTTTTATTGTAAATGACGATGGTGAAATAATGTTACAGCAACGTGCAGCATCAAAATATCATTCACCTTTATTATGGACTAACACGTGTTGTAGTCACCAAAGGGTAGGTGAATCGAATTTAGATGCTGGTAAGCGAAGACTTCAAGAAGAAATGGGCTTTGAGGCAGAATTAAAAGAACTTTTCTCCTTTATTTATAAAGCTCCTTTCGATAATGGCTTAACCGAGCATGAGTATGATCATGTGATGATCGGTAATTTTAATAAAGAGCCTAAGATTAATCCCGAAGAAGTAGAGGCTTGGAAATGGATGTCACCAGAATTGGTTAAAAAAGATATTACCGATAACCCTAAGGAATATACGGTCTGGTTTAAAATTATTTTTGAAAAATTCTACCAACATTTATTTAATACAACAGCGAACAATGAAAGTTAAGGTTAGTAGGAAAGCACATTTTAATGCGGCTCATCGATTATATAAAAAAGAATGGGATGACGCAAAGAATACCGAAATTTTTGGTAAATGCAACAATCCAAATTTCCATGGGCACAACTATGAATTAATAGTAAGTGTTACTGGGGAGATTGATTCAGAAACAGGTTTTGTTATGGATATGAAGGTATTAAAAGATTTAATCAAAAAAGAGATCGAAGATTACCTTGACCATAAAAATCTTAATATAGAAGTTAAGGAGTTTGAAAATTTAAACCCAACTGCCGAAAATATAGCAGTAGTTATTTGGAGAAAATTAAGACCTCATATTTCTTCTTTAAGTGACTTGGAAATAGTTCTTTATGAAACACCAAGAAATTTTGTAACATTTTCCGGTTAATTTTTTTTCATAATATAACGTAAGAAAATTCTTTATTTAACGTTATTGTTTTAAGATTTTTTAAAGTTTAAATTATGACCTTATATCCGCTTAAATTCAGACCAATTCTAAAAGAAAAACTCTGGGGTGGCACAAAACTTAAAGAAGTACTAGGTAAACCGATTGAGAGCGAAAGTACTGGCGAGAGTTGGGAGTTATCTACGGTTAAAGGAGATATTTCTGTGATTGCAAATGGCAGTTTGGAAGGTAAATCGCTACAAGACTTAATTGAATCTAATAGTGAAGAGCTATTAGGTAAAAGTGTCGTAGAAAGGTTTGGAAAAGAATTTCCAATATTAATTAAGTTCATTGACGCCAAGCAAGATTTGTCCATACAATTGCATCCTAATGATGATTTGGCCAAGGAACGTCACGATTCTTTCGGTAAAACAGAAATGTGGTATATTATGGATGCTGACCCAAAGGCAGAATTGATAGTAGGGTTCAATAAAGATGTCACAAAAGAAGAATATGCTGAAAGTATTGATAATGATACATTACTGGATCTTCTTAATTATGAACAGGTTAAAGAAGGAGATACATTTTTTATAAATACCGGAAAAATTCATGCGATTGGCGCGGGAGTAATGTTGGCAGAAATCCAGCAGACTTCAGATATAACCTACCGCGTGTTTGATTTTAATCGTAAAGACAAAGAAGGTAATCTGCGCGAATTACATACAGACCTAGCACTTGATGCTGTAGATTATAAAAAGAAAGATGATTTTAAGGTTTCTTATAATCAAGAATTAAATAAAGTCAGCGAAATGGTTGACTGTCCTTATTTTAAAACAAATTTCATTCAACTAACAGAAAACCTTGTTCTAGATACTACAAAGCGTGATTCATTTACCATATTTATGTGTGTTGGTGGCAAAGCGGTAATAAAAACTGCAGAAGGCGAAGTATCTATCAAAAAGGGCGAAACAGCACTGTTACCTGCTATTACCAAAAAGATTTCATTACAATCTAAAGGAGCTAAACTTCTAGAAGTGACTATTTAGAGTATAATTTACTATTCAGCAACTCAAATATTGTATTTTTGCAAAAAAAATAATTAGTAATGGCAAGTATAAAAAATTTAAAGAAAGATATTAATAATGTTCTTGGTGACATTATCGAGGGTGTTTATATAGTAGATGCTGCAAACGGAAAGAACAATTCTAAAGAAGGTTCAGCTATTATAGATGAAGCTATTTCGAATTTTGATGAACTTATCGTTAAGGTTAACGAAAGTAAAGTTGAAAATAAGAAGGCTCATTTCAATGAAGTAAGAAATGATTTGGAAATTAAAGCTAATAAATTAGTAGAAAAACTTAATAAGTTAGCTTAAGTTAAAATTTCTATTTTGAATCGAACAAAAAAGCATCCTATTTTATAGGATGCTTTTTTGTTTGAAACTGTTTTGTGAATACTTTTATTTCTTTTTCAACAATACGGCCAACTCCGCGCCATATTTTGAGCTCGCAACTTCGGGTGAAAGAACACTATAAATAGAATCTAAATATTTGACATTTGCATCTGGTATTTCTTTTAAAGCAATATACGGTGCTATAAATGAATTTTTATTGTTGAGTGCAAAGTTGATGGCAAATGCATAACCTCTTTGTAAATTTCTATTACTGATATTTTCTAAAGAATCTATACTTACTTGAGATAATTGATTTTCAGGTTGTGCAGCGTTCATCATTATTTCAATATTTCTCTTATTGATACCAGACATAGTCATTCTATATTCCTCTAATTTTTCATGACTTTTAGAACCCGTAATTTTTGCGGTAGTATCAAAAGTATTCCAATCTGTATTTATTGTAATAGTCCCAGGTTCAGCAAAAAAAGTAATTCGATCATTAATGTCATTATTATCTTTCTTGACTAAATATAGATAATACACCTCGGGACTTTCTAATTTACTTTTAAAAGTAAAATTACCATCACCATTTATTGCCAAAGAGTCAATGGTAACTAAAACAGAATCAGGTACATGCTGTAAATAAAGCATACCTTTTTTTAGTCCTTTTATTTTACCTGTTACAATTAAGTTTTCTTCTGTGTTATTACCACAAGAGCTTAATACTAGCATAGAAACTAAAACAATTATTAATCTTTTCATTCGTATAATTTAGGTCGCAAATATCTATAAATTTTAATAGAAATTATTGGCTACTATTAATTTGTTATTAAAAAAGTGGTTATTATAATTTTGAGGCAACCTCCATTAAATATGCGCAAAGTAATGCTCCGCCAGTACCGACAACATAACCTAAAACGGCTAATAGTACACCAACAGAAGTTAATGACGGATGAAATTCAGCTGCCACTACAGGTGCTGAAGCTGCGCCACCAACATTGGCCTGGCTGCCTACTGCGAGAAAGAAATAAGGTGCTTTAATCAATTTCGCTACCAAAATCATGAGCGCGGCATGTATGCTTATCCAAATAAAACCAACTACAATTAGGCCAGGATTTTCAAGAACCTTGCCTAAATCCATTTTCATGCCTATAGTGGCAACCAAAATATAAATGAACATTCCACCTATTTTACTAGCGCCTGCACCTTCATAATTTTTGGCTTTGGTAAAAGAGAGTGCAATACCAATAACAGTAGCGATAACTACCATCCAAAAGAAGCTAGAGCCTAAGAAAGATAGGAAACTTTTTTGGTTGCTAACAGCGTCAAAATTACTAGTTAAAAACGTACTGATTTCATCTCCAAAGAAATGAGCGATACCAACCGCTGTAAATGCTAAAGAAAGCATTATCATATAATCGTTCAAGGTAGGTACTCGTGTTATTTTTTCAGTAAACTCGGTTACTTTTATTCTTAACGTTTCGATAGCTGATGTATCGGCCTTTAACCATTTATCGATTTGTTTTGTTTTACCTACTCCTAATAAAACTATCGCCATCCATACATTGGCCACAACGATATCTATCAATACCATACCTCCATACTTTTCAGGATTGTATTGAAATATTTCAAGCATTGCGGCTTGGTTAGCTCCGCCACCGATCCAACTACCGGCAATGGTAGAAAGGCCTCTCCAAATAGCGTCAAAATCATTACCGCCAACGGTATCAGGGGAGAATATTGAAACGATGAGTATAGCAATAGGACCGCCAATGATAATACCGGCACTACCTGTTAAGAACATTATAATGGCTTTAGAACCTAAATTGGATATCGCTTTTATATCTATGCTTAATGTCATTAATACCAAAGCGGCTGGCAGTAAATATCTACTTGCCATAAAATACAAATTGGAAATTTCATCTGAAATTATTCCAGTGCTGGTAAGAATTGCAGGTAATAGATAACACATAAGCACTGCAGGTACTATAGAATAAAACTTGCTCCAAAAACCGGTTTTTAAGCTAGAAGTGTAAAAAATAAAGCCTAAACAAAGTGCAAGCAATCCAAAGACTACGGTATCATTGCTAATTAATGGTTGAGCTAGTAGGTAGTGCATAAATATTTTGGTGATTTGCTATTTTCAAATATAGTTAATTAACCAAGTGTTCTTCAATAAAATGAGCAACGCCGTCTTCGGTATTTTTTAAAGTAACATAATTAGAAATAGCTTTTACTTCTTCTCTAGCATTTTCTACAGCAACACCGAAACCAACATTTTTAAGCATTTCTATATCATTGTAGTTATCACCAAAAGCTATAATATCTTCTAATGAATCATGGCTGTCCATTACTAATTTTATGGCCGAAAGTTTTGAAACAGATTTTGGAGCAATCTCGATTAGAGTATCATTAGAACGATAAAGATTTAGCTCATCGCTAAATTTTTCTTTAAGCTGGGGCATTAATTTATCTGCAGTCACTTTAGTACACATTAACATGATTTTATGCGCACCAATTTTTCTTTGTTCCCAATTCGACAAAGTTGTAGAAGTTGATTGAAAAGTAGGTATCGATTTGGTGTATTTAGTTTCTTTTTCCACCCTTATAGAAGTTTTGGGCACATACCATTCATTAGAGTAATAAAGACCTAAATCAGCATCTAAATCAATACAGATGCTATAAATTTCCTTTACTAAATTAATAGGAATAACTACAGAGGTTAATTCTTGATGACCAGATAGGACAAGAGCACCATTATAGCATATGATAGTTTGATTGGTGATGCCTAAACTTTCTTGAATATATCTCATTGCACTTGGCATTCTGGCCGATACTAAAATAATTCGTATATCATTCTTAATCTTGTTAATCTGTTCGATGGCATATGTTGAAACATCGCTCTTAGTGGAAAGTAATGTTCCATCTAAATCGGAACATAGAATTTTATATTTCATTTTAAATATTTAACCAATACGTGAATTTAAGATTTATGGACCTATATTTTGGTTCAAATGAATTCACGAAATAATTGTCATTATACACTATGAACAAATCAGATAAAGGTGCAAAACGCCATTGAAGTCTAGAGTTGAAACCAAGGTTATCGCGTTGGTTACTGTATTGAATTAAAGTCGACCAAAATATAGATTTACTAAAAGTAAGGTCTATTTTCGGACTTATAAGCCATATGTCTGCACTAGGATAAGGGTCAGGTAAAGTTATTTGGTCATAATTCAATAATATGGATATGAAGGCTTTGGGTTGAATTCGTAAAGTCATATTGGTCTCTATTGAAACTCTATCTCCGTTAAAAAAACGACCTAAAGTTGTTTCTGCCCTGTAGGAGAAAATTTTACGCATGTCAGATTGATAATTTGCTCTAATATTATTGTAATGATAACCTTCATTTCCTGGAATAGGTGTTGCTCCATCCGAATCAGTAGGATCAAATGAATCGAATAAGAAGGTGTAGTTATTGGACATTCCTATTTCAGCCTGAGATTGGTTGTTAAAATTAAAGGACCATGCACTTCTAAATTCATAATCTGTATTCTGGAAATTATTCTTTGGGCTCCAGATAAATATGGGGAATATTTCAAAAGCATGATTTTGAATAGGACCACTTTTTGGCCAAAAAACACGTTGTGCACTTAAAATCCCTTTAAATATATCGGTTCTTCGTACAAAACCTAAATCAGATGAAAAATCCTCATTTACATAAACGGCTTTACTATAAAAGTTATAATTTCTAGCGTTATAGCGCATATTCATTCCGCTTGCCATATTACCTTCGTTATCATCTGGGCTAAATGATTTATGGGCAAAGAACTTACCGTTCCATCGATTTTGTTTTGAGGCTAAATTATAGTCAAGGCCTAAAACTCGATTAAATTCATCTTCACGAGTAACAAAGTCATATTCTTTAAAGGATTGCTTGTTAATGAAAAACATACCAATATTGGATCTAGAAAAGACCCTTTGCTGCAACGCGATCATGGTATTGTTGTTAGATGCAATTTCATTTATGCGGTCTTCAGCAGTTTGAATATTCAGTAGGCCTACACGTAAATCTTTTGTGAGTTTACCGCTTAGTCTTACACCACCGATAATTTTATTTTCAATGGTGTTACCTGCGGTGTCTTCTGCAATTCCAATACGCCTAGAAAAGAACGGGTTGGCATCCCGTTGATCACCAAAGCCTGCGAAAAGGTCGTTGTTGTCAATAAAAAATTGCCTTTTTTCGGGTAGCGAAACTTCAAACCGGGTTAGGTTCGTTACTTGGTCATCTGCTTCTACTTGTGAAAAATCTGGATTTACCGTAATGTCAAGATTTAGACTGTTTCCTACAGATACCTTTACATCTCCACCAAAATTAAAATCGTTTAAATTTTCGTTATCCGTAAAATCTTTTTGGGAAAGTGTGTTGATGTAGGGTATAATAGCCAATGGAGTTCTTGATTTGCCTAAAGGCTTTTCAAAAAGCATATCTCCCATAAAAGCCAAATTATAAATTAATTGGTTTTGTGGAATCCTTGTCCAAGTACTGCGTTCATTAGACTGTGTATCTACCCTATAACTATTAAACCGCCATGTTTTGGAGCCTTCCTTAAATTTTAGTGAGGTAAAAGGGATAATCATTTCTGCGGTAAAATAACCATCATACATCTTGGCATCACCTTTCCATTTTACATCCCAAGAAAGATTAAAATCGCTCCGATTTCCACCACCGTTCGAAATTAGGGCCTCTCTACGAACCCCATAAGGATTTATACCAAATAAAAATGCATTTGTGCCATCATTAAAAGTGTCAAATACCAATGAAAAACTGTCGCTTCCGCTTCCTCTAAAATCACGTTTTAAAGATTGGAGTGAATAGTTTTTGCCTACAGAACTTGCCTTAATAGCTATGTAAAGGTTTTTGTCGTCATAAAGCATCTTGATTTCTGATTGCTCTCTCGCTTGAATAGAATCTAAAGGGAAATATTCCCATAATTCATTAGCACTTTCTGCAAATTCCCATATAGGTTCATCTAAAGCACCATCTGCAATAATACTTTCTTCAATAAATTTAACTGTAAAAGATTTAACCTCCTCTTGACAAAAAATAGTTAATGAGAAAAATGAGAATATAAAACTAAGGGTCCCTTTTTTCATAATTTAGTTTTCTTTAAAATTAACATACTCTCTTGGGTAGTTCTATTATTATATATTTAACCAATACGTGAATTTAAGATTTAACGACCTATACTTTGGTTCGAATGTATTTACGAAATAATTGTCATTATATACAATGAACAAATCAGATAATGGAGCGAATCGCCATTGAAGTCTTGAGTTAAAACCAAGATTATCTCGTTGATTGCTGTATTGAACCAAAGTAGACCAAAAAACTGATTTACTAAAAGTTACATCTATTTTAGGGCTAATCAGCCAAATATCCGCGCTAGCATATGGGTCAGGTAATGAAATTTTATCATAGTTCATGGCCAAGGATAGAAATACTTTTGGTTGAAACCTTAAAAACATTTCACCCTGAATAGAATAACGGTCTCCATTAAAAAAAGTACCCAAAGTAGGTTGAATAGCATAAGCGAATCTTTTTCTACTATCTGACTTATAT
>TARA_R110002050_G_scaffold113401_1_pt1 | contig 11084 bp, 11 predicted proteins | sample TARA_R110002050 | Tara Oceans TARA_R110002050 (sample SAMEA4396988) | marine metagenome | biome: Polar Biome; feature: [DCM] deep chlorophyll maximum layer (ENVO:01000326); material: water (ENVO:00002006), including particulate matter (ENVO:01000060) such as... | depth 25 m
GTAGCCTATGAGACAAAAACGACAGAAACGAAATCTGAAACCGCGGTTTGCGGTACTTGGCGAGGGAATCACCGAGCAATGGTACCTCCAGCACTTGAAGGAATTTAAGGGCTACGTTTATAAAATCAGCCCTTCCTTGTTTGCTGATGTCGGTATTGAGAAAGCGGAAGGTCACATTGACAGGTTATTGAATGAAGGTTACGACCAGGTCACTTTCCTGACGGATTATGACACGATCGTTTCACAAGAGAAGCAAGCGGTGTTTGACCGGTTTGTTGAAAAATACGAAGCGGTAGACGAAGTGTTGATTTGTGATAGTATGCCAGCCATCGAACTATGGTTTCTCTTACATTTCGTGTATACAGCCCGTGAGTTTCCGGATTGTGCGCAGTTGGTTGGTCAACTGCGTCAATACTTGCCGGGATACGAGAAAAGGAAATCGTACCTCGGAAAAGCCCAGTGGTTTGCCGAAATGATCAAAGGAGAGCCAGAAGCAGTTGAGCGTGCTGAACGCTTACTGAATCAAATGGGCGAGGGCAATGTTGGAAAGCATTTCCCATATTCCAAAATGCCGCAGGCCTTGCTGGAATTTGACAAGCAAAAAGCTAAGCGGAGCTGAAACGAACGATAGTAAAATAGATAGATTTTTAGATAGTATGACAAGTTGTTATCAACCAACCCGAAACGTGACATTAGAATAAAAACAGACTGACAAAATTAACGTTTGTTTACAAATATTAACATTGGTGCCATTATTGCAAAATAAGGGCAGCGAAATATAAATTTATAAGCTGGTGAAAAATAAAAAAAGTCGCCTTTCGTAAGCGACTTGGGATTTGGAAAATGCTTGGCGGCAGATCGGGGCTCACCACCCCGATGGATTTCCAAATGTGGATGCAAAAGTAGAAATTTTCTTCAATCTATCCACCTCTTTCCCATACAAATTTCGAATTCGGTTCTAATTGACCTCTCCGAGTGATCAAAAGGGGTAAAGTATGTCTAATCTCAAAAAAAAACAAAATGGGAAGAAATCAACATGTTGTTCCCCACAACGGAAAATGGGGTGTAAAAGGTGCTGGAAACAGCAAAGTTACCAAGACAGCGAATACGCAAAGCGAAGCCAATCAAATTGCCAAGGAGATCGCTAAAAATCAAAAGTCAGAAGTGATCATCCACCGGCCAAACGGTGAAATTCGTGAGAAGAATAGTTATGGAAATGATCCTTTTCCACCGAAGGGGTAAATATTAAATAGATTGAAAAATAAATATTTAGAGCATATGAAATATACAGTGACACATTTTAAAGTAGGCAATGGAAATTGCTGTGTAATTAAGTCTGACGATTTTGTAATGGTTGTCGATCTGAACAAAACAGAAGACAAAAAATCTTCTTACGAATTACTCAAGCCGTTTTTTCGTCAAAAAGATGGAAAAGATACGATTGATGTTTTGTACGTCACTCATGGCGATGAAGATCATTGTTTGGGTTTTGAAAAATTCAAAGAAGAGATCGATAACGGAACGTTGGTAATTGGATCGATTTGGCATCAGGATTATGACAAGGAAAAGTACCACGATCCAAAAAAAGACCCGGCATTGTCGGAATCTTACCTAGCGCTAAACAAAGAAATCAAGCGCCGCAAAGATCTCGACAGCTCTGAGTTTGGAGATATTCAGAAGCCATTAAAAGCAAAGGATGATAACGCTGAAGCGTTTGACGGCTTGGATGAACCGGAGAACTTTCAAGTGAAAGTTATTTCACCAATTGCAGGTGATGATGAAGATTCATGTTACTGTCATAATGATTTGGCACTCATTATTAAGTTTGAAATTGAAGGGAAAACGATGCTGTTTACCGGCGATGCTTCTAGCAAGTATTGGCAGGAACGGATTATTCCTGAAGTGTTGGATGTTGAAGGATATGAGGACTGGGCAAAAGCTGAAATTCTGGAAGTAGGCCATCATGGTTCTTATGACTTTTTCGGGGAAGATCGTGCATCGGTGCGGGAAGCAGATGAACCGGACAACTATGAAGCCTTGGATCGGATTGAGGCTGATGATTTGATTATTTCGGCTGAATTTCGGTTTCCAACCAGCAGAGACGCCAGTGGTGATCAACCGCCACACTATGCTGCATGGAAATGGTACCATAAATGGTTTCGGGACAATCATGGAGTAAACGAAAGTGATAAGCATCCGGATCAGTTTAAGTACACCTCTGATGGCAATGTACGTTTGGAATTTGACGATAAACATTGGAAGTGGATCAAAAACTGGGATCATAATAAAGAGGAAAATCAGGCACGACGTCTTGCAGAGAAGATGAAGCAAGGAGCTCTTTCAATTGGCAGTGGTGGATTATTATCAAAAAGCACAGCATTTTATGGGGAGGAATAGATTTAATCCAGCAATTCAGATTTCAGGTTTAAGAGAACTTGAAAACATTGGATATATTGAAAATTTCTCAAGAAAACGCGATTTTCGAGGGAACCAAACGTTTACATTTTCACTGACCAATCAAACGATTGGTGGAGAGGAAGTTTCAACAGATTTTAGCAAATACAATATTCGCATTGAATACGCCAAAACTCTTCCTCCGAAAATCTTTATTGATGATCCTTCAATTAAGAAAATGAAGCACATGTACAAAGATAGAAGCCTTTGTCTTTATCATTGGAGTAAGTTTAAATGGGGAGATGATAAATCCATTGCAAAAACTCTGGTGCCTTGGACGTACATGTGGATATATTTTTATGGCCAGTGGTTAAAAACCGGTAAATGGTTTGGAGATGAATATCAACATTAATAGCAAATCGAATGAATGAATTAATCAATAAGATATCGTCTTATAATCTTTTTAATTATTTGTTTCCTGGGATTTTGTTTGTGGTCTTGTTACATGAGACCACAAACATTAATCTGATACAGGACAATGTTTTCGAAGGAGCCTTTATGTATTATTTTATCGGATTATTAATAAACCGTGTAGGCTCTTTATGCATCGAGCCGTTTTTGTTGAAAATCAAGTTTGTCAAATTCCAACCATATAAGGAATTTAAACAGGCGGTATTATTAGATCCTAAAATTGATATTCTTTCGGAGACAAATAATATGCTCCGGTCAATTACAGCGTTGTTTCTCTTGCTTGGAATATTTATCGTCATGAATTGGGCTGGTATTCAGGTCCATTTGAATAGCGACTATGCGAAGGTGCTGGTAGTTTCCTTGATATTTGTTTTTCTAGTTCTTTCTTATCGGAAGCAAACCAAGTTCATATACAAATGTGTAGAAGACGTATTGTCAAATCAAAAAGATAAAGCTTAAAAATTTATGACTTGAATGGCTTTTAAACAATATTATTCTAATTTTAGGCTATGATTGACCTCAAACCTGAGTAAATGAATCCTTCTAACTTCCAATTTCTTCAAAACGAATGGGATTTTCTATATCCGCTTGCTGCCGAAGCCGAGAAAAGTGCTAAAACAGCGCCAGTAACTTCTGCTTTTTATGCTCGCCTTTCGTTGGAGAAAATGGTGAACTGGTTGTACGAAAACGAAGGTTATTTGAATCAACCCTATACGACTACATTAGCTGCGCGTTTGGGAGAGCAAACCTTTAAAGAAATTATTCCTCCTTCCATCTTCAGAGATATTGATTTCATCCGACGAGAAGGCAACCTGGCTGCTCACGAAGGGAAATCCTCGTCAAAAGTCAGTGTTCCGTGTGTGCGCTTTCTGTATCGCTTCTTAAGTTGGACGGCAAAAATGTACAGCGAGGAACCACCTGAGATTGCTGAGTTTGATGAGTCTGTGATTCCGGATATGGGCTATCAGGAAAAATCACAGGCGGAAATCAGCCGGTTAGAGGCGGAAAGTAAAGCGCAAATTGAAATCGCCAATCGCGAACGAAAGAAGCGCCTTGAAATTGAAGAAGAACTTGAAAAAATTAAAGCGCAGCATGAAATAACCAATTCTCGAAAGCAAAATAATGCGCCGGTTGATCTTCCGGCGGAGCAATATACCGAAGCGAAAACCCGGGAGCTGTATATTGACTCGATGCTAAGGGAAGCAGGCTGGGATCCACAAGCAGTCAATACCACAGAATATCCGGTTACGGGGATGCCTAAATCAGTCAATTCAACCGGCAAAGGTTTTGTGGATTATGTACTTTGGGGAGATAATGGTTTACCGCTAGCCCTGGTGGAAGCGAAGAAGACTTCCAGAAATATTTACGAAGGGAAGCACCAGGCCGAACTTTACGCCAATTGCCTGGAGAAAATGACTGGTCAGCGCCCCGTTATTTATTACTCCAACGGATATGAAACAGAGCTTTGGGACAATTCTTTCTATGCTCCACGTAAAGTGCACGGTTTTTATACCAAGGATGAACTCCAGGTAATGGTCAACCGAAGAAAAGACAGGAAAGATCCCCGCCTTCAACCTATTAATAATGACATCACCAACCGGGTGTATCAAAAACAGGCGATCAAAAGCGTACTCGATAAATTCATGAAAGATACGCCGAATGGTCTGAAAGGTGCATCACGAAAAGCTTTAGTGGTGATGGCCACTGGGACAGGCAAAACACGTACCGCCATTTCGTTTGTCGATGTGTTGATGAAAGCCGGATGGATCAGTCGTGTGCTGTTTTTGGCCGATCGTAACGCTCTTGTTACCCAGGCAAAACGTAACTTCAATAAGTTGCTGCCTCATTTGTCGTCGGTTGATCTGACAAAAGAGAAGGAGGATAAAGAAACCAGGCTTGTGTTTTCAACCTATCCAACAATCATGAACTGTATTGATGGTGTACACAATGGCGGGCAACGGTTTTATTCGGTTGGTCATTTTGATTTAATCATAATTGACGAAGCCCACCGTTCCGTTTACCAAAAATATGGGGCTATCTTCGATTACTTTGATGCCGTGATGCTGGGGTTGACCGCCACGCCGAAGGACAGTGCTGATTATGATACTTATCGTCTTTTTGAGGAAGAACCAGGCACACCCACATTTGACTATGAACTTCAGGAGGCCGTTGATGAAAAATTCCTTGTCCCTTTTAAGCCCAGACGGGTTAATTTGGGTTTTATGACCCGGGGCATTCACTACGATGAGCTTTCGGCGGAAGAAAAGGTGCGCTATGAAGAAACGTTCAGGGATGAGCAAGGCAATGTGCCGGCATCAATCAGCTCCGATGCGATTAATAATTGGCTGTTCAATGAAGACACGGTTGACAAAGCACTGGACATTTTAATGAATGAAGGTATTCGGGTAGAAGGAGGGGACAAAATAGGTAAAACCATCATCTTTGCGAGAAATCATCAACATGCCGAATTTATTGAAGCGCGTTTCAATTTCATGTATCCGCAGTACAGCAATAAGTTTTTAAGGGTGATTGATAACTATGAGAAATATGCACAGGATTTGATTGATGATTTTGAGTTAATTGGAAAATTACCTCAGATAGCTGTATCTGTTGATATGCTGGATACCGGTATTGATATTCCGGCCATTGTCAACCTTGTCATTTTTAAACCGGTTTACAGTAAAGCTAAATTTTGGCAAATGATCGGTCGCGGTACACGCTTGTGCGAAAATTTGTTTGCTCCTGGAATCGACAAGGAATACTTTCGGGTTTTTGATATCTGCCGGAACTTCGAATTTTTCAAAGAGAATGAAGCAGGAATTGAACCGGTAAATTACGATTCTGTCACCGCACGGATATTTAAAAATGTGGTCTCTCTGGCTGAAGCTTTTCGGCAAGAACCATATTTGGATGAATATCATCAAACAATCCGGTCAAACTATCTTGACTGGGCGTGCGAACGTGTATCGGCATTAAATAGAAATAGTTTTACCGTAAAGATGGTTTTGAGGCATGTCGAGCAGTTTTCAACCCGCGCAAATTGGATGGCTCTCTCGAGTGATGACAAACACAGGATTTTCGTGCATTTGGCTAAATTGATTTTTATTCCTGACGATGATGAAAAAGCCAAACGCTTCGATCAATTAATGACCAGCTTTCAACTGGCGGTTGTTGAAAGTGATGTCATTCAGCAACGGTATTGCAACAAAGTAAAAATGATTGCCACCCAGCTGTCGCGATTGCTGAATATTCATGAAGTTGCGAATGTGAAAAACCTGATTCAAGCCGCTGCGACCGACGAATATTGGGTAGAGAGAACTCATATTAAACTTGAAAATGTTCGTGAGGCATTTCGCGCTCTCATTAAATATATTCCGGAAAGTGAAACCGTCATTTACCAGACTGATTTTGAAGATGAGGTCATTGGAGTTGACGATGAGGACGTTTTTGAAGGCGGTTATCGTAAAAGTGACAATTATAAGTTGAAGGTCGAGCGGTACATTCGGGAAAACAGTCATCACATCACGATTCAAAAACTGAGAATGAATATCAGACTTACTTCAGCTGAATTACAGGAACTGGAAAGGTTGGTTTTTATTGATTCCCATCTGGGTACAAAAGATGATTTTGTAAGGTACTATGGCAACAGGCCTTTAGGGGCTTTCATTCGATCTGTATTAGGAATGGATGAAGAAGCCACACAAAAAGCTTTTTCTGAGTTCATTGATCACGGAAACCTACGGGCCGATCAAATCCAATTTATCCGGAGCATGGTTACCCACTTTAAGAACAATGGAATTCTTGAATTATCCCAACTCGCACAACCTCCATTTACTGATTTAAATGAAATGGGGATTTTCGGCCTTTTCGAAGATGAAGAACAAGATCGAATTATTCGAATCGTGGAGGAAGTGAATAAAAACGCGGTTGGGTAACAGCCTCCCGAGACACGATCTGTCTTGAATAAATATATTGATATTGAGGCGTCTAACGAAAAACACTTATCTTTTTCACTCAAATTTCCGTCAAAGTTATTAATCGCTTCCCGGAACGGTAAAGGGGAATTCGCTTTTCGTGGCTCGTTTCCTTCGGATGGGTTCAGCTTTTCCCTTGAAGGAATCGGTGAAGAAAAAGCTTAAAGATATCGTAAAACGCACCCTGCGTCAGTACGGCTACCCACCCGACATGCAAAAACTGGCCACCGAAATCGTACTCCAACAAGCAGAGTCTTTAGCGGAGTTTTGGAGTGTGTGAGAAGATATACATATTAGATTGATTTACTTGCCCAAACCGGTGCTAAATTTAGTTCTGCTGATAAATTCGTGAAGATCGGGAATCTTCTCTCTCGGCCCTATTTGTTTTATCGAATCGGTAAATGCCGAATCTGCCATATCATATAATACCACACCGAAATCCTTAGAATAAAGAGCGATAAGGAAAGAATTCTTTTGAGCAAGAAAAAGATGCTTGTCTGACTTTTGGATTAACTCTGATAAACCTTTATCGGATACACTCTCATTTTCTTTTAGTAATTTGAGGTAATGATCGTACGTTAAGCCAGATAAATCCCCTTTGTAGGTGCCAAAAAGCAACAGCTTTCCTCGAAGTTTCACGTTTGCTGAAGATAAATCTGTGACAAATTCCTCCAGTTCTTTATTCTCGGTCTTTGGTTGTGCATAACTGCAAGAACTGAATAACCAAATCGCAATTACCAGTAAAATAGAACTTTTTTTCATTTTTATTTTAGTTGCTGTTATTCCAAAATGCAGGTATCGTATTTAAATCATTGGCTGGTAAAAGTCTACCAGTATCGAGATTAATAGCAGGAATATCATCTTCACTGAGAGCCGGCCCATCTTCAAATACAAACCTAAATGTCTGTTGAGCAAGAGCCACAAATCGTTTGTAGTATTGCGGAATACAATCTTTGAAATAATCAATCTCATTAACTTCTAAAAAATTGGTTTCCCGATCTTTTGGTTTTTCTAATTTGACAGCTTTCTCACGATTAATGTCTTCCCGGTTTCTGAAAGTAAAGGTGTTTGCCTTCAAATTCCTGTAAAACCGTGGGTGGTCCCCTTCCGCAACTTCAAACATACGATGAAGTCCTTTGATCCAACCCAGAATCTTATCCTCCGTATAGTGTTGTCCGTATACAGCGTTGATCAAATCACTAAAGGCCAATACTATCTCATTTTTGAACTTCAGGTTCAAGAAATTTTCGATTTCATCATGAATATTAGTATAATTCAATTCGGAGGCAAAACCTGAGCCTTCAGTAAGTTCCTCGAAGAATAGAACGTCTAATTGCATCTCCAACGAGCGATGTTCCGCTTGGTTTTCATTATACTCACCAACTTTGTCCCGGACGAAAGGATGGATGATTCCATCAGCGAGAACATGCGAAATATATCCGAGAAAAAACGAAAACATATGATAATGAATCTCATCATCAAGCTGTCCTTTGAGTTCTTTCAACCTTACAAGCGATTGCAGTGGCAACTGATTTGTTAACTTATAATGAAAGTCATCGGCCAACGAGCTCTCGTTGGCGAAAATGAAATCGTTATCGGCAATACTGGCGTACGGTAAATCAGGAGCAACTGAACCTACCTGGAACGAATCAGCAGCAAAGGCGAGAATGTTCTTTAAATCGCCATCCTCAAATTTGTCTTGTAACTTCTTGGTTAATAATATGTGAGTTAATCCACTGGCCATGATTGTTTTCGTTTTTGTGATAGTTATAGCAGAGATGCAAATAGGGGAACTTTTTTTGCGATTTTAACAGCAGTTTCGCCCAAACCCTTAATACGCAAAACTAACTCAGCCTGGCTTAGGTTCTCTTTTGAGGCTTGCTCGACGACCTTAATTAAGTCCAAATAGATTTGCGCATCAGAAGTTCCCGGTGTAAGGGCGTTGATTTCTGATCTCGAGAGGCCACGCAAATGGTCAAGTTCTTTTTTGTATTTGTCATCGAATGCGGAATCCGCTTCTGCAAATTGTTTGGTAAATCTGTTTTCTCCCATTGTACTCATTTTTTACTAGTTATTTCTTTGATTTGATTGCTCACTTTTTCTAGTTGCTGAAATGCATCATCACTTTGTATATCAATTTTCTTTGCCGCCCGGGTCACTTCGCCAATTTCTGTTGATAATTTCAATAATGAATCAGTTATGCGGATATCAGCACCTTCCAATCCGATTTTCGAGAGCGCTAACTGCTGACCTTCTTTTAGTTTTCTGATTGATTGTAAATAGGCTGTAATCGATGAATTGGCATAAATGGCATTTTCATAGGATTGATTTACTGCTTTTAGAATTTCAGTTTCTTGATTTTTTAATGGGGATAGCAAATCGTTACGCTTACTTTCTATCTGGGTTCTTGCTGCTTCTTGAAACTCCATCATGACATTTATAGCATCATTGGCTTCTTTCTGTCCTTCCTTTTTACCTGCAAGTTCTATCGTACCATATAAAGACGCTTCTCCTTCCTGATAGCTTGCAAGCTCCGATTTTAAGACGTAGTGTATGACAAATGGAGCATACGTCTCATCAACTAACGAATTGATCTCGTCTTTCATTTTTACAAAATAAATGTGGACTGCGTTTACATGGGAATTGTGGAGGACTTTCAAATCATCACCCAGGGTTTGAGATAGGGTCACCACCTCTTTAGGAATTGAGGCACATGCCGACAATATCAGCAATGCGCTTGCTATAATCACATTTTGAATCTTCATAATTTGTTCTTTCAATACAATATTCACGTTACAAAGAAAATCAGGCATCACGCAATGGAACTTCGCGATAGGTTTTTTTTTTAGGATTCTTGGTATTGTTCGAATATCTGCCTCGATTTAACCTTTAAACTATCGATAATTTCTTGGGGAGAAATGACTTTAACGCTATTGCCATACCCGAGAATTCGTTCATAAAACTCCCAAGTTGGGATAACTTTTACTGAGATCCGAAATTCCTGTTCTGTGTCAACTAAGTTTTTTTGTGTATGATGGATCTTTAGCGTTTTTAGATAATTGCCTTGCAACGGCGTAAAAGACAGAGTGACTTCTATTGGTTCGTCCTCTGTAACAGTAATACCAAATGAATAAGCAAAATGTTGGTCAAAGTCATATTCTTCAGGTATAAATTTTTCTTCAAGGATTCGTAAAGCAAGCATTCTGTCCAATGCATAAACAGTCGTTGGTTTAAGATGGACTTCGTTTCTTCCCACGATGTACCACCTGTGCCTGTCTTCCTTTAATAAATATGGTTGTAGCTTTACCACTTTGGGGAAAGAGTCTTCAAATTTCTTATATTCAAATTCAATAACTTTATTGGTATCAAGCGCGTGAACGATAGTAGGTATTAGTTCACTTCCTGTTAATCTTGGAGTCGGTTCAGTTTGGACAACAGACCTGGCCTGCTCAACATTCGAAATGCCTTTTCTGATTGTCACAGCATCGATGACTTTTTCAATCGCATTGGTGAAATCTTTGAATACTTCGTATTCCCGATATTGATTAATTGTTCTGGCGTAAAAACTTAAAGCATTGATGTCGCCTTCTCGTAACCCAAAAGCTTTTATCGTATAAGTTCGGTCGGCATAATAATAAGCTTTCTTTGTTTTATTGTATTGAATAGGCGCTTCATAGCCCAAAAGAGGATCATCCCTCATGGCATTGATATCCTCGTTGATCATCCTTTCTGAAACGTTGATTGATAATTCGTTTTCAATGATTTTTTTCAACTCTTTGGTCTTCACCCAGTCTTTCCGTCCTAATTCTCTATCAATAATCTGGTACCTGCCAAAAGGGTGTTTCGATTTTGCCATAGCGCTTAGTTAAGGTTGTTGATTTTCATCTAACAATTTTACAAAAAATAAACGTTTATTGATTGAGAATTTTTATCAGTTCAGAATAACCCTCTCTATTTTATCTGGAAATATGCAAACGCATTGCTGGCACTTCTTTTTGCTTTTAATGCTTGATTTTAAAATAGGAGATTCTTGTTCCACTCAAATTTCCGACAAAGTTATTTCGCTTCCCGGAACGGTAAAGGGGCGGTTGCTTTTCGTGGCAACCGTCCTTCGGATGCGTTCAGCTTTTCCCTTTTCCAAATCAAACATTCCATCCACACGGAAAACCTGACATGCACCCCGTTGACCTGATCCGGGACAGCTCAATTGTGGTACGCCAAAAATTTAAGTTTAACGGCGTGCCA
>TARA_R110002050_G_scaffold81169_7_pt1 | contig 11077 bp, 7 predicted proteins | sample TARA_R110002050 | Tara Oceans TARA_R110002050 (sample SAMEA4396988) | marine metagenome | biome: Polar Biome; feature: [DCM] deep chlorophyll maximum layer (ENVO:01000326); material: water (ENVO:00002006), including particulate matter (ENVO:01000060) such as... | depth 25 m
AATTATACCATATCACAATGCATTTAAGGAAAACTTGCTTGATGTAGACCCTGTTACCTTATCTACAAAAGGTGCAGTAAGCGAGGACACAGTAATTGAAATGAGCAAGCAAGTTAGGCTTAAATTTAAATCTACTTATGGGCTTGCCACAAGTGGTGTCGCCGGCCCTGGGGGTGGAAGTAAGGAAAAACCCGTTGGTCTTGTTTGGATTGCTTGCCATGATGGTGAAAAATGCCTGACACGCAAGTTGCAGCTCACAAAAGACCGACTGATCAATATTCAGTTAACAAGCACGGCTTCTTTAAACTTATTGAGGGAGACAATATTACAAAATAGAAAATAAAATTTAGGGGTTTTCCTTTTGTAAACCAATTACTAAATTTTAGTTTTATAGCCAGGGAGATTTTAAAATAAGCAAAAGCTATGGCAACAGTGGAAATGGTGATGCCCAAAATGGGAGAGAGCATTATGGAAGGCACTATTCTTTCATGGCTAAAAAAAGAAGGGGATCGAATAGATCAGGATGAATCGGTACTGGAAGTAGCTACTGACAAAGTAGACACTGAAGTTCCTGCTACCCACTCTGGCGTTTTAAAAACTATACTTGCCAAGGAAGGCGAAATAATTGAAGTAGGTAAACCTATCGCTATAATTGAGGTAAAACTCGAAGATATGGAGGAGATTAAAACTACTGATGATCTGGAAAAACCGGCCATTGACCTTGAAGAGGAAGAACTCTTGCAAGATGTACCTGAGTACACCTCACTAATTTTAGGAAAAGAATCCTATAGCGAGCCAGAAGAGTTAGAAGATAAAAGGTTTTATTCTCCATTGGTACAGAGCATCGCCAATCAGGAAAATGTAAGTTCTTCTGAACTGGCTGAAATAACTGGAACCGCAAAAGGCGGAAGGGTAACTAAAAAAGACATCTTGAACTACCTGGCAAAAAGGAATACTCCTCAGCCACCAGCCTTTTCAGATGGGGATGACGAAATCCTAGAGATGGATAGAATGCGGAAGATGATCGCCCAACGTATGTTGGATTCGAAAAACATTTCTGCGCATGTTACCTCCTTTGTGGAAGCTGATCTGACAAACATTGTATATTACCGAAACCGTATAAAAGACGAATTTCAGGCTAAAGAAGGAGAGAAAATAACCTTCACTCCATTCTTTGTTCAAGCCATAGCCAAGGCCCTGAGAGACTTCCCAATGATGAATATTTCCGTTGAAGGAGATAAAATCATAAAGAAAAAAAACATCAACATTGGGGTTGCCGTAGCCTTAGCAAATGGGAATTTAATCGTACCTGTTATTAAAAATGCTGATCAATTGTCTCTTTCTGGCCTGTCCAAAAAGATCAATGAATTAGCACTGAGAGCTAGAAACAACCGATTGAGTGCTGAAGAACTAAAAGGAGGAACGTATACACTATCAAATATAGGCTCATTTGGAAACATTATGGGAACTCCCATAATTGTTCAACCACAAGTAGCTATTTTGGCAGTAGGTACCATTACTAAGAAACCTGCGGTTATAGAAACACCTACTGGTGATTTGATAGGTATTAGACATAAAATGATCTTATCACATTCATATGACCATAGGGTAGTTGATGGGGCACTTGGAGGAATGTTTGTTAAAAAGGTTGCTGATTACCTTGAATCATTTGATACGAAAACCCTTATTTGATTTGGTTTTCTTTTAGCAAGATGCAGTTTTTGATTCTCTCTACGATCTGATGAATCTTTACTGGTTTGGTTAGGTAATCATTCATACCTATGTTCATTGCCAGCTCGATGTCTTCCTTGAACACACTAGCGGATAAACCAACGATCATCATTTTTCTGCCATTAGGCATAGATCTGATGATTTTTGTTGCATCCATCCCATTCATTCTCGGCATTTGATTGTCCATAAATACCAAGTCATAACTTTTTTGCTCCACCGCACTTATGGCTTCAACGCCATTTAACGCAACATCAGGATTATAACCCATCTGGGTTAAAAGCATTACCATAAATTTTAGATTTATGTCATTGTCTTCCACTAGCAATACATCTAGGGGATGCTTGTCCGCAAGATTCTCAATGGCTAGGTTCTCATTTTTCTGTGCCGTATTGCTTAATAAATTTAACTTTTGCTCACTAGCTTGGGAAATAAGCGCAAAAGTAAAGGTAGATCCTTGGTCAATTTCACTTTCAATATGCAATACACCCCCCATTAACTCTATTAATTTACTAGCAATGGCAAGTCCCAGACCTGTACCTTTATAATCCCCATTTGAGGCCTGACTTGCCTGGGTAAAAGGCTTAATTAATTGAGGAATCTTGTCTTTAGATATGCCCACCCCATTGTCCTTAACAGTACATGTCAGGATTAAATTTTTGGTAAAAATTAACTCCCCACTAATAATAACATCAATACGTCCTCCTTTTTTTGAGAACTTCACTGCATTGCCTATAATATTAAAAAATATTTGAGCCAACTTGTCTTTGTCCAATACAATCATAGCTGGCACACTTTTTTCAATTTTCAGGTTGATCACTAAATCTTTCTGAAGGGCCATCCCCGCAAAAACATTGATGATCTTATCCATTTCCATTGCAAAATCCATTGCAACTGGATCCAATTCCATTTTACCCGCTTCAATTTTGGAGTAATCAAGAATGTCATTTACGATATTTAAAAGAGATTCCCCGGAATCTCCAATTATCGATAATAATTCATTTTGTTTTTTTGATAGCGGTGTTTTAAATAATAAACCTGTAATCCCCAAAAGCCCATTTAAGGGAGTTCTGATTTCATGACTCATATTGGCCAAAAAGCTTGACTTTTCTCTATTTGCCAATTCAGCAGCCTCTTTTGCTTCACTTAGACCCCGCTCCCATAGTCTTTGTCCTGTAATGTCACGCCCAACAGAAATCACTCTTTTTTCATCTAGTTTAAAGAACCTAACCTCAAAGTATCTCCTACCTATATCTAGTAGCAAATCGAGTTCCTCAGTTTGCATTTTTCCGGTTGAAATGACTTTATTAAATGCCCGCATTGCTTTTTCACCTGCCTCGCCTGTCAGAACCTCATCAATTTTCTTGCCCAGTGATTCTTTTGGGTTCACAATCAACAACTCCTCATGTTGGACATAATAATCAAGATACACTCCTTGGTTATTGTATATGAAAATAATATCAGGAAGGCTATTTAAAACAGAACGCAGTCTATTTTCGCTTATAATAAGTTCTTGATCAGCCTTATACTTTGCATTGATGTCAGTAAAAATCCCAACCGAACCTATATAATCTTTGTCTTCATTATAGATTAATTTCTCAAAAACCTTCGCCCTAATAGGACCTTCATCTTTCTTTTCGGAGGTGAACTCAAAAGAAAAAACTTCTTTTTTCTGCTCAATATGAAGACTCCTTTTTTCCAGAAAATCAGCTTTATCTCCAAGGATAAAATCTTTAAGCTTCTGATTCACCAATTCATCGGGCTGATTACCTAAAACCTCTTTAACATTTTCACTGACTTGATAAATTACATCCTCTTTATTTTGGTAATAAATAAAACCTTTGGACTGTTGAAGTAATATCGTTTGCTGTTTTAAAAGTTGATTGAGGTGTTTGGATTTTTTCTCCAAAAACAGGTTGTTTTCATTGGTGATTTTGAAATATTTAATAATCAAAAAAATCACCAAAGTTAATAGTCCAAACAGTGCAATAAACAAATGGAAATAATTTCCAAAAATGGCAGAATCAATGGTGTTTTTTTCCTGGGCAAAAGCAAAGGCATATTTCCCTTTTAGATGCGTTAAGGTAAAAGGATATTGAACAAGGAGGAACTCCTGTGGGTCTGCATTGTATACATTTGAAATAAACGCTGAATAATCACCTCTAATCCCCTTATCAATTTCCTGAATAATGTTTTCATGAATTAATTCATCTTGAAAAAACATTTGCCCTTCCCCATTAATCTTAAAAAACCTGTCGTTCATGAAGACAAGTTTATCCGTATTGGATCCCAAAAAATAGTTATCCAACAACTGGTCGAAGTATTTAGAAATATTTAATTTTACAATTAGCTTAAAGTCCTCTTCACCTGAAATTACAATAATATCTTCACCCTCATTAAGTTCTTCAATCGAACTTGAATTAATTGAAGTAACCGACAGCTGATTGGGTTCATTAATTTGATAAACTTGTGCAAAATCATCTTTTTCAATAATTAGGCTATCTATCAAGTTCAGGTAATTATTCAACAACTCCCTAATATTTAACTCATTTAACTCTTTCGAAGCATCTTTATTTTCCCATCGCGCATTGATTTTTTGTGTATTGACAAAAAAGGCCAGGTCTTCATCAAGGTTGCGTAGGTTTGCCTGTGCTTCATTTGCAGCGTATTCTAGCTGCTTGTTTAAAAAAAAATTCCTGTTGTCTATTAAATTATTTGATATTGAATTATAAAAAAACACGGCTAAAGTAAGCGTTATCAAAACCGCTCCTCCACCGAGCCCAATCAACCACCAAAACCGCTTGGGTTTAAGCTGTCTTTTTATTTTACTCTCCTGATATTTCCCTATATTAGTCATGAATATCTACCAAATACCAATCCATAACATTCAATTTTCTACTGTACGCTTCAAAAGGCCTTCCTTGCAATTCAAACTTTTGATAATTTTCTTTCTCCAACAAAAATTTAGATGCCATTCTACGTACTTCCTTACTTTTGCTCTTGTAGAGATTAAAATCTTCCTTTCTGAAACTATCTGTATTAACCGTTTGTAGGTAGGTATGATTTTTTAGCGGAGGCATATTTAATGCCTTTATTGCCTCCTCTCCCCCTGCAACTATGACACCTTGACTATCTATGATAACCAATTTTTTATCCGAATTCCTTAAGAATCTTCGCATTAGTTCCGACACGGTTATATCTAAGCCTAACACACCCTTTAGCTCGTCCTCATAATATACTGGCTGAATCAAAGAAAGGATCCACCCTCTTCCCATTGGATCAATATAAACTTCCTCAACCCAAACCGATTTCCTTGTGGGGTTTCTCAGTTCATCTCCCAAATAATAGAAATTAAACGAGGTAAAGTCCACATCTGGTTCGACAGTATTGAAAACATAAGGTGGGTAAAGCCTACTAAAATTACTCGCTGAATTAAAATACACCTGACTTACCAAAGGTCTTTTATCAATGATTTCTTTAAATGCACTGTCCAACTTCTCAGTCCAATAAACTTCTCTTAAAGCTATTTCCTTATTTTCCGTAGAGAGTGAAACGAAAACGGTACTTGCATCAATCTTATCACCAGATTGATGCAAGACACCATTTTGAACCTTTATATATTTATTTTTATCACCATTCTGAGCTAGTTCATTAATCCCCCCCTGTTCATATAGATAAGTCGATAATATTGCTAATTCTTTGATATCAGCTTCTAATGGCAAAAGATCAGCTTCAACAATTCGAATAATTGAATCTAATAATAATATATGATTATCAATTGGTGCCTTAACATCCGATTGACAAGAAGAAGATAACAAAAATATCAAAATGCTTACAAAAAATAAATACTTCATCTTTAAATAATTAAATTAAGACAAATTTAGAAATTTTTTGTAGCATTTTGAAGTGATTGGTGCATTTCATCAAACCTTTTTTTGACTTCTATAAAAAAAGCGCCCTCCATTAGGGAGTCCAAATCCTTTTCTTCCAGAACTTCCATTGCCGGGATCTTGTAAGTCTGTTCTAAATTTCCTAACTCAAACTTTAGTATAAATTTGTTATTCCATTCAAATAAACTGATCCTTATACCTTCTATACTACTTTCTCTAACTACCCTCATACAGGTTTCTTTATTTCGGTAGAATAGCTGATCTCTGATTTCAAACTTGAAGCAACAGAACAATATTTATCTACCGCCAGCTTAATAACCTTTTCAAACTCCAATTCGGTGGCATCAGAAGAAGTGAGAATAAAATGCAAATGAATAGATTTATAAAAAGCAGGAGTTCCATCATTCCGAATTCCTTCGGCTTTGATCTCAAAATTATCAACCTGCTTTCGCTTCTTTTTCATCATCAATACAGCATCAACGGCAGAACATCCAGCTAAGCCAGAAAGCAACAATTCCATAGGTGATTGAAATTTCTTTTCAGCACCATCATACATGTCCATTTGAACCTTATTTCCTTCAGGATTAATTGTTTCATATTCCTTATCAGCAATCATCCGAAGTGTTATTTCTTTCTTATTCATTAAAATTGTTTTATGGTTTTTACTCTTTGCTATTCAATTAAAATCAAAGCCCTAAATTGACAATATATTTTATTGCATATATTGTAATCTCCTACCCATTAAACAAGGAGGTAATTAAAAGATCAATTGCATTTTTTGGGTTAAAAGGGCGAAATTAAGCAAGCTTAATCTTTTATTTAAGCATTATAACTTCAAGATTATAATTTTCGATCCTTTGGCAAGCGATTTACCTAATAATTAATAAAATTTAACGTCTAATCCTTAAAATAGATTGGTAAATCGAAGATTTCTTTACGATTATTCCTCAATTTTTATAAAAAATAAAATGAAAATGAAAAAATGTTCTCTATTCCCATTCCGAGAAAGCAATTCAAGTAAGAGTAGAACTTTTACATGGTAACAATCCTTTAAAGTCAGCCTTATTTTTGTTATTTTCGCATTCTACTAACTATTGAACCTCTATTGAGGAACCTGAGTAAAAATAATTTTTACCTTTCTTAAAAATTGTATTTTTTCCAGACATTTAATTTTGTCAAGCCTTTATTTAAAATTCAACAGCAATGAAGAACCATATAAACATTGTAAGCCCTGAGGAGGCTGTAAAATGTGTTAAGAGCAATCAAAGAGTATTTGTTCATGGAAGCGCTGCTACTCCAACAGTGTTACTGCATGCATTGGAAAAGAGGAAGAACGAGCTAAAAAACGTAGAGGTAGTTTCGATTACTACTCTGGGAGAAATGCCTTTAACGCATGAATCCTGTAAAGGCAGCTTTTATTTAAACTCTTTGTTTGTCTCACAAAACATAAGAAATGCAGTCAACAGTGACCAAGGTGGTTATGTACCAGTTTTCCTTAGTGAAATAGGCCGATTGTTTAGGCAAAACATCATGCCTTTAGATGTGGCATTCATCAACGTATCTCCACCAGACCAACATGGTTATTGTTCCTTAGGTACTTCTGTAGATGTAGCAAGGCCAGCAGTGGATACTTCTCAAATTGTAATTGCTCAAATCAATAAACAAATGCCTAGAACAATGGGCGATGGACAGATTCATGTCAGCAAAATAAATGCTGCCATCCTAGTAGATGAGCCTCTACCAGAAGTAAACTACTCCAACAAACTCCAGGAAGCAGACTATAAAATCGGAAAATACATTGCAGCGTTAATCGATGACCGGTCTACCTTGCAATTGGGCATTGGAGGAATTCCAGACGCAGTATTAAAATCCCTCACTAGCCACAAGGATTTAGGTATCCATACAGAAATGTTTTCTGATGGTGTTATTGACTTATTAGAATCTGGTGCAATCACCAACAAATACAAAATAAAACATCCCGGGAAAATTGTTTCGTCCTTCGTAATTGGAACAAAAAAGCTTTATGATAGTATCCATGACAACCCAGCCTATTCATTTCATGAAGCGGCCTACGTTAATGATACTGCCGTGATAAGAAAAAACCCAAAGGTAATTTCCATTAACTCTTGTCTGGAAATTGATTTAACTGGCCAGGTTTGTGCTGATTCCATAGGTAGTTACCAGTATTCAGGTGTAGGTGGTCAAATGGACTTCATTAGAGGTGCCGCACTATCAGATGGTGGTAAGCCAATAATGGCTTTGCGAGCGATCACCAATAAAGGCCAATCTAAAATTGTACCTTTCTTAAAACAGGGTGCAGGCGTGGTCACTACCAGGGCACATGTTCATTATGTAGTAACCGAATATGGAACAGCATACCTTTACGGGAAAAATCTATGTCAAAGAGCACATGAATTAAAAAAAATTGCAGCTCCTCAACATCAGGAGGATTTGGATAGGGCAATCTTTGAAAGGTTTGGTAATTTTATTTATCCTCTCAGTTAAGGTGAATTTAACCGGGTATTCTAAAATGAGAAATGGACCTTCTTTCCGGTAATGAAACGATGAGTGGCAAAAACCACAAAATAAAACCTTTATAGACTAAGTTTTTATCAATAATTGCTAAAAATTAAATCGTTTGGCAAAGTTGGGTTTCTATCGCTTGAAATATAAAATGAAGTGAGACCCAGCTTCGGTCTTACTTTCCATTTTTAACATGCCCCCATTAAGGTCAAGAAATTGCTTTACAAGCAATATCCCCAAGCCTGTGCCTTTTTCATTGGCGGTCCCTACCTTAGAAGGCATCCGGGTGTAACTTCTGCTATTGATCAAATTATGGTAATGTTCATCAACACCAACACCTGAGTCCTCAATATGGCAAATCACATAAGACTCTTCAAGCACATAGTAAACTTTTATAATACCATGTTCAGGTGTGAATTTAATGGCATTCCCTATTAAATTTTGAAGGATAATCTTTAGCTGAACCCTATCAATCCTTATAAAAATCCTTTTATTTTCATTATGCTCCGCATTTAAAGATTTGGTCTTTATTTGAAAACTATAGCCTATCAACACCTCACTAACGACCTCAGCCAGATCAACATCTGACGGATTAGGCTCCAGGCCATCCAATTGACTGTTCGCCCATTGCAAAAGTTCATTGAGCATAATTTCCGTATTTTCCACCTGCAATGTCAAAAGACCATAGGCTTCATTTTCATCATCCTCATTGAAATAACCTTTACCTTTCATTTCTAAAAGTTGCTTGATTGAGTTTATAGGAGATCGCAAATCATGAGATATAATACTTAACAGTTTGGTTTTAGCTAAATTAATTTCCGATAAATTTTTATTCTGTTGACCAATGTAATTTTTTTGTTTTTCAATGGCCCTGTTTTTCTTCTCCAAAGACTTATTGAATTTCTCCTTCAATCTTATTGTTTTTCTGAAAAAATAAACAGTGAAGCCAAGGAACAATATTAGGAGGGACAAAAAGACTAATAGCCTATTACGTTGTTTTAGTACCGCCTGATCTATTTCACTTTCTGCCTTCAATTTTTCATTTTCCGCTTGCGACAACTTAAGGTGAAGCCTTGCTATCTGCCTGCTTTTTTCTTCATTATAAAGACTGTCGGTATAAATTTGACTAAGCTCCAAAAACTCATAAGCCTTATCAAATTTCCCTTTCGCCTTATAAATGGCACTAAGCAATTCGGTGATCTTTTGCAAGTCCCAATTAGCACCATGAAACTCTGCAGTACTCAAAGCCTCTTTGCCTAAAACCAATGCTTCATCTAAGTCACCTGTTTCAAGTTTTAATTGAGCCAACCCGGTTAAAGCAAAAGTCTTTTCCCAATTGGTGAGCGAAGAACTGTCCTCAAGGACAAGTCTGTATTTTGACAAGGCATTATCAAATTCTCCCATTTCAAAATAAACCTGAGCCATCCTATTATTCACCATAGAGTTTAGGCCTTGTTTTGGGAAATTGACCAAAAACTCAAGTGCTATATCTAGATGAGACATGGCTTTTTCAAGCTCAAACAATTCATTATGAAGAATCCCCAAGTTAAAATGGTTTCTTGCCAACCTTACACTGTCTCCATGTATGGTGTTAATCCCTATACATTCTTCAAATAAACCCTTGGCCAATTCAAACTCTCTTTCCACCATCAAAACAAGAGCCCTGCCATTCATTGCATACTCTTTTTGAGAGATAAAATCACCCTGAACCGCGTAATCAAAGGCCTCCAAAAATCGCCTAAGCGCGAGTTCGTAATCACCTGAGATATAATAAACAGTACCTTCCTGATTGTTTATTCTTGCCATCAATTTCGGGTCTTCCACACCCTCAGCTAGCTCTCTAGCCTTCTTTATGTATGCAATAGCCAGTTCTTTTTGATCGTATTGAACAGCCTGCGATTCACTTAATAATGAGTCGATAGCCTGTAAATCAGCGCCATAAAGACATCGAAAAGGCAATAAACAAATAAATAAAAAAATTGAATAAGGCACTTATCAAATAAAGGATTTGTATGGATAAGGTGGCTTTTCCACCATCCTTTGCATTAGGTTTTCAAAAATCCCTTCTTTCATTTTGTGCCTATTGTATCTGTAGGTATACTCATTGATATAAGGTTGAAGGTTCCTAACAGCATGATGAGTTCCCCTCAGCCAGGCTTTGAACATCATTATCACCCGATGCATCTGTTTAAAATTTTCGCCTTTTTTTCCAGATTTTTCACGTACAAGTTTCGGGAAATGTTCCTCCATACCCTTGTAGCCACTCCAGCAGTCAGTCTTAACTTCGGCGTCCTTATCGATGTAATCTTTCATAAATCCTCCAAGATTGACCTTTGAGGCGGTTTCTATAACTCTTCCGTACCAACGAGAAACACCGCCTAATCCCCTTTCTATGCCCACCACCATGATTTTCTTTTTCCCCTCGTTTCTTCCCAATGCTTTGTCGTCCTGACCGCCTACGTATGATTCGTCTACTTCTACTTTCCCCATCATCGGGAAGTTCTGGCTGCTTTCCATCGCCTTCATCACTTTCTGCTTAAAGAACCAGCAGGTCTTTTGCCTAAGCTCAAGCCTACGGCTTAATTCACCGCTACTGACACCATTCTTGTCTGTAGAAACATAATAAACGATATAGAATGCTTTAAGAAGTGAGAACTTACATTTATGAAAAAGGGTACCAGCCTTTGGAGACTCTAGCCTACCACATTTAGTACATTGCCTATCAAACTCATTAATCCCCTTGCAATAGTGGTTATGGTTACACTTTTTACAAACATATCCATCCTTCCACTTCATATCTGCCAAATATTCATAACATGACCTGTCATCAGGGAACCGCTTCTGAAATTCAAATATTGATAGACTCTTATATCTTTTTTCCATAAAATCACTGTTTAAAGGAAATATAGCCCTATTTTTATCATTTAACAAACGCC
>TARA_R110002050_G_scaffold90114_4_pt1 | contig 11066 bp, 9 predicted proteins | sample TARA_R110002050 | Tara Oceans TARA_R110002050 (sample SAMEA4396988) | marine metagenome | biome: Polar Biome; feature: [DCM] deep chlorophyll maximum layer (ENVO:01000326); material: water (ENVO:00002006), including particulate matter (ENVO:01000060) such as... | depth 25 m
GTTGACTGTTTGGCGTAGTACTGCTTCTAATGGACGGTCTTCGGTAAGCAGTTCAAAATCTTCATTGACTTGAGCCAATGTGGTGGCAAGTGATGGTGTTAATGAATTTGGGTCTAACTCTTTCTGTATAACGCGTAGTTGAATGCCTTGGCTCATGGCCAATAATGCGGCGGCAGCCACTTGCTCTGTCAGTTGCAATATCCGCATGCAATCGCGGGCGGCAATGGTGCCCATGCTCACTTTGTCTTGATTGTGGCATTCCGTTGAGCGAGAAAACACACTGGCAGGCATGGTGTTTTTTAATGCTTCTGCAGTCCAAGCCGAAACACCGATTTGTACCGCTTTAAAACCATGGTTAATGGCGCGACGTTCGCCTTCTGCGGCAGATAAATTAGCCGGTAAACCATTGTTGAATTTAGGGTCCATGACTAAGGCCATTTGACGATCAATTAAGTCGGCGATATTGGCCACCGCATTTTTCATCGCATCCATGGCAAAGGCAATGTGGCCGCCATAAAAGTGACCGCCATGGAGGATATGTTCGCCCTCGGCATCGACAATCGGGTTGTCGTTAGCGCTATTGAGTTCGGTTTCAATAAACTGACGCATAAAAGGTAAAGCATCTTGCAGTACGCCAATGATGTGCGGTGCACAGCGAATGGAATAGCGGTCTTGTAAGCGGTCAGAATTACGTGGATGCGCATGATGATTTAAGTCTTCGCGGATCCAACTGGCAATTTGGTTTTGTCCTGGGTGAGGTTTGGCGGCAAACAAAATTTCATCAAAATGATTTGCGTTGCCTTTAAGCGTTAACGATGCCATAGCAGTAATACGGCTTGATAAACGAGTTAAGTACTGCGATCGGTCATAGGCTAAACAGGCGAGTGCGGTCATCACTGCTGTGCCATTCATTAACGCGAGACCTTCTTTAGGGCGCAGGGTTAATGGCATCATGCCGAATTTCAGATAAACATCTTTGGTCGCTTGGCGTTTACCTTGGTATATCACCTCACGTTCGCCAACTAATACAGCGGCAAGATAAGATAGAGGGGTTAAATCGCCGCTGGCGCCAACCGAACCTTCTTGAGGAATAACCGGGGTGATATCGTTATTTAATAGCCATTCGATGCGCTGTAGCAGCAAATAGCTGACACCCGACTTACCCACAGCCAATGAGTTTAAGCGGCAAGCCATAATCGCGCGGGCTTGCATTGGGCTAAATACATCACCTAAACCACAACCATGAAAACGGGTTAAATGTAGTGGCAATTCATGGACTAAGTCTAAGCTGACATTGACGGTACAAGAGTCGCCGTAACCTGTGGTGACGCCATATACTACGCCTTCTTCATGCAGCAAACTGTCGATGAAACGGGCGCCTTTTTGAATATATTCAACATAGTCTGCAGCATCCGCTAGTTTGACCGTTGCGCCTTTGGCGACAGCGACCACTTGTTCAAGGCTCAGGTAGCTTTGGCCTAAATGCACCGTGTTTTCGGCAGATGATGACGGTGAAGAAGTGTTGCTCATTGAATTAGTTATCCTGACTAGGTGAAGTGGTGCTGTTAGCGGGTGCAGTATTTGTATTTGACGCAGCACTTGTATTAAGTGCACTACCCGTATTGACAGCAGTAGCGGGGCGCGAAAGCGGACGATCAATCAATTCGTCTTTATGCCAAAAATCGTAAAAATTAAACCACTGCAATGGTGCCTGTTTGGCAAAGTACTCTAAGCGCTGACTGTACAATTTCATTGCATCAGTTAAGCGTGCAATGCGCCCTGCCCGCGGGCCTTTTAAGCTATCGCTTAAGTGTTCGACATGTACTTTATAGCGGCCTTGTTGGCGAATGCAGAACATGGTGTATACCGGACAATTTAACAAGCTTGCAAGAATAAATGGTCCTTGGGGAAACGGCGCTTCATGACCGAGAAAGGGTAGGTAAACCACCCGACCTTGGCTGTTTGATGAGGTGCGGTCGGCTGCAATAACCACTATTTCGCCCATATCAATTTTTTGCTGTAACAGCATAGAAGTACTGGGATCAAGTTCATTAACATGAATAAGGTTCAGACTACTTTGTGGGTTCAGCTGTTGTAATACTTTGTTAAAGTTTTCGGCGTGTTGAGTCAACACCATAACGTTGACTTTCACTTTCTGCTGGTGGATTGAAATCGCACGACATAGCTCTAAATTACCTAAATGCGACACAATCAGTACGGCTCCTCGACCAGAAGCCACTTGGTTTGCCAGAATGTGACGATCGTTAAAATCGACTTGATTGAGTTTGATGCGGTCGCACCAGGCATCGATCCTATCCAGAGCTGCATTACCAAAAGCAATAAAGTGATTTAAGCTGTCGCGCCACTGGGTGGGTTGATGTAAATCTGGATGATCTGGAACTTGTTGCTGCACTCGGGCTAGAAAATTCATCGACGCTTGACGAGCTGAAGCACCGGTTAGAAAAAAGTAACCAATCACCGGATACATAATCGCTCGGCATAACCAGTGGCCACCTAAGCGATAACATTCAGCCAGTAATTTTATGCCCCAATAACTGCCACGCTCTCCCATTGATGACCAATGTTGATGCGGGGTATTTTTATTCAGAATTTGTGGCAAACGAGTCAACATACCAAAAAATAATTTAGTGTGCATCCAGCTAATGCGCACATTGTCTTGCAAGCCTTGAAAGTGGCTAATACCGTCTTCCGGGTAGATTACTTTGGTCGGAACATGAACCACCGGAGTGCCTTGCCAGTGTAGTTTGACCATGATTTCAATATCAAAGTCCATCCGTTCGCCTAGCGCTTGCTGGCTTAATAACTGCTCGGTAGCCTCTAATGGATAAACCCGAAAGCCACACATAGAATCTTGAATGTCGAGACTTAAGGTTTCAATCCATACCCAGAAATGGGTGATGTAACGTCCGTATAAACGCCCTTTAGGCACCGAGTCATCATAAATCGGTTGGCCAGATATTAATGACTGTGGCTGTTGTTCTGCAGTCGATATCATTAACGGAATATCGTCTAAATTATGTTGTCCATCAGCATCAACCTGTAATACATGGCTAAAACCATCGCGGTATGCTTGGCGTAGGCCGCTGGTCACTGCCGCGCCTTTACCGCGATTAAACGGATGGTTAATGAGCGTTACCCAGCTAAATTTTTCTGCCATGGCTTGCAAAATATAACGGGTTTCATCTTGGCTACCATCATCAACCAAATAACATGGCAGATTGAATTTTGCTAAGTTAGTTAAGGTTTGTTCAATGGCAATATGATGATTGTAATTGGGGATAACCAAGGCTAGCTTCATGAGGCAATCTCATTGGCAATCGGCGCAGGAGTGACTACTGCAGGCTTAAGCGCAATACGGCCAGAGGCAAACCGTTTATCTTGATCTCGATAACTAAAGATCAGTTTTGCTTTTTGAGGTTGATGTTCAATGATCAAATCAACATAGGTATCGGGCAAAATGAGTTGCTGAAATTTAAGCACTTCTAATGTGGCCACTTGAGCTGAATAACCAAATGCCTCACAGCCAAGTTTAACCGCCCAATCCAATTGGGTGACACCTGGTAATACGGCTTGCTGAGGAAAATGGCCATCGAAAAAGGCTAAATCTGCACTGACAAATAAACGCCATTGATAGAGATTATTATCGCCTTCATGGCTAACAATATGCGGTAATTCTGACTTAATCATGACTAAATAAGGCTACAATTTCTGATTGAGTACGCTTGCCTTGGCTATTGAGAGGCAAGTGTGCAGGATAACGCCAGCGTCGTGGTAGGGTGATACGTTCAAACTGGCTCAATAAATGGTTTTTTAAGGCATTATTAACCGCTAATTTTCCTTCCGCTTTGAGTGTTTGCTGGCCTAATTCACTTAAACAGACTGCAGCACCTAGCATGATGCGCGGTTGCTCTAAAACTGTGACGGCCGCTTCGCTGACAAAAGGATGAGTTTGCAGTAAATGCTCCACTTGCGCTAACGACAAGCGTTTTTCTTCAATTTTGACAATGCGATCAAGGCGATGCAATAAACGGAACTGGCCATCTGTTAACAATTCAATTTTGTCATCACATTTTAACCATTGAGTTGGATTGTCTAAATAAACAGACTGCAGCATCAGCGCACCATCTTGCGGGTCCATATCGACATTCACTTGGGTAAATGCTTGCCATGGTTGCATGGGTTGCTGTTGGCGTCGATATCCAATACCGCCGGTTTCAGTGCTGCCAAATATTTCAATGGGCAACTGATTAAAGCATTGTTTAACCGCTTGGGCGGCATCAAAATTTAACGGACCACCAGAGCTGAAAATTAAGCTTGGGATACGTTGTTGTTTTTGATTTTCTAGAGCATCAGGCAAGCGGGTCAATTGAGCTGGACTACTGATTAAACACAAATTTGGCATAATGGCCAAGTAGTAGCTTAAGGTTTCAGGAAAGTCGATTTGTTCACTTAAGAATGCTCGGCTCGCGGCTAAAGGCCACAAAATTTTAAACAATAAACCATAAATATGCTGATGTGAAACTGTCGATACCACTGAACAATGAGGCAAATGTTCGGCAAATGTTTGCTCAAGAATACTGACTTCGGCATCTAATTGTTGCAGTGTTTTTTTGATTGCTTTGGGCTGACCGCTACTGCCGGAGGTGAATAGTACTAATTCACCTAATAGCTTGGTTTTAGGCCAAGTTGCAGCGGGCAAACTGAGTTCTTTTTTGAGCGCGATATACTCACGCACTTCACATAATGGCGTGTCGGCAATAATGGCATCAAATTCATGGTTGAGCTCGCTCAAGGTGCCTCGTTGGGTGTTGGCAGGCAATATCACTTGTTTACCGGCTAACAAGGCTGCACATAAACCAGCGGCAAATAAATCACTGTGCTTGGCAGCAAGCAGCCAACGCTGAGCATCACTTTGAATCAGCTGAGCATGTAAGTGGGCCACTTGCGCGCAAAACAACGATCCCGTCATGATGTCATGATGGTCAAAGCTGATTAGCTGCTGCGAGGCAGGCCCTGTAGATAACCAATTGAGTAAAAGCTTATTCATGTTTTTTCAACCAAAAGCGACGATAAATCCATTCACCACTGAGCAGCAACCCCATAAACAGGTAGGCGATCAGTCCGTTGTAAAGCGTCCATATTTCAATACTTGTTGCTATGGCGGTATAGGTTGCCACAGCACCATTTACAATAAATAACCCACACCAAAGTTTAGTGACGGTTTGTAAGTAAGGTATAGCGGAGTCTGGTAAATCAGGCTCTTTTAAGCGTGCTAAGCGCTCAATCATGCTTGGACCATTAATCAGTGAGTAACTGAATAACCCCAACATGCTCAGGTTTATCACCACCGGATAAAACAGTAACCAGTCGTTACGTTGAGTAATGAAACTGGCCGCGGTCAATCCTATGCCCACCAGTATTGGCAATGTCATGGATTTTACTTGCTGCTTAGTGACCATAAACCGTAGCAATAATAACAAACACAGCAGCAAAGCGATTGTGCCAGGTGGTAAATACTGCAAACCAAAGTACACCGCAACAGGATAAGCAATAATCACCAAGGTCGTCATAATCTGCAGGATTAACCGCATTAGCTTTTTATTAAGCCTTCAATGGCATTAACGACATCATTGACTGTACGGACGGTTTTAAATGCCTCTGGCTGGATTTTTTTACCCGTCAGTTGTTGCAATTTAATCACCAAATCTACCGCATCAATGCTGTCTAAATCCAGATCTTCATACAAAGAAGCTTCAAGCGTGATATCAGCTGCTTCTATTTCAAATTCATCAATTAAAATGCCACTTAGCATCTCAAGGATTTGTTCACGATTTTGCATGCTGACTCCTAAACACGTTGAGATTCAATAAAGCTAGCTAAGCTAGCAACACTGAAAAAGTGTGCTTTAGTCGCATCAGAATTGGCTTCAATTTTGACATCAAACTCTTTCTTAATTGCCAAGCCTAATTCAAGTGCGTCGATCGAGTCTAAGCCCAGACCGTCGCCAAATAAGGCCGCATCGGTTTCGATATCATCGACAGTGACATCTTCGAGATCTAAGCAATCAATGATCAGTTGTTTTATTTGATTGTGTAAGTTCATTTTTTTGTCTTTCTTATAAGTATGGCTATCAATGTGACTTGATAGGCTGTTTAAGTGTATCAAGGTAAAACTGCTGTAAGTCGCGCGTTAGCTGTCGAGCCATTTTGGCTTCATTACCTCGTTTAGCATCATACAGCAGGTATGACATGCTTGTGCCAATTTCTACTGACATATTGATGGTTTGCCGTGGAATTTGGTACCAAGATTGTTGCTTAGTTAAGCCTGCAACATCAGTACGTAACACCACGGGTAAAATATCGGTTTGGGTGCGCAAGGCAATATTGGCCGCGCCACGCGCAAAGGGGTTAACAATATTACCGGTTAAAGTACGGGTACCCTCGGGGAAAATAATCAAATTAGTATCGGTACGCAGCACTTGCTGGCAGTCATGTAAAAGCCAGTCTGCGCCGCGATTAGGGATATAACCTGCACTGGCGAGTACGCCGCGAATAAACGGATTACGCCATAAGCTTTGTTTTACAATACAGCCCGCATTCGGCATAAGACTAATCAATACCACCACGTCCACTAATGTCGGATGATTAGCGATGACCACTTTTCCTTTAGTTTGCTGTAGTGCCTCAATATTTTTGGTGCTCACAGCTATTACTCCAGCAAAACTGAGCATGGCAATAAATGCTTTAAACATCCAACTGACGGCTTTTTGGGCCCGAGCTACGCGCACTGTTTTCTCGCCAGGCCAAAATCGTAATAGCGGTAAAATAGTCAATGAACTCAACAAGCCGCCTAAACCAAAAGCAATATAACAACACACACCACCAACCCAGCGAGGTATATAACGTAAACCGCTGAGTTTTGGCGCTGTGGCTTTTTTTTGCACAATAGCGTCAGTATACTGTCTTGTATGGTGTTGATTAGGCATGATGTTCAAGCGACCAATACCAATGGCACAATTTACCTTGGATATGTTTTGCACTGGCAATATGGTGTATTAACTCGCTCATGCAGATGTTGTTTTGACTGTGATGCTCGGGCGGATGATCGGACACGCTAAGGGTCATTCGCTGAGCCGAATCGTGTAGTAAAGTGGTGTCTGCAAGCTGATTTTTGGCTTGTGGGGCACTGCTATTAAATGGTGCTAGGTACAAACCTAACGCCAAAGGTAGTTCGACTTCGTGAGTAAACTCACTGTATACCGGTGGAACCGGGTCATCACCAAATACAACCAATACAGGTTGTGGCGATTGCGCTAATTGCGCGTAGGCTTCAATAAGTGCCTGAGTGAGAGTTTGTTCACCAGCGGCAATCGATGTAGACGAAGCGGTATTGTTATTAACAATACCGAAAATGCCACTGGCAGTATTGTGCACTGATTGACTAAAAGCCATTGGCGATAACGCTTGTTGTTGGGTGATATCTTTGAGTAAGCCCAAGGTGCGCGTGAGCTCTCCATGGCGAGATGAAAAAATACTGCGGCAATTATTCTCAGGTTGGCATTGGTAGGCGGCCGTGAGCATCATTTTAGTTAAGCGACTAAAGCGACGGCGTTGCATGGCAGGAATGTGAGCCAATGGCGGTGAGTCTGGCTTAGGCGCCAAATTGCCATTAGGCTGTTGCCATTGTAGCCAACTTTCAGGTGTCTGAAAGTCCGGCGACCATGCGCCCCATGATAGAAGCTCAAATTCTAAATGCACTACATTCCCTCTATAATTGCCTAGCTATCCTTATCTAATTGTTAACAATTATCATCTACATAATTGTTAACCTTGCCAATTGTACACCGAAGTGAATGTCGATAAGAAGCCGTGTGGACGAAAAAGCCTAATAGCTGAGGGTTAATTCAACAAAGTGACTATTAAATAAAAAAGCGCGACGGTAAACGTCGCGCTGATTGCTGTTAGCTTAATAAAATAGCTTTACCGTTTGATGTAAAGCTTATTTGTTCGCAAAGCTTTGCTGCAATTTTTTGACAGCTTCTTTAATTTTTCGAGTGTTGTCTGGCCCCATACGGATCAACAACTTTTGGGCATTAGGTAATGCTTCAAGGTTAGGATCGACATATTTATAGTTAACACTGATTGACGATAACTCAATAGGGTCTTCAATAATGGGCGCGCTAGCAATCATGCTAAAAGCCTGTTGCATACGCTTATCAAAATCAATATCACTGTAACCGAGTTCAGTAAAGGCTTCGGCAAATAGTGGTTTTAACTCAGTGTAAGTCGCGACTAAATCTTTATCGCTCAAGCCTGCTATAAAATTGGCATACAAATCATATCGATGATAACCATCTGGATTAAGATATGTTTTGTTGGTTATTTCACTCACGGTAAATTGCGTGTCAGGGCCTTTTAACGGGCTAGCTTTACGCACAATATCGCCTTGGGCTAGGTTATCGACAAACACCACAAATTGGCGGGCAATGTCTTTTTTCAAGATCATCGGCGCTATTTTCATACCGTTGGCTATAGCTAATGTTTTTGCTTCAACAAAATCATCAGACTCAGCTAATGCAGGAAGTGGTTCAGCAACTACAGCTTCCGTAGCTGTTTCGGATTCGCCAGTAGGAACTACATCATCTGTTGTGGTAACGTTTTGCGGTTCTTCAATAGGCGTTTGCTCTATTGGCGTCTCTGGAACTGACTCTGGCAGCTCAACTGGAGTGATAACAACCGGTTCAAATTCTTCAGCGTCATCACTGGTAAAATAGAAATAACTGCTTGCGCCTAAGAGGGCTATTACCGCGATAGCGATTAATAACATGTTAGACCCTGGTTTTTCAGCGGCTTGTGGGGTAATTCGGTCTTCTTCATTAACTTGCATTTCAATTCCTTGGGGTTATTGCTAATCGATACTAATATCTTGGTGGAGTCGAAAAATTCTGCTACATCCATTCTGCAATATTCAGCAGACTTGTCTAGTGATAACTGATGATAATGAACAATATATTAAGATCTATTTAAGCTTGGACATATTGCTGTCTATCACCTATCCAGCGTTGAATGATAGCATCTACGTTTTGAGGCACTTGCTGGTAAACGTGTGATGCCAATTTTTGGGTTGGTGCAATTAAATGTTGATCACGGATAAGATCAGCGATTTTAAGATCTGCCAAACCGGTTTGCTTGGTGCCAAGCACTTCGCCTGGTCCTCTAATTTCTAAGTCTTTCTGAGCAATTACAAAGCCATCATTGCTGTTGCGCAGCACACCTAAACGTTTTGTGGCAGTTTGTGACAATGGCGCTTTATAAAGTAATACACAATGGCTCGCAACAGCACCTCGGCCGACTCGGCCTCTTAATTGGTGCAACTGTGCAAGGCCTAATCGTTCAGGGTTTTCGATTATCATTAAACTGGCATTGGGTACGTCTACACCGACTTCTATGACGGTAGTCGCGACTAATAAGTTCAAATCTCCCGCTTTAAATTGCGCCATAATCGTCTGTTTTTCAGCACTTTTCATTCGCCCATGGATTAAGCCAATTTTGAGCTCGGGTAGTGCTATGGTGAGTTCTGCTGCTGTGTCTTCAGCGGCTTGGCATTCAAGCACCTCAGACTCTTCAATTAACGTACACACCCAATAAGCTTGGCGATTATCATGTAAAGCTGCTTGTTTAACTCGCTCAATAACTTGCTCACGACGGGTATCGGCAATCGCAACCGTTGTGACCGGTGTACGTCCTGGAGGAAGCTCGTCAATGACAGATGTGTCTAAATCGGCATAAGCTGTCATGGCTAAAGTTCGTGGGATAGGAGTGGCTGTCATGATTAACTGGTGTGGATGAAAACCTTGGCTGACGCCTTTTTCTCGTAACCCTAAGCGTTGATGAACGCCAAAACGATGTTGTTCGTCAATAATGATTAAAGCCAGCTTGTTAAACACTACCGCCTGTTGAAATATCGCATGAGTACCAATGACCATTTGTGCTGCGCCAGAAGCGATATCTTCGAGTGATTGAATTCGCGCTTTGCCTTTTAGTTTACCAGCCAGCCAGCCGACTTTTAGCCCAAGTGGTTCAAACCAAGTAGCAAAATTAGCTGCGTGCTGTTCAGCCAATAATTCAGTAGGGGCCATCATGGCTACTTGGTAACCGTTTTCAATTGCTTGTAATGCCGCCAGTGCCGCCACCAAGGTTTTACCTGAACCTACGTCGCCTTGAACTAAACGCATCATGGGGGTTGGATGCTGAAGATCTTGGTTGATTTCGGCGACAACTCTTTGTTGTGCTCCCGTTGGCTTAAAGGGCAGTTGCGCTAAAAAAGGGCTTAACAATTGTCCTGTAGCAGGCATTGGCACTGCGGCATCTTGATTACTGCGCTGGCGCAGTTGCAACATGCTCAAATTATGAGCCAGCAGTTCTTCTTGGATTAATCTTTGCTGTGCAGGGTGTTGACCTTGCTCTAATTCAAAAGGAGACACCGAGCTATGGGGACGGTGCAAAATATGCAGCGCATCACGCAGGCTAATATTGTTTGGTTGTAATGCACTGGGAAGTAACTCGGGTAATCCACCTTGGTCTAACATTGCCAAGGCTTGCTCGGTCAATTTTATCCAACTGGCTTGTTTTACCCCTTCTGTTGTCGGGTAAATAGGCGTCAGCGTGTCGCTTAATGTGACGGATTCACCAGGATGAATAATTTGATATTCCGGGTGAACAATTTCTTTATGATGATTGCCGCGGCGTATTTCACCGTAAGCCCGAATGCTGGCTCCATTTTCCATGGCGTTACGTTGTGCCATAGAAAAATTAAAAAATCGCAGGCTCATCATTCCGCTGTGATCGTGCACATTACACACTAACATGCGCCGCCGACCTTGCATGATTTGAGTCGACTGAATTTCTGCTTCGATGGTGCCATAACTGCCAGGAGGTAATGCGGCAATAGGATGGATTTGCGTACGGTCTTCATAACGCAGCGGTAAATGAAACAGTACGTCTTGTACTGTTTTAATACCTAACTTAGCCAGTTTTTCCGCAACC
>TARA_R110002050_G_scaffold278981_1_pt1 | contig 11049 bp, 3 predicted proteins | sample TARA_R110002050 | Tara Oceans TARA_R110002050 (sample SAMEA4396988) | marine metagenome | biome: Polar Biome; feature: [DCM] deep chlorophyll maximum layer (ENVO:01000326); material: water (ENVO:00002006), including particulate matter (ENVO:01000060) such as... | depth 25 m
GGACGGCAAACGCTGGTATCGAACCTGCGAGATTGAATATGACTTTCCAGCCATGGTACGTATTCTCGGCCAAAAGAAGTAAACCGGCAAAATTTTGCCGGTTACAAACAGACCTTCATGGCGATTGATCGCAAACCTGATTGCGTAATCGCAGGATTTCAAGTCCCATCTGCCAACATCCACACAAAAGAACATACGGATCAACTAAACCGGAGGTAAAATGAAATTTGCACTCCTAAAGCGACATTCAACGCTCTCTTAACGCCTCATCTCCATATTTGAGAATAGGAGATAATAAAAATTCGATGATCTTGCGTTTACCCGTTTTAACTTCAACAACCACCGTCATCCCGGGAGCCAACTTAACCCTTCTCCCGTCTGCATTGATTTCCATCTTTCGCATCACAACTCGTGCGTCATAAACAAGCCCCAGATCTTCATTCTGAATGGCATCCCGGGAAACACTTTTGACGTCACCATCAATTTTTCCATAACGTGTAAACGGAAAACTGTCGATTTTAATCACCGCTTCCTGGCCCGCAGCAACAAAACCCACATCTTTATTAAGCAATTGAGCCTGAACTTCCAGAGACACATCATCAGGCACAAGAACCATCAGGGTTTCAGCAGGTGAGACCACCCCGCGTACAGTATGGACAACAAGTTGCTGAATCGTGCCACTTGCAGGGGCTCGTAACTGATGCCGGTTTTCCCGGTTCTCGGCCTTACGGAGGGCAATAATTGCTTCTTCAAACCTGTTTTTTGCATCAAGAAGTTGCTCAAGCGCCTTTTGCCGGGTCTGTGCAACCAAATTCTCTCTTTCTTTGACCCCGCTGGTTATTGAGGCATCGGCTTCTTCCAGACGGTGCCGATATATTTCGAGATCGCTTTGCGTTTCAATGAGCTGTTGTTTGATCTCAAGCCATTTTGGTTTGGTGCTAATACCGTCGGCTACAAGCCTGGAAAGCGATCCTTCTCGCTCAACGAGCAGCGGAAGCAATTCCCGTTGTTTGGCAATTTCCGCCTGGATAGATGCACGCTCAGCCTTCCGCCTGGCCGCTTCCGCTGTCATCGATGCCATCTGGGCAGAAAAGGCCGAAAGATCACTTTGTAATTTTTGCTCGGCCATTTGCAAAATATCCCTATTTAACAAAGTCGTAAGCGGCAATGTCTCTACGACATCAACATCAAGCTGCCCCAGAAAGGCCCGTAACCGCGCAATCTCAAGAGCGGATGAATCCCGCTCGTATAAAAGCTGTCCCTTATCCACTTCGCTATCTGTTGGATCAAGTTCCAGCAACAGGTCTCCTGCATCAACATGTTGGCCTTCTCGCACATGAATAGCGCGCACGATCCCGATCTCGAGCGGTTGAATCTGCTTCACCCCACCAGCCGGAACAATGCGTCCCTGCGCAACCGCAACCACATCAATCTCACCAATCACCGCCCACGCAATGGCGATTGTAAAAAAACCTGCCAGTGAAAGTGCAATTGTACGCCCAAGAGGATTGGCTGGTGTTTCCATTATTTCCAGCGCAGCCGGAAGAAACTCCCTCTCATGACGCCCTCCAGCGCCAAATGACGAACCGGTTCGTCGAGAAAACAGTGTCGTTATTCTTGCCTTAAACACGTCACAACCGATAACAAATCTGTCGCATACAAGCGTAACATACCGCATCACTTTATTCTGCTGCGACATCAGACAGTGCCCCGGATTGCAATTTATAAAGCTTGGAGTAACGCCCTCCCTTAATGATCAATTCTTCATGGGTACCATCTTCAATGACCTGACCTTCTTCTACCGTGATAATCCGATCTGCACGTCTTACAGCTGCCAGCCGGTGAGCAATGATCAGGACCGTACGGCCTTCACAAATCCGGCGCATATTGTCCTGGATAACTTTTTCAGACTCATAATCAAGCGCGCTGGTGGCTTCATCAAAAATCAGAATACGGGGATTGGAAACCAGCGCCCGTGCTATCGCCACACGCTGGCGTTGCCCGCCAGACAGGTTCGAGCCCCGCTCGCCAATTTTCGTGTCATATCCATCCGGAAGAGATAAAATAAACTCATGAGCACCCGCAAGGTCCGCAGCCTCGATAACCCGATCCATCGGCATCCCGGGATCCGCAAGAGCAATGTTTTCACGCAGGGAACGGTTAAACAGGATGTTTTCTTGCAAAACCACCCCAACCTGACGCCGCAACCAAGCGGTATCGACCATCGACAGATCAATCCCATCAATAAGCACCCGACCACTTTCCGGAACATACATACGCTGAGCCAGTTTGGTCAGTGTACTTTTGCCAGACCCGCTCGGGCCGACAATCCCGACAACTTGCCCCGCCCTGATGTCAAGATTAACCCGGCGTAAAATTTCCGGCCCGTCAATCCGATAGCGAAAAGTTACCTGATCAAAGCGAATATGCCCCTTAATCTGGTTTAAGGTGGACCGGTTAGGATTGTACGTTGGTTCCGTCGGGCTATTGAGAATATCCCCAAGGCGATCAATCGAGATCCGCGCTTGCTGGAAGTCATTCCACAATTGTGCAAGCCGCAAAATAGGACCGGTAACGCGACCGGCGAGCATATTAAACGCTACAAGCTGGCCAACCGACAAGTCACCTTGCACAACTGCCATCGCCCCAAAATAAAGCGTGAGAGCCGTCGTAATTTTCGAAATTAACTGTGTCAGTTGTCCCGCGACATTACCAAGGTTGGCAGTCCTGAAACTGGACCCAACATACCCCGCCAGTTGCTCTTCCCAACGACGTTGCATTTGCGGTTCAACCGCAAGCGCCTTCAAGGTTTCAACGCCCGTAACACTCTCGACCAGAAATGCCTGATTCTCGGCCCCGCGCTGAAACTTCTCATCTAGCCGAGCACGTAATATCGGCGTCACAACAAACGCGAGGACAACGAAAAACGGAATAGATCCCAACACAATCATTGTGAGCAGGGGGCTGAAATGCCACATGACGATAAAGAAAACGACGGTAAAGAAGAGGTCAATCACCAGTGTCAGTGCGGACCCGGTAATGAAATTGCGTATGTTTTCGAGCTCACGAACCCTGGCAACACTTTGCCCAACAGGGCGTGCCTGAAAATAGCCTAATGGCAAGGCCATCAAATGATGAAATAATCTGGCACCAAGTTCGACATCAACCCGATTGGTGGTGTGAGAAAAGATATACGTGCGTAATGTGCCTAACAGAACTTCAAAGACGGAAACAACAATCAGCCCGAAGACCAGAACATCAAGCGTTGTTAGCCCCCGGTGTACCAACACCTTGTCAATGACAACCTGAAAAAACAGCGGGGAGATAAGGGCAAAGAGCTGCAAAAAAAATGATGCAACCAGCACCTCGACAAATATCTTCCGATATTTTGAAAGAGCACTGACAAACCAGGATATATCAAATTTTCCACCCCGACCGAGTACCGAAGACCGCCGGGTTGCCAGCAGCATTTGCCCGTTCCATTTTCGCTCAAACTCGTCCCGGGCAACCGCAATTGCTTTGCCCGAGGCCGGATCTTGCAGCAACAATACCGACTTTTCAGGGTTCAGTTTGGCAACAACAACAAAACCACCCCCTTGCAAAGAAGCAATCGCGGGTAATGTTGTTTTTTTCAGGCGTTCCCAGTTTGTGCTGACCACCCGTGCTTTTAACTGCAAACGCCGAGCGGCCAGCAAAAGATCATCAGTTGTAAATAGCTTCCCGGGATTGCCAAACTGATGGCGGATTTGTTCAATATCCGCTGGCAAGTTATGGAACCTCAGGATTGTAACAAGGGCTCGCAAGCCGGTATCAACCGAGCTTGATTCAGCCGGTTTTTCGGTCGCCCCGTTTTCCACGAATATCTCCAAATCTTCATCAGGCACAAAATAGCCCCTGGTCCCCAAGATCGATTAGATACTCTGCCAGTTTGCCGCAATAACGGCCTGAACATTGCTAAACTCGGTACTGTTATGATCAAGGGTGTCCGCACTGACATCGCCAACGCCAAAGACAGACATAGCATCGACAAGAGCCTGAACATTCCCGGCAACCAACTGTTCCCCATCCGAAAGCCCGATATGATCAAGCTGATGATTTCCCGTACCATCAAACCAGCCCGCAACCGTTAATTTGTCCTCTGTACCCAGCAATTGAACGACAAGATCGTTATCATCCCTGAACAGCCAGACATCATCCCGGTCCAGTCCCGATTCCAGCGAGAGGGTATCATTGGCTTCGGCGTCAGTTATAACGTCCTGATCATATCCTTCGCCGAAGACAAATCTGTCAGAACCCTGCCCGCCCGTCAGGGTGTCATTTCCTTCCCTCCCGGCAAGGACATCATCACCTGCTTGCCCATTCAGATTATTGTCGTAGGCGTCTCCTTCCAGCCAGTCATTCCCGCCGTTACCATCGAACACTTTGGCTTCCCCGGAAATTACAAGACTGTCATCACGCACAACGTCGGTAGAAGCAAAATCATTTCCGTTTCCGCTTGTGTCATTACCAAGATTATTACTGTCGGAGAAATCAAGTTGAAAACCGTTAACACCAAAATCGATGTTACCCATTTCGCTTGGAACCCATTCACCGTCACTGGTTTGATGACCGAAAAGTGACGGATCGTTTACGGCGGTTCCATCAAGCAATGTTGTCAGCGCCATGCCACCATAAAACGTTTGGATCCCATAGGCCGAACCAATACCTAAGGAATACCCGTCGGCATTTACGTGGCTCATCGTGTCACCACGCTTATAATAATACCCAGCCACCTGACTCGACGAACCTAACTGAATGCCATCAGCCCAGACTTTGACTTCATAACCTTCAGCTAAATAATCTGAGAAAGACACCACAATATTAGATTTACGATCAAACACATCACTGGGTAAATCAAAAGAATAAGACATACCGAATGCTGGCTGAGAGAAATCTGCTTTTGTTACATTTACAGTATAATCATCATTAACAGAAATGACGGTCAGCCCTGAAGAACCTGAATCACCATAGGACGACATTAATATCTGACTTTCGTAGCCTAAACTCAAATCCACCCACGAAGAAAAGGTCCATTTTGTTAAGTCGCCGTCAGCCTCCTGCAATCTGCTTAAAGATGAAGTTGTATCAGGAAAGCTCACAAAGGGATTCTGTACGATCTGGTTAATATGAGTGATCGCCTCAGCCGACAGTCCATCCTCATCTGTAACGCGGTAAACGAAGCTGTCATCCGCCGTATCACCGGGTAAAGCATTGTAGCTATAGGAACCATCAGAATTTAACGTTAGTGCGCCATGTGTCGGACCTTCAACCAGTTCAAAGGTCAGGGCGTCCCCGTCAAGGTCAGTACCATGCAAATAGTGTTCGATTGTGCTGCCTGCCTCGATCTGGACGGTGCCTCCAAAGGCAACAGGCCGGTTATTTACCGTGCCATCAAGGTAAACAACTTCATTGTCAAACATGATCTGTTCAATATTAACAAGTTCACTATACCCGGACTGTCCACTTTCTGCATCAAGCAGGCCTACATTCCAGGCACCAACTCCTGTCTGAACAAGCTGATAGTCATTCAGGCTACCCGTAAAGACAGCAATATCAAACCCGGTGCCACCATCCAGATAATCGACCCCACCATTCCCTGAAAGGATATCATCACCTGCCCCGCCATAAAGGGCATTGGAAAACGCATCGCCGATAAGTGTATCACCCTGGTCTGTACCAATAATTGTTTCGATACTGACAAGCTGATCGCCCTCGGCATCGCCTCCCGATCCCCTTCCCTCGGTCAGATTGATGTTAATCGCTTCCAGAGACGAAGAGTAATCGGCTGTATCTCTGCCCTCTCCACCAATTAAAACGTCCGCGCCAACATCTCCCAAAAGCGTGTCGTCTCCAGCTCCACCATCCAGGGTGTCATTGCCGGTCGCGCCGTAAAGGGTATCATCCCCCCGACCACCCGAAAGCAGGTTGTCCAGCTCGTTGCCATGGAGTTCGTCGAAACCGTCCCCGGCATAAACATTCTCGATCTCGGCTGTTTCGCTCAGGGTAAGGGTGTTTTCCGCGATCCATGATGTCGCACCGGCATTCAGGTCGACAAAAATATCAGACCGGACCATGGCAGCGTTAATGGCATCAATGCCGCCATCATGATCATCAAGCATCCGTCGGTCGGCGTCATCCCGCTCTGAGAAATTCTTGTATTCATCACTAAAGAAATAGGTGTCGTTGATGTCGGCGGCAGCACCATACAGCGACAACGTCCATGAATTCAGCGTGCCAGACAAATCATTGCCATTGGCATCTTCCACTTTTAACCGCCAGGCACCATCGGCTGCTTCTCCCCGGTGCCGGACAGAATTGAGGGTATAATGCAAATTGGCCGTATCAAGACCTGTATCATTCGGATCATCCGGGTTCTTACCCGCACGATTCATAAGAATGCTTTCGGTACCATCCGGAGAAATCAGCGTGATGACAAGATCACCAATATGCGGATGTGTGATATCAACAACGACTTCGACCTGCTCGACGGTGATATCGGATGCGATATTCAGCGTCTGTTCTACGCTGCCGCCATCCCCGATGGTTGCCGTGGCAGAGCTGGTTGCCACAATACTTTGCTCATTTGCCGATGTACTTTGCCTGGTCCAGGTTTCTGCCAGGCGAACAGCGGCACGCGCATCAATCAAACCATAACCATAATTATGATTGACATGCATTCCCCCGCCGTTCCAGTTGGTGGCCCCATTCCAGACCCAGTCCGCCTGGCCGGGATCGGTCTGAACAGCAGAGAGAGCAAAAATTTCCTGAACATCGCGCCAGCCAAGGGCACTGTTGGCTTCAAGGATCAACGCGGCAACACCAGAGACAACCGGCGCAGAAGCCGATGTCCCCCCCAGCCACGCATATGCATACTCGTCATCAAAGAAGCCATATGGCTCCGTTGCGTTGGTTGTGTCAATGTTCTCACCTGGCGCTGTCAAAAGCATTGCCGCACTTGGAGCACTATAAGACGCATATGCCAGATCCATCGCCACAGAGCCAACCGCTACTGTATATCGGGAGCCAGACCGATTATCATAATTGGCATCGTATCCATCGGCGCGATCATTGCCTGCTGAAAAAACCATAATTGTTCCAAGGCCGCCCCGACCCTGTTCGGCACCAAGCTTCAAGCCGTTTGCAATTTGTTGATGATTGCTATCGGCTAGAAAGTTCATCTTTAAATAGATCTTTGAGCTGTAACTATTGTTGGTTACGTCAAAATCTTTATGTGATGAATTCCAGGCAATCGACTTTGACCATGTCCAGGCCCCCGTAGGACCAACGGCTCCGCGTGCTCCGGCCACGGTCGCACCATAGGCTACACCAACAATACCCTGCCCGTTACGCTCGCCCGCAACGATACCGGCAAGTGCTGTCCCATGCCCCTCATTATTGTATGTTGGATAAGGATCTGCATCTCCGTCCAGATAATCCCAATCCTTGGACGTATCGTAATTATCGTCTATATCCGGATGCGTGTAATCAACACCGTTATCGACAATCCCAACCAGAACACCTGCGCCGGTATAATCCTCCCAAACTTCATCGGCATTAATGGCACCATGATGCCACTGATTGCCAAAAAGGTCGTCCGTGGGTTTATCGGACAACACATTGACATAAGCCGTCGCCACAGTTTCGGCGCCGTCAGCATCTGTCAGCACATAATCAAACATCGCCCGCCCGACATACCCTTCGTCCGGCGTAAATTCGACATTGCCATTGGCATCGGAAACCAGCGTGCCATGCCGGGCATTTCCAGCCAGTTTAACGCTGACTCCGTCGCCATCAAAATCACCGGCAGATGAGAGTAAATCCTGTGCGGTGACAACAATTGCTGTGTCTTTATATGTCCGCGACCAGTTCCAGCGTTCTGCAATCGGTGCGTTGTTCTCTCCATCCAGGGATACCGTGCGGTCCAGGAACTGAAGCTTTTCGGTATCAATGATAGTATTGATACCTTCATCGCCCCAGGCTTCCGGGCGCTTGTCGCTAACTGTTACCGATCCATCCTGATTACGGGTAATCTGATAATCACTAAAGACTCCCATAAACACGGCAGTGTCTTCACCTGCCCCACCATTGATCAGGTCATGTCCCAATCCGCCCTGTAAAATATCATTGCCAGCACCGCCGATCAGCGTGTCGTTCCCGCGCCCACCATCAAGGGCAATACCTTCCACCCCGTCATAGCGCAGCGTATCATTGCCATTATTGCCATAGACATGCTCAACAGACAGTCCCGTCGCATCAAGCTCGATACCGGTATCATCGGTAACATACAGACGGTCATTGCCCGATCCGCCATTGATCTCGCCGCTCGCCACGTCTTGGGCATCGACAAAAAGCTGATCATCGCCAGCTCCGCCAAATAAGGTATCCGCACCTGCCCCACCGGAAAGCAGGTCATCTCCGCCGCCCCCGACAAGCGTATCGGCACCCTCACCGCCCTCCATCACCAGGTCGGCGGTAAAGCTGTCCGTTGCATGGAAATAATCATTGCCCGTATCGCCACGCACCATTTCAATGCTGCTGGCACCCAGATCAAGTTCGACGTCATCGGCTGTGTGATATAAGGCAATATCATTACCACTACCGCCATTGAGCACATCATTGGCACTGTCAGCAAACAACACGTCATGGCCTGCCCCGCCATAAATCGTGTCCGCCCCACTGCCACCACTCAGCCAGTCATCGCCCTGGCCACCAATAATAATGTCGTTTCCGGCCCCACCATCTATCAGGATGTCACGAGACACACCGGACGCCGAAATACGATCATTCCCCGATGCCCCGAAAATGCCTTTGCTGTCGGTTGAAGTAATCGTCACGTCATGGTCAATGCCATCAACAAGATAACGATAATCGCCACTATCCGCCTGAAGCTCGAGGATATTGCTGTTTCGAATACGATAACCAAATTCGCTATAGACAAAGGTAGCATCCCCGACAAAACCGCTGCCTGCTTCATCCAGATAGGTTGCAATCGCACCAATCCTTGTGCTGTCCGGTCCCGCTTCCGGGTCTTGCACCGGCGTTCCCGCCAGGTTAATCTCGGTAATGCCCAGCTCATCGAGCGTATATATTTCACCCGCATCGCTAACACCATCCTGATCCAGATCCCGCCAGACACGAAACTCCGACCACCTGGCATCCTCGGATGTCAGCTTGCCATCCTGGTTACTGTCAAACGCAACAGCAAGAGCTTCGAGATCACTGGTTGTCCCATCGGCATGAAAGGTAAAAACAATCTCGTCGGCACGAGAAATCACCCCATCCGGCCCCGCGGTTCCATCTGCAGCAAGATCCAGCGCCAGAATACCGTCAGAGGCCCCGGCCCAACCGGTATTTTCCAGATACCCGTCATTATCCAGATCATAAAAAACCGCCGAATTCTCAAGCTGGACAAGATCAAACCCGTCCCCGTCCAGATCAAGCACAACGGGCGGTGCACCAACACTGCTTTTATTATGAACACGCAAACCGGCGGCAATATAGGTGTGAAACTGGTCAACCGTAAAATTGTAAACGGTTTCCTTGCGCCCCGTTTCTTCCAGCGAAACTATCTCGGCGAAATTACCTTCATGATCATAAATCAGGTCATCAACAGCCAGCGTCTCCAATTCCCTGAAAACACCGCCTTCGGCAAAAAATGGGTGCTCCCCCGTCGCCTCAAGTGTCGTAACGGCACCCGAGGCAAGGCGAACGGTCAGGCTGAGAATGGGCCTGTTTTGATGCACGAATACTTCGCTGACAGTTGAGGCCGTAACCGCACCGGCCCCCTCAAACGCCAAAACCCGGTCGCCGACAACGATTTGTTCAATGGGTTTTTCGGTATGATCCGCAAGCAGAATGGCCGTACCCGCAACAAAACAGCTCGCCGTTTCGCTGTAATGAACTTCAAAATTCTTCGATTTCTCACTAAGGTCTTCTGCCGTAATGGTAATCGGATCCAGGTTAACTGACGTTTCGCCAAAATCGGTCCCGAACACGCTTGTGAAGAAGTCGGAAATAGCCGTTCCCAAAGACAAAATTGCATCTACAATCGGATCAAACACGGCAACAATGACGTCAACGAACGAACTAAGGCCGGAACCAATTAATTCAACCAAATCCGTGAGATGCTCGGCAACCGCACCAACAAACGCCGTTGTTCCCAATCCGGCGATAAGAAGAGCTTCTGGAGCCGAATCAAGACCATCATTATAACCGACTTTCGCTTCAAATCCGGTAATGGCCAATTGCCGATAGCGTAAACCTTCAAAATCAAGCTGCGACAATTGTTCCGGCGTCATGTCCCACATTGCATTTAAAAGGATAATGTCTGCTTCGAGCTGCAAATCTGAATCACCAGCAGCGTCGCGATATGCCTTATCGTGAGCCTGAAACAATCGATCCAGATCATCGATTGGCTCGACCAAATAATCTTCTTTCGTGAGGTCTTTGTCGCGAGTACCGCCAGTCCAGCCTGGACCACCATACATTCCGTAGGTGGGTACAATAATATCGGTCATCCCCATGACAGTTCCCCTAAACTATTGTTAATTCAGTCGCCCTGAGAGCCCAAGACTGCGTAAACCCGTTCCGTCCGAATTCATGATAAACATTTCATAATTCCCTCGACGTTTCGGGTGATCGTTCGCCAGCAGGACAATTTTTCTCCCATCAGGCGAAATGGAATAAGTCAATATTGAAGATTTCAAATTAGTTAATCTTATTTCCTGCCCGCCAGATAAGGAAAACAAATCATAATTCCAGGAGCCTCGAGCATTATCAATGCGGTTAGTCACCGCCATAAAAATGATATCCCCGCGCCTGCTTATCGATGGTTTGGTTGAATAAGGGTACCCTTGCACTACAGGCACCAATTCTTGGTGATCCAGTGACATTATAAAAATAAAATTTGCTCCAAATTTTCTCTCATATTCACGATAACCAATAGGTTTTCGTGGCCCATCACCCGAAAAAATAAACCTCTCTCCATCGGGAAAATATTGAGGATACAAC
>TARA_R110002050_G_scaffold158540_1_pt1 | contig 11040 bp, 9 predicted proteins | sample TARA_R110002050 | Tara Oceans TARA_R110002050 (sample SAMEA4396988) | marine metagenome | biome: Polar Biome; feature: [DCM] deep chlorophyll maximum layer (ENVO:01000326); material: water (ENVO:00002006), including particulate matter (ENVO:01000060) such as... | depth 25 m
TATACGAGAACCACGACCAATCATTTGGTAATAAAGTGTCAATGATTTTGTAGCTCTGTTTAAGATAATAGTATCAATAGTTGGCTCATCAAAACCAGTGGTTAAAATACTAACTGAAGTTAAAATAGCATCTGGAGTTTCATGAAACCATTTTAAAATCTGCTTACGTTGCTTTTTTGTTGCCGTATTATCTAAGTGCATTACTGGTAAATCTGCTTCCTTAAAAGCATAATACACATTAATAGAGGTGTTAATACCATTATTAAATATCAAGGTCTTCTTCCCTAGCGAATGTTTTTTATAAGCATCTACTAATTTTTGAAGCATTGCAGGACTCGAGTATAAATCTTCAGATGATTTTACTGTATAATCTCCATTAGAACCAACTTCTAGAGAGGTTAATCCCATATCGTAAGCATAAGTTTCTGCCCTTGCCAAAAACTCATTTTCTATAAGATTCTCAATCGTTTCACCAGTAATAAGTTCGTCGTAGTTATCCTTCATTGGTAACTCCTTATTAGAACTTAAAGGCGTTGCTGTAACACCAAGAATAAAGGATTTTTCAAAAAACTTAAAAAGCTTTGTAAATGAATTATAATGTGCCTCATCAATAATTACCAAACCAACATCAGAAATATCTAACATGTTATCATTTAGTCTATTATTCAGCGTTTCAACCATAGCAACAAAACAAGAATATTCGGCTTGATCATCTAAATTTGCTTTACTATTAACCACCTTGTTAGTTACTCCAAAACCATCCAACATTTTAGCTGTTTGGTTACAAAGTTCAACTCTGTGTGTCATTATTAATACCTTCTTTTTATGATTTTTAAGGTATTGACGAACCATTTCAGAGAAGATAACCGTTTTTCCACCACCTGTTGGTAATTGGTATAACAAGTGATAATCTTCGCGTTCAGAATCAAATTTTTCGAATATTTGATTTATAGCACCTTGTTGGTAGTCATATAATTCTTTATCGGTCTTTTTTTCTTGAACAGCTTGATTTATTTGAGACATAAATTTAATTTCGGGTTATAATTTGAATCTGCAAATTTACAACACTTTCGTTCACAAAAAAAGTATCAAACCCATAGATACTTGCATAAATTGAAGAAAACAATATTTTTTTACACAAAAAGTTCCATGCTTTTAAAATTTAAGCTAGAAATAATATTTATTATATATTTACGTTTTTAAAGTTTGTTAGACTATATATCCCTCTATGAAATACATCTTTTTCTGTGTTATTTTTGCTTGCACTATTGGTTTTACTTTCGCTCAGAAAGACACTATTCCTACTTCTATTAAAATTGAATTACAACCAACTAAGCTAAAAAAAAGTAATCTTATTAATGAAGTAGAAATACCTTTAATAACGAAGCCTGAAAAAGCTTCTATTGCCGTGGATATTAAAGGCGAATTTTGGGATACAACCAATCACAATCCTTATAGAGAAACCGTTCAGCAATTTCCTTTAGAATTAGAATTTATTGACAGTACTTATGCATCGCCTGTACCACATACTAAGGTTGTAACATCTCGCTACGGTTGGCGAAGAGGACGTCCGCATAACGGAATTGATATTGATTTGGTTACTGGTGATTCCGTGGTTTCTATATTAGATGGTGTGGTTAGAATTGCGAAATACTCTAACGGATTTGGAAATGTTGTAGTTATAAGACATTACAACGGTTTAGAATCTACTTATGCACATTTATCTCAAATTAATGCCAAAGCAAATGATACTATAAGAAAAGGTGAATATTTAGGTAAAGGTGGTAATACAGGAAACTCTAGAGGAAGCCACTTGCATTTAGAATTAAGTTATAAAGGCCAACCAATTCATCCGGAATATTTATTCGAGTTTTCTCCTGAAAACAAGATTAGATCTCAACAAGTTTGGGTAACACAAAAATGGACACATGCTAGATTTCATAGCTCAAAACAAATGAGTGAAATCAAAGTTATTAAATCTGAAGACGAAGCTGCACTTTTAAGCCTAACTCATCAACCTAAATTTTATGTCGTTAAAAAAGGTGATACACTTTACGGCATTTCTAGGCGTAATCACTTGTCTGTCTCTAGACTTTGCAAAACGAATGCTATTAAACAATCCTCTCCTTTAAAAATTGGTCAAAAATTAGTTTTAGAACTTTAATATTTTAGCTTCACCTTTATAAAATTCTGTATTTTCGCAGTCAATAAATTTTACTCCATTTGAAAGTCTGTATTGCCGAAAAACCAAGTGTTGCAAGAGAAATTGCCTCTGTATTAGGAGCTACCACCAAACGAGATGGTTACTTTGAAGGCAATGGCTATGCAGTAACTTATACTTTTGGTCATCTTTGTACTTTATTTGAACCAGCAGATTATAAACCATATTGGAAAAGTTGGGATTTAAACAACTTACCTATGCTTCCTGAAAAATTTCAGGTTAAAGTGGCTAATAATGATGGCATTAAAAAGCAATTTAAAATTGTAAAAAGTTTATTTGATCGTGCTGATATCGTTATAAACTGTGGTGATGCTGGCCAAGAAGGAGAATTAATACAACGTTGGGTTATTAACGAAGCACAATATAAAGGGAAAGTTCAGCGCTTATGGATTTCTTCCTTAACAACTGAAGCTATTAAAGAAGGTTTTAAAAACTTAAAACCCTCTGAAAACTATGACAACCTTTATTATGCTGGCTTTTCGCGCTCAATTGGTGATTGGCTTTTGGGTATTAATGCTACACGATTATATACTGTAAAACATGGTGGTTACAAACAAGTACTTTCTGTAGGTCGTGTGCAAACACCAACGCTCGCAATGCTTGTAAATCGTTTTAAGGAGATTGAAAACTTTGTGCCACAACCATATTGGGAATTACAAACACTTTATAGAGATACACTTTTTAGTTATGAGGAAGGTCGCTTTCTTAAAATGGAAGATGGTGAAATATTAGCTAACAAAGTAAAGGAATATGAGTTTGAAATCGTTTCTATTACCAAAAAGAAAGGTACTGAATATGCTCCTAAGCTTTTTGATTTAACTGGTTTGCAAGTTTATTGTAATACTAAGTTTGGATTTTCGGCAGATGAAACGCTTAAAATAGCTCAAAAATTATATGAGAAAAAAGCCGTTACCTATCCTAGAGTTGATACTACATTTTTACCAAATGATGTATATCCAAAAGTAAAAGGTATTTTATCTAAATTAACTGATTATGCGAATCTTACAGCTCCTGTTTTAAGTAAAAAGATTAAGAAGTCTGCTCGTGTTTTTAATGACAAAAAAGTAACAGACCACCATGCTATAATTCCAACCGGAATGCAAACGCATCTACAATATAATGAACAACAAGTTTATGACATTATTGTAAAACGATTTATTGCAGTTTTCTATGATGATTGTAAAGTATCTAATACTACAGTTATAGGAAAAGCTGCAGATGTAAATTTTAAAACCACTGGTAAAGAGATATTATCTAAAGGTTGGCGTTTGGTTTTTGAGAAACAAGATACTTCATCAACTACTAATACGTCAAAAGACAAATTGTTACCCACTTTTGTAAAAGGCGAAAAGGGACCTCATGAACCTTCGTTCCTAGAGAAACAAACCAAACCACCAAATCAGTTTACGGAAGCTTCACTTCTACGTGCCATGGAAACCGCAGGAAAACAAGTAGATGATGATGAGCTAAGAGATTTAATGAAGGAGAATGGTATAGGTCGTCCATCTACACGTGCTAATATTATAGAAACGCTTTTTAGACGTAAATATGTAAAACGTAACAAGAAGCAATTAATTCCGACAATTACGGGAATTCAACTCATTGATACCATACAAAACGAACTTTTAAAATCTGCTGAGCTCACAGGAACTTGGGAAAAGCAATTAAAAGATATTGAAAAAGGAGAATTTAGCGCTGCTGCCTTTATAAAAGGTATGAAACGTATGGTTGATGCTTTAGTTTACGAAGTTCGAAGCGAAAAAGTACAAACTAGAATTTCTGCTGTAAATAATAAACCTGCGGGAAAACAAAAATCTAAAACTAAGGCCAAAGCAAAGACTGAATCCTTAGTAGGTAGTGCTTGTCCAAAATGTAATTCTGGCTCATTATTAAAAGGAAAATCGGCTTATGGCTGCAGCCTTTATGGTAAATCTTGTGATTTTACTTTACCATTTAATTTTGGTGATAAAAAGATATCAGATAAACAATACATTCGTTTATTGACTAAAGGGTCAACTGTAAATTTAAAAGGTTTTAAAATTGAAGGACAAACTTCGGAAGGTTTATTAAGGTTTGATGATAATTTTAAACTGAAATTTGAACCTAAACAAACGGCCAAAAAAGAATCTATTAAAGCAGGAGATTCTTGCCCTAAATGTAAAACAGGACAAATCTTAAAAGGTAAAACAGCTTTTGGTTGTAGTAATTATAAGAGTGGTTGTGATTTTAGAGTTGGGTTTTCATAAAATATCTTTCATTTGATTATTGGACAACTAGAAGTAATTCAATAAATTAACTCTATCTAGTTTTTTACTGGCACATAAAAATCCTCTTCAGATTCCATACTTCCGTTAATATACTTTGCTCCCATCACTTGAAAATGTATCCTATTATCAATATCATAGCCTGATGTTGGTAACCATTCCGTCATAATTTTTTGATAAGTTCCTGCAGCATCCATGCCTTTATGAACAAAAACAGCATAGTCACTTTCAGGAATTGTAAGCGAAGTCATTCCTTCAGGAATATGTTCTAAGCTAGAAACTTCAACACATGCCCAAATATCAAAGGGTTTTTCAATGGCATTAAAATCATCATAAGCTTGAACTGCAATGAGTTCAGAATTTAAGCAACCTAAAATTTCTTTTTTACGTGGCATAAAGCGTTTCCATAATGCTACAATATTGCCAAATTCACCATGGTGCATACTGCTTTTTAGGCCTATAAGTTTCTTGTCTGATATGGTAATTAGTTTTGGTTTCATTTAATATTTTGACTTAGAGTTCTAAAGGTATAAAAAAAAGCACAAGTTTATAACTTGTGCTTTTTATGAATTGGCTTAAACCTACTAAAGAAACCAATTCTTAACCCTAATTTATAACGTTAATTATTAATTTCTAGTATATATAAAGAACAGAAAAAAGCCACTATCATTAAGATAGTGGCTTTTTATATTTATAAACGGAATGTGTTTATTTTGCTTGTTTAACTCTTACTGCATTCATGCCTCTTTGACCTTTTTCAAGTTCAAAAGTTACTTTATCATTTTCTGCGATATCATCAATAATTCCACTAACGTGTGTAAAATGCTTCTCGTTGGTATCCATATCAATAATAAATCCGAAACCTTTAGAACTATCATAAAAAGAAACTTTTCCGTTTCTAATTGGATCAAATTCTTCTATATCAGAATCATCTTTTTGAGGAATTCCGATAACGATATTCTCAGCCTTAACCTTCACTTTCATTGAAGGATCTGGAGGAGTATCAGTTAGATTTCCATTATGATCAACATAAGCAAGAGGAATTCCACCTGTTCCGTTTTCGTCTCTTTCGAGTTTACGCGCTTCCATTTTCTTGCGCTTATCTTCTCGTTTTTTTAATCGTTTTTTTTCTTTTTCACTTTTACTAAAAGTTTGTTGTGATTTAGCCATTCGTAGTTTTAAAAATTAAATTATGCGTGCCTTTGAAAATATTGTAATGCAAACAAGTTAATTAACTTAACAATGAATAGTATTAAATTCTAGTAAATAACTTAAAGGATAAAGTTATTTGTGTAGTATATTTTCAATAAACCGATGACAAATATACAAAATATATGCCAAATATTTTAATTTAAAGCTTATAAACAACACCTAAAAGTACTCTAGGCATAAGACTTGGCTGTTTTATGGCCTTATTTGCATCAGTATATGTAAATTGAGTATTGTTGTTTTGATTATCATCTCTTGGATTTACATTATCATCATCAGGACTGTACGATGTGTCATGACCTTTTAAGGTATTGTTGAAAAAATAACCTAAACCAATTGCTGCAGCTAGATTAAATTTATCTGAAATTTTAAACTGAGTTTCTGCTCCTATTCCTAATCCAAATTGTTTAGACGTAACATCAAAATCCTCATTACCACCTATGTAATTAAAATTTGCAGTGAAACTTGAGTAACGTGGACCAAATACGATGTAAGATTCTTCAAGGTTAAGTATGTCATGCTTCCACATAAAATCTAATCTATAATCGAAAGATTTCCCTTTTTCTTCAGGCACACCATTTGTGGCATTATTGATAAATATACGCCTTGCATCGGCTGAATTCCCTGGGTCTAAACTGGTATATCCTAAACCAAACCGTCAATGTAACGGTAAAGATTCTATGGGTTTTAGTGCTGTAAAATTAAGGTTAAATCCTAACCCTCTATTATATCCACTAAAAAGTCCAAGGGTAAATTTTGATTCTTGAATGGTTGTTTTTTGTGAAAATGAAAATAAAGAAATGCTGAAAAATGCTAAAAATAGCATTGATTTGAGTAGGTTCATAATTTAGATTTAGGTTAAACGATTGGGTGTTATAAAATTATATAACACCTTATTTACGTTTAAAATCTAAATTGAGACGTTATTTAGTCCTTGTTTTTTATTTTTCCTGTCCAATAAATTAAAGTATCATTACCAGAAGATGCTGTTAAAAAAGCATTTCCGTTTGGTTTAACTTCAATATTAACTGATACCGTTTCGCTTGCTGACTTTACACTAAAACTGATAGAAATCTCTTGTTTGTCGTCATTAAAATTAACGTTATAGTCGCTAATATCACCAGAAACATTAATTGTTTTATTTTTAGATTTAATTGAAACTAGTTCTCCAGACATTTTAGAATCAGAAATAACTAATTGATTTGAATCATCACTTAATTTCTCACGCGTTCTATCTTCTAAAACCATGTTTCCTACATATAAAAATGATTCCGATTTTACTATAGATTTTGAATTTTGGTAGATTGGAGCAAAGACTTCTTTTTGCGATTGCTTGGTTTGCGCGCTTACATAAGTTGTTGCTGAAAGACTAAAAATGAAAGCTAATAAGATTAATTTTTTCATGTTATTTTGGGTCTAAAATTGTATTAATTCGCTCTATACCATCTCTATAATGGTATTGTGTTTCTGTATTTATCTCTGTTCTTGATGCTGAAGTAAGCATGCGCTTAACTACATTTAACTCACCTCTAACCAATGCTCTAACATCAGATTGGTTAACATTAAAATATTGACGACTTCTATTTGGGTCTAAATTTTCTGTCATTAAATTGAACATAGCATCTAAATAAACACGTTGCAAGTTACGTCTAAAAACTGAAACATTTTTACCTGTATTTGCTTCTGCCCAAATTCCTTTACGTAAATCTCTTAACATGTCTAATGCTGAATAACTTTTTGCATCCAATGCACTATGATCAATTAATCTTCCTAAACGCTCAAAATTCAGTAAATTATTTAAATGTCTAGCTTGGTAACGTCTTATCTTATCTGTATATCCAGCATAATTTATATTTTGCAGAATAGACTTGTCTATTAAAAACGTTGGTGTTTCAAAGGCGTTTTTATGTAACCAATCTATCGCAGATTTCTGATAAGCTTTAGAAACTGGGTTATAAACCACACCTCCTTGTGATGGGTTTTTAGTGTCTTCCACAACGCCTCCAACATGAGTTACTACATGACCAACGTAACGACTCCAAACACTTAACAGTTCTCCATAAAGTTCTTCTAAATCTTCGTAGTTATCGGTTTGGTCACTAGTCCAATTCGGTAAATTCTTAGCTACTATTTTTAAGTTTTTAAGTCCGTAAGTACTTGCTTTAATACTGTTGTTTCCAATATCTTCTGTTTGTGCTGTAGGATCAAAACGACTGCTTTGTTTTCCGAATTTATAAATAGGATTTCCTGCTTTTTCAAGAATCCACATATTCAATATTAATTTCTCTTCATCTGCAGAATTTGCAGTATCAATATATCTGTAACCGTAATTAATAGCATAATCATCGTATGGTCCTAATTGTCTCACAAACCTAATGTTTTGATCACCTGGTTGCGCTATATAATTGTAACGTGCATAATCCATAATAGTCGTTGCAATGCCATTTTTCTGTGTAAAATCGCCATCTCTGTAACTTTCTACATCGTAAGCATAACTTGCACTCATATTATGAGGAAGTCCGAGTGTATGACCAACCTCATGAGCTATTACCATTTTCATCATCTCACCAATTTCTTCATCTGGTGTATTTAGAGTTCTTGCTAAAGGATTGGCTGCTCCTGTTTCTAATAAATATCTGTTTCTGTAAGAACGTAAATGGTTATGGTACCAAATAATATCACTTTCAATAATTTCACCACTTCTAGGGTCCGTAACACTTGGTCCTATTGCATTTCTGGTAGTACTAGCAACATATCGTACAACAGAATATCTTATATCTTCTGGACTAAAATCTGGATCCTCTTCTTGGGTTGGTGGATCTTTAGCAATGATTGCGTTTTTAAATCCGGCTGCTTCAAAAGCTTTTTGCCAAAGCTCAATCCCTGCTTTCATATACGACCTAAATTTCATTGGTGTTGCTGGATCTAAATAATAGACAATTGGCTTAATTGGCTCGACTAATTCACCTCTATTGTATGCTTCAATGTCTTTAGGAACAAGCTTCCAACGTCTTAGGTATGTTTTTCTGTCTGCTTTTAATTCTTCACTGCTATAATCGTATTTACTTAAGGTAAACCAACCTACACGCTCATCAAAAAGTCTTGGTTGCATTGGTACTTTTGGTAACAAAATCATTGATTGATTCATTTGTACGCTTATCGTTTCATCACCTGTGTTAATAGGAGGCTTTGCCGCATTATATGTAAAATCTTGAATCACTTCTATATTCTCAGGAAAACTTTTAACTGAGTTTATAAAACTTCTAGACTTATCTAAATTCTTCACCTTGTAAGCTGAACGTAATCTTGAAGACATTCCACTAATTGACTTCACATCTGAACCATAAAAACTACTTACATCAATTACAACTGAAGATGAATCTTTTGAAAATGCAGCAATATCAAAAGCATATAACGTAGGCTCATAATTATTAGCTTTTACAGAAACATTAATAGGTAAACTATCTGAAGCTACTGCGCTCGACGATTTCTCTTTAATTAAGATTTTATCTTTAAAACGTTCCCAATTAATTAATCTGGTATTTGTTTTAGTACCTGCATTTACATATCCACCACCTAAATTTGAAGGTAATTTAGCAAAACGACTCACCAAAAGCATATCTGTATTTAGATGCGCCATCGGAATTTCAAAATAGTACTTCTCACCTACCATATGCACATCAAACAAACCTTTATCTGTAATTGCATCTTTGGTGATTACTTGGCTATAATCCTTTATTTTTCCTTTTTTCTTTTTTGGAGTTACAGCAGCAACTTCAGTAGATTTAGAATTTCTTTTTTTCTTACTTACCGATTGTGCTGTTGAACAAGAAAGAACAATGAATGCGCACAATGTGAGGGTTAGGATTTTTTTCATGAATTGGTTGGTATTTTAGTGAAACATCTGGTTAAAGATACTTAAAGAATTATAGTTTCAAAAAAAATCTTAAAAGCTGTTAAAGTCTATACTTATTCCTTAATTCTACAGTACTTTTGCAGCAAAATTAGAATGATGTTAAAACTATTACCCTTTTTTAGAATTGTAGCTGTATTAGAAGGTGTTTCATACCTGTTATTATTGTTTATTGCTTCCCCTTTAAAATGGTTTTATGACGATCCGCAATACGTTAAATTATTAGGAATGCCACATGGTATTTTATTTATGATATATGTGGTTATTGCTGTTTTAATTAGTTCTGAAATGAAATGGACCACACGTACGCTTTGGATTGTTTTAATTGCTTCCGTTTTACCCTTTGGCACATTTTATATTGATAAAAAATACTTAACAAAATCTAGTCGTGCTTAATATAAAACACCTTTTATACAATTTTTTAATAGACAAAGGTTTGTCTGAAAATACAGCCAAGTACCTTAATATGCTTGGTCTTCTTTTAGCTCTGATTGTAATTGCTTTTATAGTTGATTATATTACGAAGCGTGTGCTTTGGCGTTTTTCATCTAGTGTTGCCAAACGAACAAAAACTAATTTTGATAACATTTTAATCGCCAACAAACTACCACGAAATGTTGCACATATTATTCCGTTATTGATTCTTATAGAATTTGTACCTCAGGTTTTTTCAGATTTTGAAGTTGCTCAGAATATTATAGAAAAAACACTAAAGGTTATTACTATTCTCTTAACACTTCAAATTATTAGAAGTTTACTAAGTTCGGTGAAAGATTACCTAAAGACTTTAGCTAGATATAAGGACAAACCTATTGATAGTTACGTACAGGTCTTTATGATTTTTGCTTGGTTACTGGGACTATTTTCTATTTTAGCTATTGTAACAGGTGTTTCATTTTTAAAATTCGCTACGACTTTAGGAGCAGCTTCTGCAGTTATCATCTTAATTTTTAAAGACACGATTCTTGGTTTTGTTGCAAGTATTCAAGTCTCTATTAATGACATGGTACGCATCGGTGACTGGATAACTTTTGAGAAATATGGCGCAGATGGTGATGTTACTGAAATTAACTTAGCAACTGTAAAAGTACAGAACTGGGATAAAACCATAACCACTATACCAACTTATGCCTTAATATCGGATTCTTTTAAAAACTGGAGAGGCATGATGGCTTCTGGAGGTCGACGTATTAAACGATCGGTTATTATAAAAGTCTCTACAATTAAATTTTTGAATGCTGAAGATATTGAAAAACTGAAAAAGATTCAGTTAGTGACCGATTATCTTGAGCGTAAAGACGTTGAATTAAGTAAGTTCAATGAAGCACATGGTGCTGACAAATCGGTTTTAATTAATGGTGTCAATCTTACTAATTTTGGTGTTTTTAGAAAATATCTACAAACCTATATTGAAAACCACTCTGCCATAAATA
>TARA_R110002050_G_scaffold134030_5_pt1 | contig 11037 bp, 10 predicted proteins | sample TARA_R110002050 | Tara Oceans TARA_R110002050 (sample SAMEA4396988) | marine metagenome | biome: Polar Biome; feature: [DCM] deep chlorophyll maximum layer (ENVO:01000326); material: water (ENVO:00002006), including particulate matter (ENVO:01000060) such as... | depth 25 m
TTATTTTTGTTTTTGGGCGTTACCACAAGGATCACGTTTTACTCATTGGTTTATATTTTAAATTTTTGAATTCGTGAATATAAATATTTCACTACTCGCTCCCTCTCCCGATAGCGGGATCGGGGAGCTCAAACATGTCGTTCAATCGTTAACGCCTGTATTTGCTAACTTCAGTTATATTTTCTTAGTCGTTGTCTTCCAGAAAGAAAATATCTTCAACAGGTGTTTTAAATAGTTTTGCAATTTTAAGCGAAAGTACTGTGGAAGGCACATATTTATTTTTTTCCATAGCGTTAATAGTCTGCCTGCTAACACCAATTTTTTCGGCTAAATCAGCCTGTGTTAAATCATGAATAGCACGTTGTACCTTTATGTTATTCTTCATGACTTTGAGATTTTAGTTTTAGGAAGTTAAATCGAGTTATAAAGAATATTAGTGGAGTAAACATATTTAAAACTAGAATATGAAAAAATGCCATATCATAAATAAAAATAATTGTAAAAAGTAGAATAATATAATTAAATATTATAGCCCAAACTAAAGAATCTTTTCTAAGTTTATATATAAACTCATCTTCAATTTTTTCTTTAGAGAACCCAATAATCAAACCGCCGATAATGATTATTATAGCTACAATTTCATCAATAATGTTATTGTCAACTATTTTAAAGAATCCGCTTTTACTATCAAAAATGCCTTCATAGTAAATTGACAGTACATTAACTGTAAAACCGCTAGATTCATAGTCGTTTAAAAATAAAAATATACCAGCAATTAAGCCGATAATAAAGAGTATCCAACCAATGGTTTTGTACTTGTGTGGTAATAAATAATTTGTTTGCATAACTGTTCGTTTTAAAATACTGAAATAAATTCAGCACATGTTGATTTAAATAATTGATAAACAAAAGTAAAACAAACTTTACATATAGACAAATAAAATTAACTTAAAGTAATAAGTACTAGTCTTTTTTGTGTTTTAATAATTAAGATTTATAAGATGTCGAACGTCATCTAAAAGTTTTATAAGTTGTTGGCTAAACTCAAAAGTCATGATATCGCTTTCGGTTTTGCCTTGACGAATCAACTCGTTAAAATGAAGGATTTCATATTTGTAACCGTTAGTTTCATCTGTAAAATCCAGAGTGTCTTCTTTTCCGTTTGAAGTAATAGTTATGGTTGTAGGCATAAAAAAACCGCCATTTAGTTTAATGGTTCCTTTTTCACAATAAAAAATAGCTTCGGTTGGTGTTTTTTCTAAAAGCGTACTTTTTAGTTGTGCTGTAGCACCGTTTTTATAATTAAATGTCATATCGCATGATGAATCGGCACCATTATCAAAAAAAGTAGCACTAGCATTAATATTATTTGGAACACCCAAAGTAGATAATGCAGCAAAAATAGGATAGATGCCAATGTCTAATAAACTACCACCACCAAGCGACTTTTTAAAAAGCCTGGAGTTGTTATCAAACTCTCGAAAAAAACCAAAATCAGCTTCCAATTTCTTTATTTCTCCGTAGGTTTTATTGTTTATTGCTTTTAGCAAAAATTGATAATGTGGTAAAAAATAGGTCCATAGTGCTTCCATGAGCAGTACGTTCCTTTCTTTGGCTTTTGCAATCATTTGGTTCACTTCATCTGCATCCATTGCAAAAGGCTTTTCACATAAAACAGCAATTCCGTGTTCTAAACAAAGCAAAGTGTTTTGTTTATGTAATGCGTGTGGCGTAGCAATATAAACGGCATCAATGTTTGGGTCTTTAACTAAATCGTCATAACTACCGTAGGCTTTAGTTGCATTATATTTTGAAGCAAAAGCATCAGCATTTTCTTGAGATCTTGAAGCTACGGCGTAAAGATGGGCATCTTCAATAGTTAATACATCTTGAGCAAATTTGTTTGCAATATTACCAAGACCAATAATGCCCCAGTTTATGGTTTTATGTGTTGATGGTTTTTTCATTTCTGTTAAATACTTGAATGGTACATGCAATAGTAATAACTATAACACAGCCTACAAAATTTAGCCATAAAAAAGGAAGGTTTATGTATTCGTACTCATTAAGGAAAAACAAACCGATAACAATCAATTGTGTGATTAAAGCAGCAATAAAAACGGCATTACCTTTTACAAATTTAAAGAAAAAAGCCAATAAAAATATACCAAGTACATTCCCATAAAAAATGGAGCCGATAATGTTAACCAACTGAATTAAGTTTTCAGCAAGATTAGCAACACTAGCTACACCAATAGCCAGAATGCCCCAAATAAATGTAAACCATCTGGAGGCCTTAACTTTTTCTTCTTCGGTTTTATCTCCCACGTTTCGCATGTAAAGGTCCATGGTTGTTGTTGATCCCAATGCATTTAATTCACTAGCAGTACTAGACATGGCAGCACTTAAAATAACCGCTAAAAGTAAACCGATGAGCCCTCGAGGTAAATTGTTTATAATAAAGTGAATAAACACATAATCTTTATCGTTACTTTCAATTTTTTTATCTTGATTTTCTGAAGCTTTATCAATTAAATCCCTGGCTTCCTCACGCAATTCATCATTGGCTTCGTTGGCAATAGCGATGTATTTTGCTGCGTCTTTATTATCAGAATCTATAAAGGATTTAATGATTTTTTGTTTGTCGTTAAATATATCGGTTTGTTCCTTTTGAAGGGTTTTGAAATCTTCGGCGTATTCAGAGTTTAAAACAAGTTCAGTAGCTGTAGGGTTAAAGTTTACGGGCGCTTCGTTAAACTGGTAAAAAACAAATACCATTACGCCAACCAATAGAATAAAAAATTGCATCGGCACTTTTAATAGACCATTAAAAATTAAGCCCAATTGCATTTCTTTAACCGACTTACCAGATAAATAACGTTGTACCTGACTTTGGTCTGTGCCAAAATAAGATAACATTAAAAACGTACCACCAATAATACCGCTCCAAAATGTGTATCGATTATTTAAATTGAAAGAAAAATCTAAAACTTCCATTTTACCACTGGCTCCAGCAATTTCTAGGGCTTTTGTAAAGGTTATATCCTGTGGAAGTTTATCGACAATTAAAAAGAAGGCCACCAACATGCCGATAAAAATGACGACCATTTGATGCTTTTGCGTTACGTTTACGGCACGAGTTCCTCCAGAGACGGTATAAATAATAACCAGTAAACCTATAATGATATTTAGGGTTAATAAATCCCAACCCAAAACCACCGAAAGTATGATGGCAGGAGCAAATATGGTAATTCCCGCTGCTAAACCACGTTGGATTAAAAACAAAATAGCAGCTAATGTTCTGGTTTTTAAATCGAAACGGTTTTCTAAAAACTCATAGGCAGTATAAACCTTAAGGCGGTGATATAACGGTATAAAAACGATGCAAATAACCACCATGGCAATAGGCAAGCCAAAATAAAACTGAACAAAGCCCATACCATCGTTAAACGCTTGTCCCGGAGTTGATAAAAAGGTAATGGCACTAGCTTGTGTAGCCATTACGGATAAACCGATGGTCCACCATTTTGAGGTATTGCCGCCTTTTAAATAATCTTGAACATTTTTACTGCCACGTGTTTGATAAGTACCGTAAGTAACAATGGCTATTAATGTAACGCTTAGCACTGTCCAATCAACCCAACTTAATGTTTGTATCATTTTAAAGGGCTTTGGTGATAAGGTAAAAAAGGATAAAATAAACAGCATTCGCTATTAAAACGATTGAGTATAGCTTTAACCATTTCTGTTTTGGCGGTTCGTTTTCAGTCATATTAATCGTTTAATTTGGCCTCAAGTTTTAAGTCTTCTTTCCCTAATGAAAGGATATTAGCAAACAAACGGTAAGCTCCTGATACGCCTTCCGGAAATTCCCTAAAAAAGCTTAAACCTGTATAGATATAATAACCTTTACCATGTTTTGCGACTAATAAACTTCCATCTTTTGGTGTTTCACCTTTGTCATTCATGGATAGGATAGGTGTAAATTCATCTGCCCATTCATTTGGGAAATACAAACCGCGTTCTTGTGTCCAGCCTTCAAAATCTTTCTGGGTAATTTTATTTGGATAATTTAGTATAGGATGCTCAGGGTTTAAAAAACGAACTTCAGCTTTCTCCTCAGTAACTCTATCATAAGAAACCTTTAAATTATAAGGAGCTTGAGGATTTACACCACCCATTCTTACGGTTTTATTATATTGAACGATTAGATTTCCTCCATTTTCAACATATTTTAATAAATCTTTCTGTTTAAATTTTAATTGAGGTACAGCTTTATAAGCTCTGATTCCAACTACTACTGCATCAAATAAGCTTAAAGTTTCGCCATTAATTTCATCGGGTGTTATGATTCTTACATCGTAGCCTATTTGTCGCAAACTTTCAGGAACCACATCGCCTGCACCTTGTATGTAGCCAATATTCTGGCCTTTCTTTTTAATATCTAAGCGTACAATTTTACTTTCGCTGGGCAATAAAACGGTTTGAAACGGAATATGGTCATATTCAATTTCTATAAGTTCTTTGGTATAATCTTTATCGCCTATATGTACAATAGGGCTTATGTAGCCCTCACTCTGCTTTTTAGGTGGAATTACCGTGAAAATTAACGTTTGTTCCTCACCTTTATTTTTAATCTTAATTTTTTGGTTTTTAGGGTAAACACTCCAGCCGTTAGGGTGGCAAACTTCTACAAAGCCTTCTAAATTATCGCGTCCAGCTTTTACAACCACAGAAATATCGCGAGGCTTATCGTTATCTAAAATGATAACCTTTTCAGTAATTTTAGCTGAAGCTTCTGGTATAACTTCAAACGGACGGTATAATTCGCCTTTATCAGGTTTTGAATATCTGTAAATAACCTCTTTTGTAAACGCTATTGGTACATTGTTAATTAACAAGTTAAATGTTATTTGGTATTGACGAGGTGTTTCAGGCAACCCAATTAAATTAATATCTTCAACCTTGTACATGCCTAGTGTGCCTTTTTCATTAAGCCAATAAGGCGTAGTGGGTAATTGGTTTTTATCAATTATTAGGTTTTCCTTAAAGTTGTATTTTGTGTTTGTGTCGAGTTGGATTTGCTTTGAAACTTTTAACCCGCTGTTATTTTCAAAACTTTCTAACAAGATGTTTTGATCGCTTCTGTTTAAAACTTCAAGATTAAGTTTGACCAATTCATTTGCTGTTGCCCAGTTGGTTTCGGCAGAAGCCTCTAAATACAAACCAGCACACATTTCAATAATATGTTTTAACTCTTTGGTCTTTTGGGTTTTCCAATGCTTGTCTTCAATATTTTGAAGCAATTTGTAAGCCTCAAGTAATTCTGGTATATGTGCAGATGGGTTTTTAAAATTAAAATTCTTCTCAACTTTATATAAAATATCGCCAATCACATTTCCACCTTTAACACGATTCCATGAGGTATCAATTCCTTCAAAAACATTCTCCTTATCATTTAAAGGGTCTCCTTTTAAAAACTCAATTTGTTCTTTTTGAGAGCCACGTTGTGCCAAACGACCAAAACCTTGGGATAGGTGTTGACTACTTGCTAAAGATGCCACTTCATTGTTTGATAAACCTTTAAGCGGATAGTACACACCAATATCAAAAGTTATGAGATTGTCTTGGTTTACTTTTTCAGAATTATCTCTCCAACTATAGGTGTTAAAAAATATCCGTTTAGGTTGCCAAGTACTTGTTTGTTTGAGTTGATTTGAATAGACCGATTTATCGTTAGCCAAATCAAATGCCTCTAAACTTAGTATGGCAGAACTTGTATGGTGTCCGTGCGTTGAGTCTGGTGTTCTGTGGTCAAAACGGTTAATAATGATATCTGGTTTAAAAGTTCTAATAGCTAAAACAACATCGCTTAAAACTTCATCTTTATTCCAAATGGCTAAAGTTTCATCAGGATGTTTGGAGTAGCCAAAATCGTTTGCCCTGGTAAATAATTGTTCGCCACCATCAATACGTCTGGCGGCCAATAATTCCTGTGTTCTAATAACACCTAAAAGTTCTCTGATTTCTGGACCAATAAGATTTTGTCCGCCATCACCACGTGTTAACGATAAATAGCCAGTTCGTGCTTTAACGTGATTTGACATATAGGATATAAGCCTCGTATTTTCATCATCAGGATGTGCTGCGACATATAACACCGAACCTAAAAAATTGAGTTTTTGGATGGATGCGTAAATCTGTGAAGATGAAGGTGTTTTGGGTTTTTGTGCTTGTACAAGCGAAAAAGAAAATAAGGCAATAAAAAAGCAAAGTATAGTTTTTTGCATCATGATTTGATTAGCTAAAAACCAAATATATAAAAGAAACCAGCACTAAGGCTGGTTTTAATTTTTATTTAACGCTTTGAAAATATCAGATTTATATTCTATTCAATTTGATTACTCAGGTTCGGCAGGAATGATGCTTCTTTGGTTTTCGTTGAAAAATAATTGCTGGATGGAATCCATGCGCTTCATCATGCTTTTAATGCCTTCATCCTGATTCATAAAACCATCAAAGAAAAAGTTTTCATGATTGAAATGACCAGTTGTTGAGTCACGTTCAAAAAAATTATCAAAAAAAGAATCATTTAAAAAGGAGTGATTGCTAAAATGGCGCTGAAATTGCATTTTTATACTGTCATTTAATTTCCCTTCTGATGAATAACTGTATGAGTAAATAGAGTCGTATCGTGTTAAGTTACCGTATTCGTCATATTCTTTATTTACTTGAATATTTTCGTCTGGTTTGACAGCATTTTGCTCATTTTGTTGGTGCTTTTTTTCTTGAGCGTTACAACTGAAAAACAGTAGAAATAAAATCGGAATAATTTTAAGAGTCTGTTTAAGATTTTGTCAATTATTTTTTTATACCCCTTTTTGCACATTATTTCGTTACAATTTTGAACCGTAGCTATGGCTATGCTTAAAAATTATGCCTCATACTGCATCAAAAATGGCCAATAAAAATTACAATCACAAATTCTTAAACAGACTCTAAGTGTTTTCATTTTCAATACCATTTTAAATTAAACAAATTCTATTTGTAAAATTCAAAAAATATACCAAATGAATATTTTGGAATGTAGTGTTTTTTTAGAATGTCAAATTGACAGAAATCACAACCATTTTTTACGCTTAAAATAAATAAGCATACCTATAAAAAGCATAATCATAACGCCCCAAAGGATAAAGTACGAGTATTTATAACTGAGCTCTGGAATGTATTCAAAATTCATCCCATAAATACCCGCGATAAAAGTTAATGGAATAAAAATAGACGCCATAATGGTAAGCACTTTCATCACTTCGTTCATTTTATTGCTAATGGTCGTCATATACATATCCATTAAACTCCAAATCATTTCGCGGTAAATATCTATGTTTTCTGTTACTTGGATTAGGTGGTCATAGATATCTCGATAATAGGTAATTGTTTTTGTGTTAATAAGGTTGTTTTCATTTTTTTCAATTCTGTTAATCACTTCGCGAAGCGGAAAAATAGCCCGACGCACTCTTAATATTTCACGTTTTAAGTTTTGAATTTTCTGGCTAATATCATCATCTATATTTCCTGAAAAAATAGCCGTTTCAAAATCTTCAATTTTATCACCTAAAGTTTCAATCACACTAAAATAATGGTCAACTACTGCATCCATTAAGGCATATAGTAAATAATCGGCAGGCATGTTTCTAACGCGCCCTTTTGCCTGTGTAATTCTATTGCGCACAGAGTCAAAAACATCGCCTTCAGATTCTTGAAATGAAAGTACATATTCTTTACCAAGAATAAAGCTTACTTGTTCTGAAACAATATTTTCATCGTCATCATAATACAGCATTTTCAGTACAACGAAGAGGTAGTCATCATATTCATCAATCTTTGGACGTTGGGAAATGTTAACAATATCTTCAAGTACAAGCGGGTGTAATTCGTAATGGCCCCCAATTTTTTCTATGGCTTCCACATGGTTTAAACCATTTATATTAATCCAAGTTATGGTGCCAGTTTCAAAACGAAAACAGTCTTCAACATTTGTAAGCTCTTTTACAACACATTTTTCTTTATTGTAATCAAAAGCCTCAATAAATAATTTTTGATTTGATTTTTCACCAGTATAAATAACACTACCTGGGATTTGACCAATTTTTTTTCGGGATACTAGACTTCTTATGTTTTTAGCCATATAAAAAAAATAATTGACAAATTCTTAAACAGACTCTAAATATAGGAAATATTTATACAGCTTCTGCGTCATCTTCTACGATATCGTCTATGGCGTCTTTTTCTATTAAAGTAACCGCTTTTTGAAGCATTAGGTTATTTGGATAAGTAACCAAATCGCCATCTTGTGTGCGCAAATGTAGCTGAAATGCCCTAATGTCCTCAATAATGGCTGTAATTGGAAAATCCTTGTCATGTATAGCTATTTTGTCGCCTACTTTGTATGGGAAATTAAAAAACATAATAATACCAGAAGTAATGTTGCTTAATATAGACCAAATGGCAAATAAGCCTATACCGATTACTGCAAATACAGAAGAGAAAATAACCGCCAAATCACGAAATTCGGTGCCAAATATATAAGATTCTATTAATATGGCGATGAGTAATAAAGTAACTGAAATATAGCGCTTTATCAGGCGGATTCTAGCATCATTTATATGGCTCTTTTTGCCAATTTTTGAAATGGTAAAATGAATAATAAATCTAATAATCTGTAAAACAACTAAAACAAAGCCAGTGGCTATTAACTCGTTTTTATATTCAGTCAAGAAATTTATCATAAGTAATAATGATTTTAAAGCTATTACAAAGATACATTAGTTGGTGAGACTGTTTTAATTTAATTGAAGCGTATCTCGTAAAACTTCATTTTCATTGCTGTTTTTATTCCAATAGGCAGATTTTATTGTTTTTAACTTAGTTGCTCTTGTAGTTAATGTTTTTGCGTTGGTGCCAAAACCACTTTTAAAACTTTCTTCCCAACCTAATATATCATAGGGAAAATCGGGATTGAAAGAGATGGTTAAGGTTCGGTTTAAACCTGGATAAGAAATGGAATAACTTTGGTCACTTAGTTTAGCCAAAGCCTTGTATGCTTTAACAGGAACATGTTTAAGCCTTGTGAATTCTAAAGACGGAATAATTTGTAAATCTCCCGTTGGTAAACTTTTGGGATCTATTCGCAATTGTGTCCATAATTCATTTTCCAAAATAGCTTTTTCCAATTTAAAATGTTCATCGGCTTCACTTTCAAAATACGAGTGCGACATAATCTCAAACTGCGCTTTATTGTTCAGTTGTGCATAAACATGGCCACACCATTCTTGTACAGAAGCTGATACTTTTATAGCATGGTTATTATTTGAAACTGGGTAAAATGTACTTTGCATTATAGAATATGGGTAAATACCTGTATTAAAATTTTTGGTAGCATTTAGTTTTAAAACAGGTATATTGTCTGGGTTTTGTGTGTCGGCTTTTACTTGTTTTTCTGCTAAAAAATCTTCGGTAACATAAACCAAAACAGCTTTTCCTTCACGCATTTCGCCATAGCGTGCTTGTTCTAATTTGTAGGATGTAATTTCTGCTTCACCAGCATACCAATAGGCTTTAAATTCTTGAGATAGTTCTTTTTTGTCTTTTGATTTTTCACCAGGAATAAATTCTGTTTCCCAATTATTAGCTAAATCTTTTGAAGGGGTTTCTTTTTTGCAAGAAGTTACTAAACTTAAAATGGCAATGGTAACCCATAAGCCCAATTCGGCTTTAATTATTTTTTTAAACATGATGCATTTTATGATAAAGTTACAAACTTATTCGGCCCCTGCAATATTATTTAACGTTTTGTAAACAAGATGTGTGGGCAAGCCCATAACATTAAAATAAGAGCCTTCCAACTTGGTGACACCAATTTGCCCAATCCATTCTTGAATGCCATAAGCGCCAGCTTTATCAAAGGGTTTTGATGTTTTTATATAATACCAAATTTCTTCATCGGTTAAACTTTTAAAAGCGACTTTAGTTATGGCATATAGTGTTTTTTCATAAGTTTTTGTAGTAAAACAAACCGATGTTATCACCTCGTGCGTTTCATCACTTAAAGATTTTAAAATGCTAAATGCCTCATTTTCATTATGGGGTTTTCCTAAAGCTTTATTGTTATGCCAAACAATAGTGTCACTAGTAATCAAAATATCATTCGGTTTTAGTTCATTTTTAAAAGGCAATGCTTTAAGTTGTGCTAAATAATTGCTGATTTCAAAATGCGTTAATCTTTTTGGGTATTCTTCTTTTATGGGTTTTAAACGAATTTCGAAATCGAGACCTAAGTTTTTAAAAAACTCTTGTCGCCTAGGCGAACCCGAAGCCAGAATAATATGATAATTTTTTAGTTTTTCGTTTAGCATTTTTTCAGTATTCAGTATTCAGTCGCAGTATTCAGTCGCAGTATTCAGTCGCAGTCTCAGTCTCAGTTGCAGTTGCAGTTGCAGTCGCAGTCGCAGTCTCAGTTGCAGTTTGCGTTATAGTTGTATTTATGTCTTTTTTTCGCCTTGGTGTCTTTGTCAGATACAAAAACCTCGTCTAAAATAGATAAATTAGCAATGATAACATCCCGAAAAGCATAACTAATTTAAGCATCCTGCTAATATGGTGATAATCTTGTTTTGTATTAGCGTTAAACGACTTAATACTTGTATAAATTAATGGACCAATTATAAACAGTAAAAAGTAGCCTGTTGCAATCTCATTTTTATAGAGCGAATTAATAACATAAAAAACCAAAACTAATAGCGGTATTAGTGTTAAAACAAAAAGCACATTTGTTGCACGTGCTCTACCAATGGCTATGGGTAACGTGTGCATGCCTGCTTTATAATCGCCATCAATGTCTTCTAAATCTTTAGCTATTTCGCGAAGTAGATTAATACTAAAAGCGAAGACTGAATAATCGAATATGATTTTAAAAAACGTGAATTGAAACTGCTGGTTTTCAGGAGTAATTGCTGGGAGTAATTCAAAAATACCAAC
>TARA_R110002050_G_scaffold56508_1_pt1 | contig 11037 bp, 7 predicted proteins | sample TARA_R110002050 | Tara Oceans TARA_R110002050 (sample SAMEA4396988) | marine metagenome | biome: Polar Biome; feature: [DCM] deep chlorophyll maximum layer (ENVO:01000326); material: water (ENVO:00002006), including particulate matter (ENVO:01000060) such as... | depth 25 m
GTAAACTTTAGATTTATATTTCTGTAAGACCTGTAACTCTACGACCAGTTCTAGCAGCACCTGTTGTGGGAGCAAAACTTGATGCTTGTTCTTCTCTAAGTTTTTGTATTTCTTCTAACTGTTCAGGTGTTTGAAATATCGCTGCTTCTGTAAACTCTCCAACAGTAAATCTTTCTTCTTCAGATATACCTCTTTGTGCTTGTAGCTCTTGTAGCTCTGGTAACTGTACCTGTGCTTGTTGAAATAACTGTCTAGCTTGTGCTTGTGTAACACCTGCAGCTTGTAACTCTCTTGCTTTAGATAAAGATATTTCAGCACCAAAACCTGCTCTTCTAGCTTCTCCACCTATTTGTGATACTGCAACTTGTTTATTAAGTATTTGTTCACCTAGTTCAGGTTTTAAAGCAGAAGCAAATATAGCTTCATCTGTTAAATCAATACCATAATTAGCACTATAAAACTCTTTAACTTGTGGAATGTTGTTTTGTATTCCTTCAAAAGTAACTCCAACTCTAGCTCTAAACTCTGATGGAGAAACATCTCCAGCAATTAAGTTACCAAATGTGTCATCAAAGAACTCTGGGTTTAATCCGAAATCTTCTAATGATAACTTGTAACTTTCTTTAACAGCTAAGTAGTCAGCTTCATTGTACTTAACAGTTTTGTCAGCTCTTTTGTTTCCAGGGAAATAATCTTCGTAGATAGGGTCTTGTCTTAATTTGCCTAAAGCAACATCAGTGTTCTTATCTGAATCTGCATAGTAATCTACAAACTTATTTATTACTGCATCAGGTAAGTAAGGGTAAAGTGATTTAGCTAGTTGTAAAAATTCATCCATTTAATCTGCTCCTTTGTCCAGAACCAAAAGCTGCATTCATAGCTGATATAGCTTCAGATACTGGTTTGCCTATATTTTGTTGTATACCTTGTTTGAATAAATATTCATTAGCTTTGACTGTGTCATTTAACTTTATAACTTCTTGCATAACATTAGAAGAATCATCTACGCTTTGACCCCAAGCATTTTGTACAAAACCTCTCCATGGTGAAGCTATCTCTTCATAGGTTAAGTCTGGGTCATATTCAGGAAACAATGTTTTTTTAGAATTTTTTAATGTTTCTTGTAATTTAATTTGTCCATTAGGGTCATTTCTTAACATACCTGCCCACTCTTCAATTTGACTATCTTTTACATTTCCTCCAAAAATAGGACCCCACCATTTTGAAACTAAGTCTTTTACTTCTTGTTCTCCTGCTCTTGTAGTGTCAAAAGTTACACCACCTTGATTAATAAATGTTTGCAGACCTGTATCTACATCTCCAGGCATTTCAGGGTCTGATAGTAGTTTGATTTGTTCGTTGGTATAATTACCTGACCATACTCCTGTAGTAAATTTTTCTGAAACCCAATCAACAACATCATCAGAAATGTTATATATACCAGCTTCTGTCATAGCATTTTTAATAGTTATTCTGTCATCATATAATTTTTCTAACGCATCTTTATTCATTATGTCGCCAGTGTCAGGGTTAACTTGTTGTGCTAATAACAACCATTCTCTTTCTGCTTTTGTATGTGTACGCCACCAATCAGTTGATTCCCATTCTGCATCAGTAACTGTTCTTCCTTCTAATGTAGATTCTGCTAGTAAGTAAAGCATCTCTTCTGATTTTAACCAAGGTCTAACTGCAGCTTGTTTTTCCACTGCTCCAACAAAAGACTCCCATGGATTCCTTGTAGGGTCAATTATAGCTGGGTCATATAACTCAATAGAGTTACCAAATACTAAACTTCTATTCCAATCTTCATCAGATGGGGTTACAAATTTAACATTTTTTGATTCTACTGGTCCTAATAATGAAATTAAATCTTCTTGACTTGATGTATATCTTAGTGGTGTAGCATTGGGGTCACCTGGTATTCTATATATAATTCCTATCTGTCCATTGTAATTCCAAAACTCGGCTCCAGATGGTATACCTTTTAAATCTATATCAACTACTTCTGTATCATCAGCCACTTCAGGAGTTTGTGGTCCATCAGTTTCTTGACTAACTACTGGGCTATCAACATAATCTGCTGCAGTATCTACACCTGTAAATATAGAACCTCCTACTTGTGCTCTTCCTGCATCTGCTTCAGTAGGATTAGTTGTGTATCCATTTGCTATTAAGTCTTCTAAAGATATGCCTCCAAATTTTCCATCAGCATCTGACTCATAGTAATTTTGACCATCAGTACCTTCTCCGAAACCTAAATCTTTTCTATATACTCTTACCATTATTCAGCCACAATTCCATTTCTCATAGCATTTGCTTTAGCTTTGGACATTGATGCGTATACATTAACTAATTTATTATCTAAACTAGAAAATAAATCTTTACTAATTGAATTAGAAACTACATCTTTATTATCTAAACTAGAAAATACATCTTTATTATTTAAACTAGAAACTACATCTATTGTTCCAGGTTCTCTACCTATCGCACCACCTGTGGGCTCATTACCTTTTGAATAAGCATTTTCTATTTTTTTCTTTGTATACAATTTAACTTCTCTATCCATTATATCTTTAAATTTCACTGCTTCAGGTTGATTGTCTATATAAAACTTTTTAGTTGTATTTAAATACAACTCTTTCATAACATCTTCTAATTTATCTGTTTTAATTTGTTTAGCTTTTACTTTATACATATCATCAAATATTTTTGTTTGTGTTTTTAAATCTGCATTTTTAAGAAAATCTCTAACTACAACCTTTTGTTTTTCAGTAAACTTTCTAACATCTTTTTTACCTTCAGGAACTATATTTGTTTCTAACTGTGTAATTTGTGTTTCAGTTAAACCTGGTATTTCTACCCCAGATTCTTTCATAACTTTATATATTGATGACATCTCTGTGTTTATGTTAGTTTGATAAATTCCCCAAGAATCAGATGTTGGGTCTTTCGCATCTTGTGTAAATGGTACTCCATTGACTCTAGACTCATAAGCAATAATAGGAACTATGTATTCTATTACAGACTCATCTACATAACCACTAGCATTTAATGCTTCAATAACATCTTCTAAAGTGTATGTAACTACTTCCATTGTTTCATCCTCATAAAAATCTTCATTAACAATACTATAGTCCTCTGCTTGTGTTTCTCCTGGTTTTAAAACAGCTTGTATTTCAACAGCATTTCTTAAATACCAATTCCAAAACTCTTCTGTTGTTTCTTGTTCTCCTATATTTCCTTCCTGTATTTGTCCTGCGAGAACTTGACCATCTTGTTCATAAGACAATTTTTTTCCTTCAAACAACATTGCAATATTACTTAATTGGTCTAATCTACCTAGAAAAGTATCAAAGAATTGTTTTTTATTTGTAATACTTACAAGAGGAGGATATTTTTTTACTCTTTCTATATAATTTTTTACAACTTCATCATCATCCATCATTTGAAATTCTTTAACTCCTGGTCCTTCAGGTGTTTGGTCGTTTAACTCCTCACCACTACGAATAGTTAATTTACCACTTGCTAAAAATATGTAATTTATATCATCTTGAAAGTAATCTCCATTAGATTGTTTTATTAAATCATTTCTCATTTGTTCTACAGTTCTAGCTCTGTACCAATCTAATGGTTCAAAATTTAAAGTTGTATTATTCTCTTCTTCCATTACCTTATCCTCATTGAGCCACCAAGAATAGACCTATTAACATTTTGAAAGTTTTGTTCAGCTCTTTCTGCTCTCTCTGGTCTATCTCTAAAGCTCTTAAACAGTGGTTCTACTTTTTTCATAAACTCTTCTGAAGCACTCATTCCAGCTTCTGGTTCAGGAAATAAATCTCTTAATGGTTCATCAAACAAAGGAGCTGCTTCATCTGCTGCAAATTCTTCTTCTGTCGGTATTTTTCCAAAATCTTTTTTAATTTTATATTCAGTCATTTTAAGATTGTTTCTAATTTCTTCATCAATAAGTTCGTTAGCTATATCTCTAAAAGCATTTAACTCATTGTTAGTAAAATCTCTTCTATTTCCTATAGCTGATTGTAGATTTTCTCTAAGGAATTTACCTCTATCAACATTTTTTGAAAACTCTGCTGATTCTTCTCTAGCTACTTCTAGTGCAGATGTAAACCTATTATTTATTTGATTACCTAAAAATTGTACAGGGTCTATATTATTGTTTTGTCCAGTTTCATAGGAGTTAAATCTAAACCCATTAACATCAAGAAACCAAGCTCTAATAGCTTGTTTAGTTGGACCATCATTACTACCAGGATTATAATCACCTTTTAAATACCCTGCATCTTCTAACAGCTCTTGAAAACTAGCAATATTAACTGCATTAAAATTAGGTGCATTTAGATATAAGTCACCTTCATAACTAGGAATAAGTTCTATTCCAGGATATGCTACTTGTGCTGGTACATATTTTGTTTCAACATTTTTTCCATCCCAATTAGGATTCAAAATTATATTAGGAACTCCACTGTAATAGACTCCTTTTTCATATTCTTCTAAAATATTTTTTGTAATATCACTCGCTGGTGGTGGTGCAACAACAACATCTCCTTTACCTGTGTCTGTATCAGTAGATTCTGGTTCTCCTATAGTTACTTCTTCTGTTATTTCAGATTCATCTATACCTATTGTTTTTGGATTATCTAATGACCATTCTGGATTATCTAACAACCAAGCATCTATAGCTCTTTTATTTACTTGTATTGTTTCGCCATTAGGTCCATAAACTGTAATCATTAATTATCGCTTTCTTGTAGTACACTTATAAGGTTACCATCTCTATCTTCATAATACTCTTGTTGTAGCTCTTTAGAACCTATTCTGTTCCAAAAGATAGCAAACTCTGGGTTTGTTTCAGACAGTTGTTCACCATATTGTTTTAAAGCATTTCTATATGGTTGTGTTCCTTGTGTATTTTTTACATAGTATGAAATACTTGAAGGACCATATTTTTGTTTTATACCTTTATCTATTCCTATTTCTGTATAAATTGTTTCTCTATAATCCATATACGCTTTAAGGGTTTCGTATATAGGAGATTGTTTTAATTGGTTTATTGTTTCTTGTGGTAAAGCATCTTCTCCCTTTACTTCTATACTCATAGCTCTTTCTAGCTCTTTCCAGTTCTCTACTCCTGCTTCTAGGCTTATATCTTTTACATACCATTCAGGAAATAAAGTATCAACCATTTCTGCAATTTCAGCTTTTTCTACATTTGTAAGTGCAGCACCACCTTTTGCTAAACTTTTTTGTGTAGTTTGTATACGCCACATTCTACTACCACCCATTTGATTAACTATTTTTGCCCACTCTTCTTCGTTTAATTTAACAATATTTCCTTTTTGTTTTTGTGAAAACAATGCTTCATAAGAAAAATCTGCACCTGGTTCAGGAGCTGGAGCAAACAACCCAAAAGTATTTGGTACTACTTCTTCTAAATTAGCGTTACTTCTTTCCCAGTCATAACCTACTTCATTAGTACTTCTTATACCTGCTTCGTTGTAACTTGTACCTTTAGTTATATAAGTTAAAGCAGAATATCCTTCTGCACTTTGTAACCAGTTAGGTCCTAATGCTTGACTCATTGCAAGTATTGCTGCTGCATCATCTTGGTCAAACACAGTTTTAAAGTTATTGTACAACGACATTATTGCAGAAAATCTTAGGTACCCTTCAGAATCTATACCTAGCTCAACATCTTCTCCAAAAAATTCTTTATAATCATTTAAAGTTTCTGCATCAGTTCTTAACCTATAATCGTATGTGAAACCAGCAGGTAATATACCTTGATAATTACCTCTTGTGTGTAAAGTTTCAGCAGCTATATATCTTGCACCTTCAAATACTTTATCTGCATCTATTGCTCCTGTGACTTGGTCGGTTACTTCTACATACTCTCCTGACTTGTCTACATACCAACCAGTAACTGCTATCGCTTGTGCAGTTTGTACTAAATGTGTATTCCATAGATACTGGTCTGCAAATAATCCTTCACCTTCACTCCATGCTGTAAACTTTTTTATCCAGTAGGCAGGTAACATTTTATTTGCAGCATACTTTTTAAAAGATGCGTAATCTGTAACTGTCACTCCGAAAGGGTTAAAATGTTTTTGCAACAAATCAAATTCAGGTTCATCAGGAATAAACATACCAGCAGGTATTTGTAGATAAGGACCTGCACCAGGACCAAAACCTGCAGTAACCATATTGATAGCGTTTACAGGTGCAGAGGCATTTATTTTTAATCTTTCATTTTGGTCATTAAAATATCTTTCTTCCAAAGCTGGACCAATCCAAGGGTATGTGAAGTATTTTTCCCCATTACGACCTTCACTTATAAATCCTTCTTGTTGTGCACCATTAACTACAAGACCAGCTTTTCTAACAGCATTAGGATTTTTACCTAAAACTCTTGTCCAAGTAGACACTTGCTCAATAAACGCACCCATGAATGGATAAGCTAATCTTGTAAAGTCTGCAAAGTATCCTCTTTCAGCAAGATTAAATAATAAGTTGTTATGAATAAATAAAGCTCTAGCGTGTGCATACTCTTCTACTTCATCTAATGTTTCAAACAACTTAACACCTTGTGGTGGTTTCTTACCTTTAGATTCTTCTATAGCTTCTTCTATAATCATTCTCGTTGATTTGTTTAAGGAACCAGTATCAAAAAATTTGTCTAGTCCCTGTTTTATTAAACTTTCTTCAGACAATATATTGTCAAACATTTTAGGTAATTTGTTTAAAGAGTTTACATATTCTTTTTTTAACTTATCAGTCATTAGCCAATAAACATCCCCTTGTGCTTGACCAAAGACTGTTCTGTATAAAGGACTTCTATTAAAAGCTCTTTCAATACCAGCAGGAAATTCAAACAATGCTGACCAAGCAGTATCTAAAAACTTTTTAGTTGCATTAGAAATTTCAGCAACATTATCGTATTTTATAGTAGGTCTACCATTTTGTCTTAATGGAAATCCCATGCCTACTGGGTTTCCTCCTATTCGTGCAATTTCATCTTGTATTTGTGGTCCGAGTCTATCAAACAAATCTTCTAAATAAGTATAAAACTTTTTGTCATCTACAAATTTTTGTTTACCAGATTTAATTAAATCAATTAATGTTTTGCCTTGTGGTATTTCTTCTAAATCTACAGATATTTCTTTACCTTTAGCATTCTTATATTTAAATACATTTTCATCTGATGCAATATATTTAAGAACATTAGTATCATTAGTTACTTCTTTTACTCTTTGAAACAATGTATCTACCCAAGCTAAAGTTTTTTCATAAGTACTCAAAGCATTACTAGGCATACCTTTTTCATCTAAAAGAGAAGTATTTCTTTTTAACCTTATACTATCTAAATCTCCACCAAAAAGTCTTTTTGCTATGACAGATGAATCTATATTGTTTAATATATCTTGTGCTATTTTACTTGTAAGAACATCATCATGTAGATGTTTAATTTCTTCTAATACTGAAGTTAAATACTGTTGCTTACCTCTAGCACTTAACATTGCTTCATCTATTGAAAATATTACATCTGATTCTTTTAATCTTTGTATTGTTGTATCACCTGTAAATATTCTTGTATTATCTCTTGAAACTTTTGCAAACTCATCAGTCTTAGTGATTAACTCACCTTGTATAGTTTTTTTGTTTTTTCCTAGGAGAATACCAAAATATTCTAAGGGATGTTTTCCTACACCAGACCAACCATCTGCAGCTAATTTAGCTTGACCATCCATTGTAATTCTGACAGGGAAAGCTATTCTTGTGACTAACTGTAAAGGTACCCATATACCTTTTTGTACACCCCACAATAAATTAATACCTGTTCTAGTAACTAATCTAGGACTGTCAACAATCCTACTGTTTTGTATAAATCCATTTTTTATTAAGTCATCACTTAAAAAAGGCATAGAGCCAACTAATTTTTTACCTGCTGCTAATTCCCAATTTCTAATTGTTTTTGAAATTTTACCTGTAGAGTTTCTCATACTTCTCAAATCAGGCAATGTAATACTTTCAGTTAAAAGTTGTTTATTAGTATGTGGAACAGGTGCTTTTATTTTTTCACCATTGATAGTTAATTCATTACCTAAATCATCTAATCTTGCTCTTTGACCAGGAAACATACCTTCAATACCTTTATACAATTTGTTACCTGCTGTTTTGACATTATGCCAACTTAATATGTCGCTAATCCAATAGCTGTTCATATTTTCTGTACTAAATCCTTTTAAATTACCTTGTGCAAGTTCTAAAAAAGATTCTATAACATCTGGTCGTTCTTTAGCTTCATCCATAGAATATGCAATTTCATCAATAATTTTACTAAACACATTTTTTTGTTCACTATAACCAATAGTTTCATCAGTATTTTTTAAAGTTGCTTCTATAAATTCAGTTAAAAGTTTGTTTGATTTACCTACTTCAACTCTTCCATTGACTAAAAGCCTTCTAGTATTTTCAATAACTTCTGCTTGGTTTTGCCAGACAAATGTATCTGTGGGTGTCCAATCACCAAATAATTTATTAGCTGCTTTTTTTTCTTTACCACTTAAATTATTAAAAATTCTATTTAGACCAATACTTTCTACTGTTTTGTTAAAACGATACCCTGAAGGAAGTCCAGGCATACCTGTAGGTTCTCTTAATATATTTTTATTCCAAGCTGCTAAAACAGCATCTGTTTTTTCAGCTAGTGTTTTTCTTGTATTCGCTTTTATCATGTCTAAAGCTAACTCTGGTGAGAAGTTTTTAACTATTAAATTGACATCATCAAGGTTTTCTGCCCAAGCTGTAGCTAATTGTTTTCCTTCATCTGATTTCATAAAAAAATTAAATGCTTTATCTCTATCTACATTTCTATATTTAGTTACACCATCACTACCTACTTCTTTTATAAGACCCCATTGTTTATAAGATTGTCTAGTTGATTGACTTATTGATGCCATTTTATTTCCTAGGTCACCTCGTATAAATAAAACACCATCAGTAATTCCAGATATGTTTCTATAGGCAACTGTACCTGCATCTACAAACTCACCTGCAATTAAACCACCTATTGTAAAAGGTTGTGCTGGTGTTGTAGAAGAAAAAGCACTACCTCTAAATCTTGCATATTCTTGTCCTCTTCGGTTTGATTCATCCCATGCTTCTGACCCTGAACCGAAATATGGAAACCAAGAGTTACCTAAACCTGATTCTTCTCCTGGTGTATTTAAATCAAAAAACTTTTCTCCAAATTGTTCCATGCCAACAGTAAATGCTGATGGACCTGCATCTCTCCAAGCAGAACCTGCACCAGTAACTTGTCCTTTTGTAAAACCTTCTGTGCCATAAGTAGGTCTTAACTGTTCTAAAAACTCTTTCATAAAAACTTTGTTTGTATACGCTTTTGTTAAATCTAAATAATCTTCTCCATTTTTTTGAAAAGCTATATCTTGTCCAGCATCAACAGCTTTTTGTATTGCTCTTTCTCTAGCAATCATATATGTTCTACCTATCCTCGTAACAAACTGTGGATAAGAGGCTAGACCTGTACTGGTTACTTGTGTAAATTTTTTAACTTGTGCTTTTGTATCTTTTAATGCTTGTGAAACAGGATTATTACTCCAACTAAAAACACCTGCATTAGATAACTGATAATCTCTAGCATCTTTGTTAACAGTTCTACCATCATTAACATACGCATTAACAGAGTTAACTATGTATGGTTCTGCTTGTTCTTTAGTTAAACCCATTTTTCCTAATTCAGAAACTAATCCAGGAGGAGCAAAAGAATAAACATTAGATAGTAATTTAATGTTTTCTGCTTGTTGTGGTGTTACAGAATCAAACTTTATTTCTTTTTGATTGTTTTGTACATATTTTTCTTCTATTGAATTTAGTTCAGCTTTTTTAGATTTACCGAATCCTAGATAAGAACTCATACTGTTCTAATTAATATATTTAATATATCATCATTAAATCCAGATTGTACATAAGCAGATACCATATCTGAATTTCTAAACTCTGCATTAGGTCTTGCAATAGGAAAACCATTTTCATCTTGAACAGTAATATTTTGTGGTCTTAAAGGCATAGCTCCAGTTAAAATGTTTTCATCTGCATTTTCTGTGGCTCTATCTAAAGTACCTAATTGCATTTGTGGAAAACCTTGTGTTTGTGTTTGTGGTGTAGTTTTTTTAGGCAATGGAGCAGCTTGTTGTTGTTCAGTTAATGCTTGTTGTTCACCATAATCTACACCAGGTATTCTACGCACAGCTTGTGTATTGTCTTGTGTATTTCTAGCTGGTGGTGGAACATTTAATTTTCTTTTATCAACACCTTTATTTGAATTACTCCTGGTCGCCATCATTATCCTCATCATCAAAAAACATAAATGTAGAACTTATAATCATATAACCAAAAGGAAATACCATTGGTGGCATTTGGTCTGTGTATGTCTTATCTTGTATTTTTTCTTCTAAAATAATATCATCACCTAATTCATCTATATCAATTAGACAAAAATCTACTATATCTTCAAATTTTTTATTAATAGACATTATCCTCCTAATCCACCAAGTAGTTCTGCTATGCCTGGTGGAGGACCTTGTGGTGGCAAGGCACCTCCTCCAAGCAAATCTTGTTCAGCTGTTGGTATCTCTGGCTCTTCTGCTGTAAAGAATTTATCTAAAATATTTTGCATATCATCTGGATTCTTTCTTATCTGCACAACAGCCATAGTTGCTTTTGGGTCACCTTGTTGAGCTTGTGCTAACAAAGTATCAAACAGTATGTTATCTGCTTTTTCTTTTGTAATTCTATCGTTAACTCTAACAAGGTTATCTAAACCATCAAGGTTTTCTTGTAGAGTTTGTTTATCAATAATACCAGCTTGTAGTAACTGTAATCCTGTGACTATTTTCTGTGGCTCATCATATCCAGCCATAGCTCCATACACTCTTCGTGTCTTATAAGAAGTTATGTCTTTACCTGGGTCGTATGTTTCTGAATAGAAAGTATTAT
>TARA_R110002050_G_scaffold71650_1_pt1 | contig 11032 bp, 8 predicted proteins | sample TARA_R110002050 | Tara Oceans TARA_R110002050 (sample SAMEA4396988) | marine metagenome | biome: Polar Biome; feature: [DCM] deep chlorophyll maximum layer (ENVO:01000326); material: water (ENVO:00002006), including particulate matter (ENVO:01000060) such as... | depth 25 m
AAAAAAAGACTTAAGCTTACAGGTGAGCAATTTGTTTTACTTATACTTTTATTGTTTTGTACTATTATCACTCTAAATGTATTGATTTCATGCTCAAAAAATTAGACTAAAAAATTAATTAAGCTTATAAAAAACGGATTGATTTTCCAATTCCCACAATAACTCTTGCGAAATAGCGACCTTTTGTTTTCTACTTGGCATAGTTAGCTTAATACTTTCATCATGATCATACACTACAAAATTAAGTGTTTGATTTCCTGGATGCATATGAATAAGTTCCTTTAAAGCTGTAATTTTATTAGTTTCAATATCCTTAATATTTAGTTGAATAGATAATTTTTTTGCATAACTATCCATAACATCATGTAGCAATTGGAAATTATTAAACTGTAAACGCGGGTCACTTTTTTTACCAGTATCTTTATTTATCCATCCTTCTCGAACTAGGGTTTTAACAAACACAAAGTTATTTTTCAATAAAAAATGTCTGAACTTTAAATACTCTTCACCAAAAATTCTAAATTCAAAACTATCGGTATAATCTTCAATAGTAAAAAGGGCCCATCCTTTACCTTGCTTGCTCACACGATGTTGCACATCGGTAACAACACCTCCAAAGACAAGTTCTCTATTAACATAGGCTTCTAAATTCGTAAAAAAACTGATACTCGCATTACAAAATGTATTCATTTCAATTTTAAAATCATCTAACGGATGTCCTGAAATATAAATACCGACCACTTCTTTTTCTTTAGACAACTTTTCCATGGTTCCCCATTCTTCACAAGGTGGGACTTCTGGTTCTGCAATTTGAACATCACTGGCATCTCCGAACAAGCTTACCTGGGCAGAATTTTCATTTTCCTGATGTTTTGCACCATACTTAATAGCTTTCTCCAAAAAGGTGATACCATCGCCATCATCATAAAAATATTGAGCTCTGTGAGTTTGTGTAAAACAATCAAACCCGCCTGCCAACGCTAAATTTTCAAAAGCCTTTTTATTAGCTGCTCGCAAATCTATACGCTTCGCTAAATCAAAAATAGACTTGTAATATCCGTCCTTTTTTCTGTTATCAACAATAGTCATTACGGCGCCATGCCCTACTCCTTTTATAGCACCCATTCCAAAACGAACAGCATTATCTTTATTTACAGAAAATTTGTAAAACGATTCGTTTACATCTGGCCCCAAAACATCAAGCTTCATTCGCTTGCACTCTTCCATAAAAAAAGTAACCTGTTTGATGTCGTTCATATTATTAGACAACACAGCCGCCATATATTCCGCTGGATAGTGCGCCTTTAAATAGGCTGTTTGATAGGCTATCCATGCATAACAGGTTGAATGCGATTTATTAAAAGCATAACTTGCAAACGCTTCCCAATCTTTCCAAACTTTTTCTAAAACTTTAGCATCATGCCCATTGGCACTTGCTTGTTCTATGAATTTTGGTTTCATCTTGTCAAGAACCGCAATTTGCTTTTTACCCATGGCCTTACGCAACACATCGGCTTCACCTTTTGTAAATCCAGCCAGCTTCTGAGACAACAACATCACCTGCTCTTGATATACCGTAATACCATACGTTTCCTTAAGGTACTCTTCCATGGCTGGCAAATCATACTCAATTTCCTCATCGCCATGTTTTCTTCTAACAAAACTCGGAATATATTCCATGGGTCCAGGACGGTAAAGGGCATTCATCGCTATTAAATCTTCAAACACAGTTGGTTTTAAATCGCGAAGATGTTTTTGCATTCCAGGAGATTCGTATTGAAAGACTCCTACTGTTTCTCCACGTTGAAATAACTCATAGGTTTTTTCATCATCTAACGGAAAACTATCTGGATCTAGTAAAATATTATGCTTTGCTTTTACTATTTTAACGGTATCCTTAATTAATGTCAATGTTTTTAATCCCAAGAAATCCATCTTTAACAATCCAGCTGCTTCCACAACCGAGTTGTCAAACTGCGTCACATATAAATCGGAATCTTTGGCTGTTGCCACCGGAACGAACTTGGTAATATCATCGGGCGTGATAATAACACCACAGGCATGAATTCCTGTATTTCGAACCGATCCTTCTAAAGTTCTTGCGAGGTTTACGGTTTCGGCTTCTAAATCGTCACCTTCAGAAATATTTAAAAGCTGATTTACTTTTTCTAAATCTTCCGAACGAAATTTACTGGCTAATTCCTTTTCACTTAAACCAAAAATCTTACTCAGTTTAGACATGGTTGGAATTAACTTAGCTATCCTATCTGCATCAAACAGTGGTAAATCTAATACACGAGCCGTATCACGAATAGAGGATTTTGCGGCCATCGTGCCGTAAGTGATAATTTGTGCCACTTGATTACTACCGTATTTTTTAATGACATAATCCATAACACGACTTCTCCCTTCGTCATCAAAATCAATATCAATATCGGGCATACTTACACGATCTGGATTTAAGAAACGCTCAAACAGTAAATCGTATTTAAGCGGATCTATATTGGTAATCCAAAGGCAATACGCCACCACAGAACCGGCAGCCGACCCTCGACCAGGACCTACAGAGACATCCATCTTCCTCGCTTCTCGAATAAAATCTTCTACTATTAAGAAATACCCGGGATATCCTGTGTTTTCAATAACACTAAGCTCAAAATCAAGGCGATCTTTAATCTCATCTGTAAGTTCTTCACCATAGCGTTTTTTAGCTCCTTCGTAAGTTAAATGACGTAAAAACGCATTTTCCCCACGCTTACCTCCATCGACTAAGTCTTCTTCATTTTTAAATTCTTCGGGAATATTAAATGCTGGCAATAAAACGTCTCGTGCTAACTCATAAGGCTCAATCTTATCAACAACTTCCTGAATATTACTTATGGCATCTGGAACATCTTTAAATAAGGCCTTCATGTCATCAGAAGACTTAAAATAGTAGTCTTGATTGGGTAACCCATAGCGATAACCCCGACCTCGACCAATAGGTGTTGCTTGTTTCTCACCATCTTTTACACACAACAAAATATCGTGGGCATTAGCATCCTCTTTTTTTCTGTAATAGGTATTATTGGTAGCAACTAATTTAACATTGTGCTTTTTAGCAAATTCAATTAATACGGTGTTTACTCTATTTTCATCTTCTTGTTTATGACGCATTAACTCAATATACAAGTCGTCGCCAAATTCTTCTTTCCACCAAAGCAATGCTTCTTCTGCTTGATTCTCTCCAACATTTAAAACCTTGCTTGGTACTTCACCATATAAATTTCCGGTTAAAACAATTAAGTCTTCTTTATATTGCTGAATGAGTTTTTTATCAATTCTGGGCAAATAATAAAATCCATCAACAAAGGCATGTGACGATAATTTTGCTAAATTGTGATAGCCATTTTTGTTTTTTGCTAACAGTACAATTTGGTAGCCATTATCTTTTCTGCTTTTATCGGTATGATCTTCACAAACAAAAAACTCACAACCTATAATGGGCTTGATTTCTTTATCTGTAACTTTTTCTCCGCTTTCCTCTGCGACTTTTATTTTATCTTTAACAGCTGCATTGTGCTTTTTTACTGCATTTACAAAATGAAAAGCGCCCATCATGTTTGCATGATCTGTTAAAGCAACTGCAGGCATATGATGCTCTCCTGCTGCTGATACAATATCGGCAACGCTCATTGTAGATTGTAACACAGAAAACTGTGAGTGATTATGAAGGTGAACAAAATCAACCTCAGCTAACTCCGAAATGTTTTGTTTAATTTCTTCGGTGGAAACCTGATTATCTTCAGCGTTGGTTAATCGCTCTCTAATTTTGGCACTTTCTTGCTTGAGGTTAATATGCTTTAATCCTATAAGCTGAATTTCATCAGGATTAGCTTTATTAAAATCTCTAAAGTAATCTGGCTGAACGTCTAATTCTTCTTTAGTGTATTCGCCCAAGCGAATCAATTCAAAAAAGCAACGTGTTGTGGCTTCAACATCGGCAGTGGCATTATGAGCTTCAGCAAAAGGTACTTTGAATAAAAATTCATGCAACTCCGTAAGTGTAGGTAATTTAAATTTACCATAGCGGCCACCAGGAATCTGGCATAAACTAGCCGTATGCTCGGTACAGGTATCTAAAACAGGTAATTCTTGTAAGGGATTTGCAATATCCTCGCGAACAAATTCGGCTCCCATTATATTGAGGTCGAACTTTACATTTTGACCTACGACAAACTTTGTTTTACTAAGCGCTTTATTAAATTTTTCTAAAACCTCTACTAAAGGTATTCCTTGCTCTTGGGCTAACTCAGTAGAAATACCATGAATTTTTTCGGCATCATAAGGAATATTAAACCCATCAGGTTGCACTAAATAATCTTGATGTTCAATACAGTTACCCATAGCATCGTGTAATTGCCATGCAATTTGAATGCATCTGGGCCAATTATCAACATCTGTAATAGGTGCATCCCAACGTTTAGGTAATCCTGTTGTTTCCGTATCAAATATTAAGTACATAGAATGTTTTTATCAAAAATTTAAACGTTAAAATTAAGAATAATTACGTTTTAAAACAGGCAATTTTATGAGCACTTATAAACAAAAAATAAATTATTTAGGCTATTAATTCTTTTTAAAAAAAGATAAGGCTACATGACAATTATCATATTTTGAGTAACATTTGTTACATACTTTTACACCAAGATTTTAAATGAAAAATATCAAATACAGTTATTATGAAAAATTTTAAACTAATACTAAACTTGACTATTGTTGTGACAAGTTTTATGTTTTTCCAATGTACCAGCGAGTATACTCCCATTGCAGGAGCTAATGGTATAGATGGCGTTGATGGCGTTGATGGCGTTGATGGCTCAAATGCTGATGCAGCGCTTTGTATTACATGTCACTCTTCTTCACATCGTGACCCTATTATTGATGCTTATGTTACTTCTGGACATGGTTCAGGCGGTTCTTGGGCAAGAGGAACAAGTGCAGATTGCGCACAATGTCATAACAATGAAGGATATATTGATTATCTATCAGGTAATTTTTATGCAAAAGACGAAACAACAGGTGATTATCTAAAAGATATCAATGGTGACTTGATTCCTACTGCTAATCCAGACGGATATGCCGTATCAAACCCAATTAATTGTACAGGATGCCATACTGCTCACAGATCATTTGACTTTACAAATGACGGTAATGATTATGCCGTTAGAAATATCGATCCTGTTAAATTAGATCTTGATCCAACAATAACAATAGACTTAGCTAACGGTAGTGATGCACTTGGATTAAGTAATGCATGTATAACATGTCACCAACCTAGAACAAGCTATCCTATTCCAACAGGTACAGATCCTGTAACTATAACTAGTTCTCGATATGGTCCTCACCATGGTCCACAATCAACAGTTTTTGAAGGTATTATGGGCGCTAACATAGTAGGTTCTACAGGATATCCTGGAGCCGGAGTTAACGGAGACTCAGGTCACAGAGCAGGAACTTCATGTGTTGCATGTCATATGGGTGAATCTACTGTTGCTACAGAAGGAGGACACACTTGGATGCCTAGTTTGGACGCTTGTGTAACTTGTCATGATACTATGACTGAAATTCCAGAAGCTACTAGTTCCTTTGCTACAAACTTCCCAATCTTACATGATTTATTAGTTGCTAAAGGTTATATATCTGAAAGCGGTAGCGTGTTAGGAGCAAGCGGGGCTAATGCTAGTAGTACAAACCCACTTGTAGTCCCTGTAAAAGAAGCTCAAGCCATTTGGAATTATAAAACTTTAGAAGAAGACAAAAGTAATGGTATGCATAATCCTAAATATACAGACGCATTACTTAAAAACTCTATTGAAGCTTTGCAATAACTAATTTAAGCACAGGAGATAATTCCTCCTGTGCTTTTAAAAATTAACTTTATTGAAATCGCTTATAAAAGCTAACATAAATTTCTACTAGAAATTAAAGTTAAAAGTTCAAAATTAAAATAAAATGAAATGAAAAAACTATTAAAAATAGTTCTCGTTAGCAGTATAACTTTGTTGTTTTTTTCATGTTATTATGATGAATTTCCTGAAAAAGTTGTAGTAGAAATACCAACAGACCAAGTTATATCATTTAGCAGCGACATTACACCAATATTTGTATCATATAATTGCACACAATGTCATAACGCTTCTGGGCAAAATCCAAATTTAACAGCTGGAGGCGAGTATGCTGCTTTAGTGCCAGCATATGTTAATGCTGGAAATGCAAACGGTAGTAAATTTTACACCATGTTAGCAATTAATGACCATAGAAACGTAGACGCAGAATCTTTGGCACTTATAAAAAAGTGGATAGATGATGGAGCTGAGAACAACTAATTTAAAGACGTTACAAATGAAAAATTATAAAATATTACTATTTACTTTCTTGATTGTTCCGCTTTTAAGTTTTTCACAAGAAAAAGCAAAAGATTCAATTGTAGAAAAACCTGAACGTCCTGCGTTTGAAAGTTCAAGCATTATTGATAACCAAACAAATGTGCTGTTTAGCAAAAACACTTTGGAAGTGGTTATGCAACATAGATTTGGTTTAATGGATGAAGAGAACTCGCTATTAGGAATTTATGGCGCCAACTCAAATATTAGAATAGGATTATCTTATTCTATACTAGATTGGGTAACTGTTGGCTATGGTATTACTAAAAAAAATAGAATCAGTGATTTCAACTTAAAAGCTGGTATTTTAACACAAACCCGCTCTGGAAGCACCCCTTTTAGCCTTACATATTATGGCAATATTGCTATTGATGGTCGATCTGGTAGTGCAAATGACGGTGTGTTTTTAACAAAACAAGATAGATACTCATACTTTCATCAATTAATATTAGCTCGCAGATTTAGTCCTAAATTTTCAATGCAAATTGCACCAAGTTTATCTCATTATAATGCAGTGGACTATGGGTATGAAAATGACAGAATTTCGGTTGCCTTAGGTGGTCGTTTAAAAATAAGTCCACAGACATCTATTCTATTTGATTATAGTCAACCTATAACAAGTTTAGAGGATGATCCTGATACAGGTCTTAGCTATAACAACCCTGGAATTAGTTTAGGAGTAGAGTTTTCAACATCAGCTCACGCATTCCAAATATTTATTACAAACTTCAACGGTATTGTTCCACAACAAAATTACATGAAAAATACCAATGATTTCTTTGATAAAGGCATGTTAATTGGATTTAACATAACAAGAGTTTACAATTTTTAGAAAATTTTTCTTAACTTTAACAGTATAGCATTGAATAGATTTATTAAATGCTATACTGTTTTTTTTTAAACCAACTAAAATTAAAAAACATATGTCCAACTCTTCAAAAAAAGGAAAACCTCTTTCCAGAAGGAGTTTCTTACCTATTTTAGGAACTTCATTCTTATTTCCCTTTTTAGGATTTGGCAAATCTTCATCAAAAAAAACAATAAGTAAAAGTACTGGTAATGAATACGAAACTTTGTTAAAACCAGATGGCACTATTGTAAAAGTAAAAGCAAGTGCTTTAAAAAACTCAAAAGTAATTCACAAAAATATTTCAAATTCCTCATTTCTCAATTGGCTAGGTAAAAAAGTTTAATCACTAATAATATAACATATTATCATTATGGAAAATAACAGTACAAACAATAGGCGTTATTTTCTTGACAATGGGTTAAAACTAGGATTAGCAACGATAATTGGCGGAATAGGTTTTTCTAAACTTGCTTCAAAATTATACGGAAAATCAGAATCTAATTCCAATAACAAAATGGAATTGATGACAACCGATGGAACCATTGTTGAAGTTGATGCCTCAGAAGTTATTGAAGTAGCCCATTCGCAAGATCACGACACCAAATACAATCTTAGAGAAGGTATGCCCAATCGAAAATTTGTTATGGTTATTGATTTGGCTAAATGCAAAAATGCATTAAAATGTCAATCTGCCTGTAATAAACACCATTATATCACAGGAGAACACGCATGGTTAAAAGTCTACAAAATGCAGGAAGAAGAAGATACTGCACCTTACTGGATGCCCACAACTTGTATGCATTGTGATCATCCGGCCTGTGTTACTGTCTGCCCTGTTGATGCGACTTTTAAAAGAAGAGATGGTTTGGTTTTAATTGATAATGACAGATGTATAGGATGTCGTTTTTGTATGGCCGCTTGCCCCTATTCAACACGAGTTTTTAACTGGAGTGAGCCTGATTATGGTGAAGCCAGTGAAGTTGTATTAAATATGAATATGGCACACGAAGAACATAACTCTATTGAATTTGCAGGTATGCCAAGTAAAATAGGCACGGTAGATAAATGTGATTTTTGTCCGCACGCAATAAAAGAAGACAAGTTACCACATTGTGTAACAGCCTGCCCTAACGGTGTGTTTTATTTTGGTGATAAATATGAAGACACAGTAACCAATGGTGATGAAACGTTGAGATTAAGCAAATTATTAAAAGAAAAAAGTGGGTACAGGCTTATGGAAGGTTTGGGAACCAAACCAAGTGTTTACTACCTGCCTCCTGTTAATAGATTAGTTGATTTTAAAGAAGGCTTAAGTGAATACAGAAATTATAATTCTGTTGAAAAAATAGATGATTTATGAAAGTTTCAGACACATTAATCAACGATTTAGCTCCTCAAAAGTTCGGTAGAAAAGGCGTTATCTGGACCACCTCGCTTATTATTATAAGTATTGCAGGAATTATTGCCTATATAGACCAAGTGATTAAAGGGCAAGTTGTAACAAATATGAACGATTATGCCCTGTGGGGTATTTACATTTCAAACTTTGTGTTCTTTGTAGCAACCAGTTTTGTTGGTGCCGTAACGGTTGCTGTTTTAAGACTTACTGATAATGCATGGCGAACACCTATTGTTAGAATTGCTGAAATAATATCTGTTGCCTGCATAATCATGGCTGGATTAACCATTATGATTGATATGGGAAGACCTGATAGATTAATGAATCTGTTTATTCATGGTAGAATGCAATCACCTATTATATGGGACGTCATCATTATTCCAACCTACATCGTAATTTGTTTATTATTACTATATTTTCCATTACTTCCAGATTTAGCCATACTAAAAAAACATTTTAGTCAGACCCATCCGAAACTAAGCAAATGGTACGGAAAATTTTCACTCAATTGGACAGGTAGTGACAAACAAAAAAAGATTCAACTTAAATCCATTCACATTATCGCTATTCTAATTATACCAGCTGGATTTATTTTACAAACTGTTGATGCTTGGTTATTTTCAACCTTATTTAGAGTTGGTTGGGATAGCACTAATATGGGAGCCTACTTTATTTCAGGCGCTTCTGTTGCCGGTGTGGGTGCTTTAGTAACCGTAGTATATGTTATCAGGAAAGTTAATAAATTAGAAAACTACATAACAGAGTATCATTTTGATAAACTAGGAAAGTTTCTGGTATTAACTTGCTTAATATATCTTTACTTTAATATTAATGAATATGTTATTCCAGAATTCACCTCAAAAAAAGAAGAAGTTACCCATTTAAATCATTTGTATTCTGGTCAATACGCTCCACTATTTTGGTTTGTTATTATTGGCGGTCTGGTTATCCCTATTATTGTATTATTATTTAAAAAAGGAAGAAAGCCATTACCCATGTTTTATATTGGATTATTGGTTGTGGTTGGCTCTTGGTGGAAACGATTCTTAATAGTAACACCTACGTTATTGCAGCCGTTTTTACCAATTCAAGGAGTTCCCGAATCTTGGCACCATTACTTTCCAAGTATTCACGAATGGGTCATTACATTTGCTACCTTAGCAATGGCGCTTTTAATTATTACGTTTCTTGTAAGATACCTGCCCATTATTCCTATTCAAAGAACTGCCGATGAACAAGAAGCAACAAACACTAATAAACCGCTTTCATCATGACTAATACATTAAATTTTCGTTTTATAACGTTTTTGTTAGCTGGTTTGATGTTACTGTCTATTGGCACGCAAAAAAATTACGCACAGACTAAAAAGAATACTGTTAGACTTAGAGCTGATTTTTTTAAAGTTATGAATGGGGAGGCCTATTTTGATATGAAGGCTAGTTCCAAAATAGATAGACAAACTGAAGATGTAGCCAACATAAATATTACCATATCAAATATTGTTAATGACGAAGAAATTAACATTGGTTCAGCCACTACAGACATGGAAGGTAAATGCAGGTTTACTTTAAAAAACTTAAATGAAATTGTACCAGACTCCACAGGTACTTACAACTTGAGTTTTGCATTTAAAGGCAACGATTCTTTTAAAAAAGCCTCGAAAAGTTTGAGCTTTAAAAACGCTAATATAGAAGCTAATTTAGTAGAAATAGACAGCATAAATTATATAAAAGCAACCCTTTTTGATGCTAGTACTCATACACCTTTAACTGACCGTTTATTACATGTACAGGTTCAACGTTTATTTAGACCTTTAAGAATTGGGCCAGAATATAATACAACCGATGAACATGGCACCATTATTGTACCTATAGATAAAGATATACCTGGCGTTGATGGAAATTTAACTTTTGAAGTGGTTCTTAAAGACACTGATGACTTTGGAACAGTAAAAGCACTTGTTAATGCTCCTATTGGTGTTCCCATAGTTGATCAATCAACATTTGATGAAAGAACCATGTGGTCTCCAAGAAATAAAACACCGTATATGTTACTTATCCTTCCAAACTTAGTAATCTTAGGATTATGGGGTTTAATTATTTATTTAATCATTAATTTATTTAAAATTTCAAAATCTAAAATTCAAAAACCATGAAAACAATTAAAATTTTTACAATCTTAGGAATATTTTCATTTATATTCTTTTCGTTCACAAGCATTATGCAAGACAAGTGGGTAGTTCCAGCTAAATATGAAAATATGAAAAACCCAACAAACCCTAAAGAAGATTTATCAATTGGTAAATCGTTATACGACAAACACTGCAAATCTTGCCACGGTAAAGAAGGTTACGGAGAC
>TARA_R110002050_G_scaffold182497_2_pt1 | contig 11029 bp, 10 predicted proteins | sample TARA_R110002050 | Tara Oceans TARA_R110002050 (sample SAMEA4396988) | marine metagenome | biome: Polar Biome; feature: [DCM] deep chlorophyll maximum layer (ENVO:01000326); material: water (ENVO:00002006), including particulate matter (ENVO:01000060) such as... | depth 25 m
GAAGATTCGGTTTTAAAATGGAAACCTATAGACGGAGCGGTTACATATGAAATTTACAAAAACGGAAAACTTCTAGAGAAAACAACTAATACGTCGCTAAGTATTCCAGACGACAACTATGCATCCTATCAAGTTTGTGCCATTGATAATGAAGGTTATACTGGCTTTTTAAGTGAACCTATTGCTGTTTCTAAGGACACACAACTATTTGAAATAGAAAAGGTTGTTTCTAAATCCGATTTACCTTACTCAAATTACTCGGGAACAGGTTTTGTAGAAGTTTCTTTAGAAAAAAACAGAGTCATTACGCTAAATATCCCTGTAAAAAAAGCAGGAAACTACTTGCTAGATGTTAGATATTCAAATGGAAGTGGTCCTTGGAATACCGAGAATAAATGCGCTATCAGAAGTCTGTTTGTAAACGATAATTATCAAGGTGTTTTTGTATTCCCACAACGCGGTACGGATGAATGGTCTGATTGGGGCTTTTCAAATAGTAAAAAAATTCATTTAAATGCCAGTGTTAACAAGATAAAAATTAGTTTTGAAGATTGGAATACTAACATGAACGTCGATGTAAATACAGCGATGTTAGATTATTTAAGAATTATTTCAGTTGATTAAACACAATCTTTATGACTATCAGTACCTCAAAAAAAAGTCTTTTAATTCTCGTTTTTCTATTAATATCTGTATTACGTCTGTTTGCCCAAAATAATAACGAAACGTTAAAAACCATAGATGTTATTCATTACGCGTTTAAAATCTCACTTTCTGACGATTCTAATACGATAAAAGGCATTGCAAAGGTTACCATTCAATTTAAAAAACCTATTACTGAATTTTCTTTAGATTTTGTTGAAAAACAACCTGATAATACAGGCATGAGTGTCTCTTCAGTGCATGAAGACAGTAACAACATAGCTTACATACAAGGAAACGATAAGTTACAATTAACTATTGATTTAACAAAAAGTGGAGACATAAGAACCTATACAATAACCTATCAAGGTATTCCTTCGGATGGTTTAATTATCTCAAAAAACAAATATGGAGACCGTACATTTTTTGGTGATAACTGGCCAGACAGAGCTAAAAACTGGATTCCTGTAGTTGATCATCCTGCTGACAAAGCAACGGTTGAATGGTATATTACAGCGCCTTCCCATTATCAAAGCATTGGAAATGGTGTTTTAGTAGAACAAACCAATTTAGGTGGTAACCAAACGTTAACACATTGGAGAATGGAAGAGCCAATTCCTACTAAAGTTATGGTCATTGGTGTTGCTCGATTTGCTACCGAATATCTTAAGGAAATTGAAAATATACCCGTATCATCATGGGTATTTCCTCAAGATAGAGACAATGGCTTTAAAGATTATGCTGCTGCCATACCAGCTTTAGAGTTTATGATTAGTCATGTTGGCTCCTACCCGTTTAAAAAGCTAGCTAATGTTCAATCAAAAACTCGCTACGGTGGCATGGAAAATGCTGGCAATATTTTTTATAATGAAAATAGTATTTCTGGTACTGGAAGTTATGAAAGTGTTATTGCTCATGAAATAGCGCATCAATGGTTTGGTGATTCTGCTTCAGAATTAAATTGGTACCATGTTTGGTTAAGCGAAGGGTTTGCTACCTATTTTGAAAATCTGTTTTTTGAAGACCATTACGGTCGTGAGTCTTTTATTAAAAAAATGAAAGCAGACAGAGAAAAAGCTATTCGTTATTCAAAACAAAGTCAAGCTCCAATAGTTGATACTACGGTAACAGACTATTTAAAACTTCTTAACCCTAACTCTTACGAAAAAGGCAGTTGGGTGCTTCATATGCTAAGAAAAGAATTAGGAGATGACTTATTTTGGAAAGGAATTAGGAGTTATTATGAGAAATACAAGTATAGTAACGCGCTTTCAGAAGATTTTGAACATGTTATGGAAACGGTATCAGGGAAAGATCTCGCTTCCTTTTTTAAACAATGGTTGTATCAATCTGGTCACCCAAAATTAGCGGTTACATGGGGATATAAAGATGCCTTAACCATTCAAATTAATCAAACCCAGAAACCTCTATTTACTTTTCCTTTAGACATAAAAATTAATTATCAAGATGGAAGTTCGACTATCGTAACCAAAACTGTTTCAGAACAAACATTAAAAACAATATTACCTACAACAAAAAACGTATCATCGATGGAATTAGATCCAAACACATGGTTATTTTTTGAACAAACATCTTTAATTAAGAAAGATTAAGCATTTTTATTGTCGTTATAAGTCGTTTATAAAAAATAAATAGTCACGTAAAAGTTATTAAAAAATAATATACTTTTGATATAAATAATATACCGCTATGCAGCGCCACTAATGAACAAATATGTTGTTGTCAATCAACCTGAAAAATGGAGTTTTTCGATTGAGAATATTAAAGTCATTTCCTCACAAGAGTATCTTACAAATCCAAAATATTCTTTACTAAAAAAAGCAAGAGTTTTCAATCTTTGCAAAGATTATTCATATCAATCTAAAGGTTATTATGTATCTCTTTTAGCCGAAGCCAGAGGGCATTTGGTTATTCCTAAGGTAAAAAATTTGGTGGATTTAAAAACCATTAAACTAGCTAGATTAGTCTCTGATGAGTTTGATGATGTAATTCAGCAAAGTCTAAAAAACATAAAATCACAGGACTTTACCTTAAGTATCTATTTTGGGCAAAACGTGGCTCAAAAATATAAAGAATTAAGTAGTTTGTTTTATAAGCATTTTCAAGTGCCATTTTTACGGGTTAAGTTTAATCATACCACCAAATGGAATATTCAAAGCATCAAGGTCATTTCGGAATCTGAAATACCAGAAGAGCATATTGAAAGCGTACATATTTTTGCCAATCAGTATTTTTCTAAAAAGCGTTACGATACTTTAAAGGTTTTGAATTCAGATTTTGATTTAGCAGTTTTGGTGAACCCAAACGACCCAGCTCCACCAAGTAATGCAAAAGCCTTAAAACGGTTGATTGAAGTTGCTGAAAAAATGAATATTTATGTTGAAATTATAGAACCCAAAGATCAATCACGTTTAACATCCTTTGATGCGCTTTTTTTAAGACAAAGTACCGAAGTTAATAATGAAGCCTACGCATTTGCCAGAAAAGCACAACAAGAAGGCATGGCAATTATTGATTATCCTGATGCGATTTTAAAATGCTGCAACAAAGTATACATGGCAGAAGCGCTTCAAAATGCTAATATTAATACACCTAAAACTATTATTGTCCACAAAGACAACCGACAAAGTGTAATTGATCTTATAGGCTTACCTTGTGTACTAAAAGCTCCTGACTCCACCTTTTCATTTGGTGTAAAAAAGGCAAAAACCGAAGATGAATACAACGCTTTGGTTTCTCAAATGTTGAAGGAATCTGACCTAATTATTGCTCAGGAATTTTGTCCTTCTAGTTATGACTGGCGGATAGGAATTATTGATGATAAGCCCATTTTTGCCTGCAAATACTATATGGCAAAAGATCATTGGCAAATTTATAATTGGAGTGCTAGTAAAAAAGATGACCAAGATGGAAATGCCGATTGTTTACCCATTGAAAAAGTCCCTAAAAAAGTACTTTCTATGGCTTTAAAATCAGCTAAATTGATGGGTAAGGGATTGTATGGAATTGATATTAAGGTTATTGATAATGTTCCTATGGTTATAGAGATTAATGATAATCCAAACATCGATTTTGGTGTTGAAGATAGGTATTATGGAGATGCTGTTTATATTGAAGTTCTCAATGCTTTCAAAAAACGTTTAGAGTCGCATGAAAATTAAATACCACTTATTTGAAGTTTTCGGCATTGAGCTAGAATATATGCTTGTAAATACGTCTGATTTAAAAGTCGCTCCTATAGTTGATGCTCTATTAACTAAAAAAAATGGTACGTTAACTTCTGATATTGAAAACGGGGACATTGCCTGGAGTAATGAATTGGTAGGTCACGTTATTGAATTAAAAACCAATGGTCCAACTGCCAGTTTAGAGAATCTTTCTAATAGTTTTCATAAAAACATCATTGAAATTAATACCCTTTTAAAGTCATTACATGCTCAATTACTTCCAACGGCAGCACATCCCTTAATGAATCCATTAAAAGATACGCAGCTTTGGAAACATGATAATAACGACATTTACGAGCTCTATAATAGAATTTTTAATTGTAAAGGTCATGGTTGGAGCAACGTACAAAGTACACATATTAATTTACCTTTTTTTGATGATAAAGAATTTGAAAAATTACATGCTGCCATAAGAATTTTGCTGCCTCTTATTCCTGGGTTATGTGCTAGTTCACCTATTTTGGATGGACGAGCTACAGGGTTTAAAGATACACGTTTAGAATACTACAAAAATAATCAGAAAAAAATACCGGAGCTTACAGGGTCTGTTATTCCAGAACGCGTATTTTCGAAAGTTGATTATTATGCCTCTATTTTTGAACCTATAAAAAAAGCAATACAACCTTTTGATAGTCATCATATTTTAGATCATCATTTTCTCAATTCCAGAGGAGCTATTGCTCGTTTTGATAGAAATGCTATTGAAATACGATTGGTTGATATTCAAGAATGTCCTAAAGCCGATATTGCTATTTGTTCACTTATTATTGAAGTACTAAGGCTATTAGTTGACAAAAAATTAGCAACTCTGCAATCGCAACGCAAATGGTTAAAACAAGATTTATTTGAAATTTTAAATGCTGTTATTAAAGATGCAGAAACTTTTAAAGTCTCAAATGTAGAATATCTAGAGTTGTTTGGAATTCAAGAAACTATGAGTATTCAAAATATTTGGAAACACCTATATGAATTAACTAAACCAAGCATAAACAAATCATACCAAGAAGCTCTTGAGATTATTTTAATTGAAGGGACACTGGCAACTCGCATTTTAAGGGCTGTTGATTCTGATTATTCAGAAAAAAACATTCAAAAAGTCTATTCGGAATTAGCAATTTGTTTGCAAGAAAATAGATTATTTGTACCATGAAACTTGTGCTAACTTGTGAACATGGGGGTAATCATATTCCTGAAATGTTCAAGTTATATTTTAAAAATAATCTTGATATTTTAGAAACTCATAAAGGATATGATTTAGGCTCGTTTGATGTATTTAACACCTTAAAACCTCTTTCTACCTATTCTATGTTTAGCAAAACAAGTCGGCTTCTTATTGAATTAAATAGATCATTGCATCACAAGAGTTTATTTTCGGAATATTCAAAATCTCTTTCAAAAACAGAAAAAGAAAATTTAGTGGATACATATTATCTTCCATATAGAAATGAGGTTGAAACAATCATTAAAAACCTCATTGAATCAAAAGAAAATGTGCTTCATATTTCTATACATAGCTTCACTCCTATTTTAAATACCACTGAAAGATATTGTGATATTGGATTACTTTATGATTCATCAAACAGTAAGGAAAGACTATTTTGCAAACAGTTGAAAACAGGAATTAATATATTGAAACCGAATTTGAATGTTCGTTATAATTATCCCTATTTAGGAAAAGCTGATGGATTTACAACCTATTTACGAAAACAATTTCCGGAGAACTATTTAGGAATTGAACTAGAAATCAATCAAAAATTTTCAAAAAACAACATAGTGAATTTAACCATAAAGGAAACTCTTTTTCAAGTTATTGGTCAACTGATTGATTAACTTTTATTTCTTACATAAATTAACTTGAACCTGCCGTTGCTTTGATCCCTTTGTTCCATCTCAAACATATCCAGCGATTTAAACAGAGGTGTTAATTTTTCAAAACCAAAATTCCTAGCATCAAAATTAGGTTGTTTTTTAAGAATAAGTGAGCCTACATCACCTAAAAATGCCCAACCATCATCATCGGCAGCATCAGATACCGAGTTTTTAAGCATTCGTATTACTTTAGGTGTAATATTGTATAAATTAGCTTTTTCAGTTTTCTTACCACCTTCGGTTTTCTCATCATGCGTGTTCAAAATTTCAAGATAAATAAACTTATCACAAGCTACAATAAATGGGTCGGGTGTTTTCTTTTCCCCTATACCATAAACCTGCAAGCCAGCTTCACGTAAGCGTGTTGCTAATTTAGTAAAATCACTATCGGAAGATGCTAAACAAAACGCATCGACTTTATTGGAATATAAAATATCCATGGCGTCAATAATCATAGCAGAATCTGTCGCATTCTTTCCGGTTGTATAACTGTATTGCTGTATAGGGCTAATGGCATTTTCAAGTAATACGTTTTTCCATTTTGCCAAATGAGGCTTGGTCCAATCTCCATAAATTCGTTTTATGGTTGGAGTCCCGTATTTAGCAATTTCTTGCATCATCTCGGTTATATACTTTGAGGGGATATTGTCGCCATCAATTAAAACAGCTATTTTGGTGTCTTTTATCATAATTTTTTAAAGGTACAAATTAATGAATCACTCTATTAAAAAAGATTTGAAATTAATTATTATTTATAAAAACTATCAATAAAAAAGCCAATCCAATTTTCATGAATTAGCTTTTTATAAAATAGCTCATGTTTCTTTTTAGGGACTTTAATGGTTTACTTTATGTTTCATGAACTAACGCTTATAAATTAACAAGATTTATGCCAAAAAAGGCATCGTAATTATGAATATTCTGGTATTTTACCAACTACATCTTTGTAAAAATCATGCATAAAAGCAAAGTCTTTTTCTACGTCATCTGTTGGATAAAATGGTTCTGAAATTTTGTTTTGTTTGTTTTTAAAATCAAGCGTAAACATGATAATTGGCACGTTGGCTGTTTTAGCTATGTAATAAAATCCTGTTCGCCACTTGGTAACTTTTTTTCTGGTTCCTTCTGGAGACATTGTCATTCTAAACTCCTCTTTTTCTTTAAAAAGATGTGCTATGGCTTCTACTTTATTCTCATTAGTTTGTCTGTCAATGGGAGCACCTCCTAAAATTTTAAAAAACCAACCCACAGGAAATACAAATAGCTCTTTTTTTCCAACGAAATTAGTTTTTACATTTAAAACAGACCGTAATAAAACACCAATGTAGAAATCGTGCCAACTGGTATGTGGAGCAGCTATAATCACTGCTTTTTTTATTTTATCTTTTGAAAAATTCGTATTACCTACAACGTTCCAACCTAAAATTTTAAAATATATAAATTTAGCTAACCATTGCATACTACATTTTCTGATAAAGTTCTTTTAGTTTGTCTCGAGTAATAATTTTTTTCCAATTTTTACCTAATGCATTTTCCCAAAGCGGTTCCAAGCTTAAAGAAATATTAATCATCACATCAAATTCAGAATCATCTAAATTAGTACAAATCCCTTTAGGAAGCTCTATGCTATACTTGGTTTTCATTTCTTTAAAAAGCTTAACGCCTTCAGGATAAAACTCTTCTAAATGATCAAATACGATACAGTTACCTATACCATGCTTTGTGCCTAATAAATAGGATAATCCATAACTCATGGCATGTGCAACGCCAACTTGTGAATATGCAATACTCATACCGCCATGCCAAGAAGCCATCATAAGTTTATCTTGGGCGTCAGATGCAGAAAGATGATCTTCTAAAAATATTTCTTTACATAGCTGAAAAGCCATATCTCCATACGTTTGACTAAACGTATTTAAATAAGAGCCATTTAAAGATTCTATACAGTGAATAAAGCAATCCATTCCTGTATAAAACCACTGATTTGTTGGTACTCCTTTGGTCAGTTCAGGGTCTAAAACAACTTGATCAAATGGTGTAAAATCTGAATTGATTCCTAATTTCATTTTTGGCCCAGTAAGAACTGTAGTTCTAGAAACCTCGGCACCTGTTCCAGAAATAGTTGGTATACCTACATGGTAAACCGCTGGATTTTTAACCAAATCCCATCCTTGATAATCTTTAGCTTCACCTTCATTATTCAACATGATCGCAACTGCTTTCGCTAAATCTAAAAGTGTCCCGCCTCCAATACCAATAATACCCGATGCGCCTTGAGATGATGTCAATATAATTTCTTCAACTAAACTATCTACTTGTTCGGTTTTAGGTTCTTCTTTTGAAGATATATAAATAACTTTATCCTCATAAGACAATGGTATTCTGGATGTTAACCATGCATCGCCTTTAAACACATCATCTACCAAAAATATAAATGGGGCACTTACGTTTAATCGCTTTGGGGCTATTATTTCACTTAATTGATTGAAACTACCTCTGCCAAAAACTACTCTTGGCACCATGGGAAAGTTCTTATAACTCATTTAATTTGTTTTCTTTTTCAAAATGTAAAAATAGTACTATTTTAAATTCTAGTAGGTTAAAAAAAACTGAATTTTTTTAAAATCAATCTGAAATTACTTTCTTTAAACTACATTTTGATTTTCATTATTATAAATATTCCTTCTATTTTAATAGGTTTAATAACTCTCTCAAACTTGAAATTGTTTTGTAGGTTTTTCCATTCGTTTCTTTTTCACTCACTTGTTCATGAGCCCAAGTGGTATGAAATGGCACATGAATAGCATGAGCATTTAATTGAACTAAAGGTAAAATATCCGATTTTAAAGAATTCCCAATCATTAAAAACTCCGAGGGTTTAATATCTAAATGATTTAAAAGTTTTGAATAATTAGCATGCTGCTTATCACTCATAACTTCTATATGGTGAAAATAATCTGTTAAACCCGATTTTTCTAATTTACGCTCTTGGTCAAGTAGATCTCCTTTTGTTGCTAAAATCAAGCGGTATTTTTTTGATAATTCTTTAAGCACTTCTTCCACGCCGTCTAGCAATTCTACTGGTTTTTTCAACATGTCTTTAGCTATCTTTAAAATAGATTCAATGGTTTTTTGAGTGACATTATAATTTGAAATTTCTAAAGACATTTCTACCATTGAAAGTGCAAATGCTTTTACACCATAACCATATAATGGAAGATTTTTTATAACCATTTGGAACAATTCCTGATCTGTTTTGTTGGGTGTTTCGTAATCCGACATTAACTCACAAAACGCTATTTCTGCTTCACGGAAATAGGTTTCGTTCACCCACAAGGTGTCGTCTGCATCAAACCCAATCACTTTTATATTTTGATACTCTATTTCCATAATTTTTTAGCGCGTTCTAAATCTTCTGGGGTATCAATCTCGACTCCTTGAACATCCGTTTCTACCATTTTTATCCGTTTTCCGTATTCTAAATATCGAATACATTCAATTTTTTCTGAAGCTTCCAATTCTAACATCGGCAAATGATAAAAATCTAAAATTGCTTCTTTTCTAAAGGCATAAACGCCTTTGTGTTTGTAATATTTAACATCAATATTTTTGTCTCTAGGATAAGGAATAGGACTTCTTGAAAAGTATAACGCAAAGTTGCTTTTATCAACTATGACCTTAACGGTATTTGGATTACTTATTTCTTCCCAATCTGTTATATGAACCATCAAAGACGCTAAGTCTATTTGTTTATCGTGGTCATCCTTAAAAACATCTATCAGCTTTTTAAGAGAGACCGCATCTGTGAATGGCTCATCTCCTTGAACATTAATTACAATATCGATATCTAAAGATTCCACCGCTTCAGCTATTCTATCACTACCACATTCATGTTCTTTAATACTCATTATAGCTTTTCCGCCATTATTTATAATTTCATTATAAATAATATCACTATCGGTAACAACAAGTACATCATCAAACAACTTGGTTGCTACTGTAGCTTCATAAGTTCTTAAAATAACGCTTTTACCACCAAGGTCTTGCATTAATTTACCTGGAAAACGAGTGGCACTGTAACGTGCAGGAATCATTGAAATTATTTTCATTTAGCTTTACATCTATTCATTCTCAAAAATATAATAATTATTAGAGAATCTAAACTTTAGGCTTCTTAAACTTTTTATAGAGTCTAAAAGTTATGACTAATAAAAAAATTACAAGGATAAAAGCTAGAACTGGTAAGAATAATGACACTATAGACATAATTATAGACGTTCCTGTCTCAACTGTAGACACAACTGGATTACCTACCCCTCCTGCTGTCGCGGTTGATGCCAATCGTGTTACGCTGGATGTTCCAGATATAATCGCAGCTGTTCCTCCTCCAGCTATTATTGCCAGAGTCCATGTTATTTCAGGACTTAAATCTACAATTGTTGATAGCATAACGATGGTTCCAGCAAAGGCTGCTAATGGCACTGCAATACTATCTAACAAATTATCAATGAAAGGAATAAAATAAGCAACTATTTCAACAAGCGTAGCAACGCCTAAAATGATGACTGCAGAAAGACTCCCAATCCATTGCCAAGACTCATTAATTTCTAGAACATTAAAATAAGCGCTTAAACTTAAAGCAAACAAAGGAAGAAAGACTCTAAAACCAGCAGAGGCCGCTAATCCGATACCAAGACAAATATTTATAATTGTTTCTATATTCATTATTTAAAGATAATCAAAAACTATTCCTCAAAAAAATCATCTTTAAAGCCTATTAAATATAGTTTTTCTTTAGCTCGTGTTATGGCTGTATATAACCACCGTAAATATTCTTTATCAATACCATTTGGCATATATGGTTGTTCTACAAACACTGTATTCCATTGACCTCCTTGAGATTTATGACAGGTTATAGCATAAGAAAATTTAACTTGTAAAGCATTGAAATAGGAATTGTTTTTTACCTTTAAAAACTTCTTGTATTTACTGGTTTCTAATTCATAATCCTTCATGACTTCTTGATACAACTTGTTGGAATCATCATATGATAACGATGGTGTTTCAGACTCAATAGTATCTAATAACAAAACGGTTTCAAAAGGTCTCATTTTAGGATAATCAACCATTCGGACTTTTACTTCGGCAAACCTAAATCCGTAAAGATCAAGAATATTAAAAATTTCAAGAATTTCAATAATATCCCCATTAGCTATAAAACCAGCTTCTGTAGTTGGCTTTATCCAAAAATAATTATTTTTAACCACCAT
>TARA_R110002050_G_scaffold24626_1_pt1 | contig 11020 bp, 8 predicted proteins | sample TARA_R110002050 | Tara Oceans TARA_R110002050 (sample SAMEA4396988) | marine metagenome | biome: Polar Biome; feature: [DCM] deep chlorophyll maximum layer (ENVO:01000326); material: water (ENVO:00002006), including particulate matter (ENVO:01000060) such as... | depth 25 m
TTTTGAACTTCCTATTAAAGAATTGGAAGAGCAATTGGACAAGTGCATGGTAATTGGTGAAGAAAGTGATGTAGATGTTACTGAGACCTGTAAGCAGATAGAAAAAAAACTTTCTGATACCAGAAAGGAGATTTATAAGAACTTAACTGCTTGGCAGCGCGTACAGTTGTCAAGACACCCAAATAGACCTTACACTTTAGATTATATCAAAGCTATATGTGGCGATACCTTCTTAGAGCTGCACGGTGACCGTACCGTAAAAGATGATAAGGCCATGATCGGTGGTTTAGGTAAAATTGGTGATCAGAGTTATATGTTCGTTGGTCAGCAAAAAGGGTATAATACCAAAACTCGTCAGTACAGAAATTTTGGTATGGCCAACCCAGAAGGGTATAGAAAGGCATTGCGTTTAATGAAATCTGCTGAAAAATTTCAGGTTCCTGTGGTTTGTTTGGTAGATACTCCGGGTGCATACCCAGGTATTGAGGCTGAAGAAAGAGGACAAGGTGAAGCCATTGCAAGAAATATACTTGAAATGACACGTTTAAAAGTGCCAGTTATAGTTGTTATTATCGGTGAAGGTGCATCTGGTGGAGCTTTGGGAATAGGTGTTGGAGATAAGGTGTTAATGTTAGAGAATACTTGGTATTCGGTAATTTCACCAGAGTCTTGCTCTTCTATTTTATGGAGAAGCTGGGAGTATAAGGAAAGAGCTGCAGAAGCTTTGAAATTGACAGCTACCGATATGAAAAAATTAAAGCTAATTGATGAAATTATTCGCGAACCTGCAGGTGGGGCGCATGCCAATAGAGAAAAAACTTTTGAAACGGTGAAAAATAAAATTTCTGCCCATTTTGAAGAATTGCAAAAGTTATCACCAAAAGAATTGGTAAATCAGCGTATGGAAAAATATGCCCAAATGGGTGTTTTCAACGGCTAATCTGCATTTTAGGCTTCAAAAAAATATACCGAGGATTTTATTCCTCGGTTTTTTTATGTTATCAACAGAAAATCGTAATTTATTAACAGTCAATTGTTAGTCAACTGTGAACATCGAAATCTATGTTTTTCACGTTAACTAAAGGTTAATTGTATACTTTCGCATTATGGAGAACACAAAACCTTTTGTTGGTCGTAAGATCGATAAATCTACTATTATAAACCTTGAGAAAGGCAAAATACCACCACAAGCTGTTGATTTAGAGGAGGTTGTTCTTGGTGCTATGATGATAGATAAAAAGGGTGTCGATGAAGTTATCGATATTTTGCACCCCGATGTTTTCTATAAAGATGCTCATAGGTTCATCTATGAAGCCATCTTTATTTTGTTTGAAGAATCACAACCTGTAGATTTATTAACCGTTTCTTCCCAATTGAAGAAATCTGGCAAATTAGAAGTTTGTGGAGGTGATTTTTACCTTATAAAACTGACCCAAAAAGTAGCTTCTTCGGCGCATATTGAGTTTCATGCCCGTATTATACTTCAAAAATATATTCAACGTAGTCTTATTAAGATATCCGGTGAGATAATTGAAGAGGCCTACGATGAAGCTACAGATGTTTTTGACTTATTGGATACTGCTGAAGCTAAACTTTATGATGTTACCCAAGGAAACTTAAAACGATCTGCAGAGACCGCTCAGGATTTGGTGATCCAAGCAAAAAAGCGAATAGAGGAGATTGCTGGTAAAGAGGGGATGAGTGGTATACCTTCTGGTTTTGACAAACTAGATAAACTTACCTCAGGATGGCAGCCAAGTGATTTGATCATTGTAGCGGCAAGACCTGGTATGGGTAAAACGGCATTAACCTTGTCTATGGCAAGGAATATGGCGGTAAACTCAAATATGCCGGTAGCCTTCTTTTCACTGGAAATGTCATCGGTACAGCTTATTACCAGGTTAATTTCATCTGAAACAGGATTGTCTTCAGAAAAATTGAGAACCGGTAAACTAGAAAAACACGAGTGGGAGCAGTTGAACGTAAAGGTGAAATCATTGGAAAAGGCACCTTTGTTTATTGATGATACCCCGTCACTTTCTATTTTCGATTTACGTGCCAAAGCAAGAAGATTGGCTTCTCAGCATGGCATTAAAATGATCATGATCGATTACTTGCAATTAATGACAGCTGGTGGTAGTCAAAAAGGAGGAAACAGGGAACAGGAAATTTCTACTATTTCTAGAAACTTAAAAGCCCTTGCAAAGGAATTGAACGTTCCGGTAATTGCACTATCTCAATTATCTCGTGCGGTAGAAACACGTGGAGGCAGTAAAAGACCGGTATTATCGGATTTGAGGGAATCTGGTGCAATTGAGCAAGATGCGGATATTGTATCATTTATTTATAGACCAGAATACTATAAGATTGAAGAGTGGGATGATGAGGAACATACACCAACTCAAGGTCAGGCAGAATTTATTGTAGCTAAACACCGTAATGGTGGACTAGAAAACATTAGACTTAAGTTTATCGGTAATCAAGGTAAGTTTGACAACCTTGATGATTTTGACTCTCCTTTTGAATTTCAATCGAAAATGAACGCAAACGAAGAGAATCCGTTCGCAACTAAAAATTTACCAAGTGCAGATGACGCTTTTGGCAGTAGTATGAACAATAGTCCAGATTTTGAAGAGGATAATGATGTACCTTTCTAAGTTTGGGTTCAATTAATATTTTTAAAAAAGTCCTCGTTTAGAGGATTTTTTTTATTTTGTTGCAATTGTTTTTCATTACTGTTCGTTATCTTAACTATAATGGCTTTAACAAGTTCTTGGTTATTCTACCTTATTATTTGCTCTATCTTTGAGTGAATGAAATTAATAATATGTCTAAAATTGTAAGTTCAATTTTCTTTCTTTTACTATCGGTACAAGTATTTGCTTCATCTATTTTAATACCTATGGATGCTGATACTCAAAAAAATCATTTAAAAGCATACGGCATAACTTATTGGGTTTTGTCCAAACAGCAAAAAGTACAATGGTTACTGAATTACAGAGGCGGTTCTTTTTTGTTGCCGGATGGGGAAAGTATTAGAAAAGAATGTCAAATAAGGGGAGTTAGTTTTGAAATAATTTCTGATGGACAGGCTAATGCCATTTTGGATGAAATTAGTAGCCCATCAAAAAATCAAGATGCTGTTATATTGGAAAAAGCGCCACGTATTGCGGTGTATTCCCCAAAGGATAAACAACCTTGGGATGATGCCGTAACAATGGCTTTGACCTATGCAGAAATACCTTATACCACCATTTATGACGAAGAGGTCCTTGGGGATAAACTAGCTTTGTATGATTGGTTGCATTTGCATCATGAAGATTTTACCGGTCAGTATGGTAAATTTTATGGCGCGTATAGAGCAACCCCATGGTATATAGAAGGAAAGAAAAATGCCGAAAAATTGGCTAAAAAGTTAGGTTATGATAAGGTTTCAGAAGAAAAAAGAGCTGTAGCATTAAAGATTAGAAATTACGTGATCGGCGGTGGTTTTATGTTTGCCATGTGCTCCGCCACAGATAGTTTTGATATTGCTTTGGCGGCAGATGGTATAGATATAGTTGAACCTATGTTCGATGGCGATGCGTCTGATCCAAATTACCAGGCTAATTTAGATTATGGTAAAACCTTTGCGTTCACAGATTTTATATTGGAGCGTAGCCCTCTTAAATATGAATTTTCTACTATTGATATGACCAGTAAAAGGGGAAATGTGCCTAAGGAGTCAGATTATTTTTCTTTGATGGATTTTTCTGCAAAATGGGACCCTGTGCCTACTATGTTATGTCAGAACCATACTTCTTTGGTAAAAGGGTTCATGGGGCAAACAACTGCCTTTACACGCTCTGAAATAAAGCCGACTGTTTTAGTGTTAGGTGAGAATAAGATAAACGAAGAAGCAAGATATATTCACGGCATTAAAGGAAAGGGATTCTTTACTTTTTATGGCGGACACGATCCAGAAGATTATCAACATAGGGTAGGGGATCCAAAAACGGAATTGGAGTTGCACCCAACTTCGCCAGGATATCGTTTAATATTGAATAACGTTTTGTTTCCGGCAGCAAAAAAGAAAAAACAAAAGACTTGATTTTTATTTTAAGAGGTATCCAAAAAAAATACCATTACCGGTAATAGCCGATAATGGTATTTTAAATCTATTAATTTTAAAGATTACCAAGCGCCAATGAAATGACTACCTGTGGAATTGATTAATTCCGCACCTTTGGTTACTTCACCGGTCTCAGTTTCTACAATGTAAATGTTTCCATTTTGACCAACTGGAGCTTGAGTAAGATAGATTTCTGTTCCATCAACAGCATACCCTTGGTATTGAAACAATTCAAAATCTACTTCATAAGGAATATCATTGATTAAGGTTGCTGTCTTTGCGTTCAAATCAACTAAGGCAAAAAAGCTTTCCCCTCTACCGGAAATACCTTCTGCAGACCCATCATGACGGTAAGCTAAAACAGCTTTACCATTGGCAGCAGGTCTCCAAGCTAAAACATAAGCACCGGTAACACCTAAAGCAGCATCTAGATTAAAATCATAAGAATCATCATATAAATTGTCTGCTCCAATTTTTAGGATATGAGAACCTTCTGGGTCACTTTGATTGGCTTGATAAACACTTCCATTGTATTCAAAAGCGTTAATGCTACGGTAACCATTAGTGTTTCCATGTCCTACTGTAGAAGTGATTATTGTAGGGTTTTCCAAAGAAGGATAATCTACTACTATCGTTTTAGAACCTAAAATCTCATAATCGCTATCACTTTCAAGATCAGCTGCATTTTCTTCATCTCTAGTTAAAGTTGCAGGATCAACTTTATTCATACGAGCTCCAATGTATAATTTGTCTCCGGCGGCATTTAATGTTGGCATATCAATTCTGCCAATGTAATACCCTTGAGATTCTAATTCTTCACCTATAGACAAATCAATTTGTTGGAAGTTGTTGATTTGAGAATCTACCAAATCCAAAGTTACAATACCTACGGTTTGGCTTGTACGTACATAAGAATCGTCCGTAACGTCTTCAGGAGTACCATTATCATCTACAATGTGTTCAGTATCTACCCTAACGGCACAACCCGTTTTGTCTCCATCAAATAATTTGATCCATCTTGGAGCGGTTCCTACGTATTCCGCGATACTGATTTCAGAACCCGTTGGTTCAAAATCCTGTCCACCATTTACAATGTATTTGGTATAATTACCACCGGTATCACCAGCGTAGCTAATGTTAAAAATTGTATTTCCATCTTCTGAAGCTTGTAGTCTTGCAGTTCTGTTCGATGGTGCTATAAAACCATTGTTAAATGGATCTATCTGAACCGTTGGGTCTTTGGCATCTTCACTAGTAACAGCATAAATTAATGTTCCACCGTTACCATCTCCAGGTTCGTCACCCATTTTAGCTCCGGCAATGGTTATCCATCTTAAAGCTACCTCTGCTTCTTCCTCTATCTCTTCTTGCTCTTCCTCTTCTTGTTCAGTTTCTGGAGTTACAGTGTCATCATCGCTACTACAAGAAGCCATAAACCCTACTGCAGCTATAGCAATGGCAAATGATTTTAAATTTAATAATGGTCGTTTCATAATATATTCTATTTAGATATTTAAAAATTATTGATTATATAATTCAGTTTTAGATAAAAAGCTCTTCCTGGTTTTTGCACTCGTAAGTTGTCATAGGCAACTTCATCAAATACGTTTTTGACATCAAGGCTTATAGAAACTCTTTTATTTGGAAACACGTAACTACATCCAAAATCTTGAATAAATTGGGTTGGAATTAAAAACTCTTCCAAGCCTGCCACATTAGTACCTTGTTCCTCTTTATAGGAGAATTCATCTGTGAAGTAAGCATTGTAAAAAAGATTAAAACGTGCTGTATTTTGAATAAAATTATTGAATGAATACCGTAGCGAAGTGTTCATTGTAAACAAGGGAACATTTGGAGAGTTTACAATATTATCTTGAAGATTTTTTCTTTGAAGCGTTAGTTTGGACAGGTTGAAATTAAATCCAAAGTTGTTCTTAAAGTTATAGCTGATTTCTGCTTCTACCCCTTTAGAAGTGGTTTCCCTATCAAAATTTCCATATTGAATAGTTTCTCCTAATTCTTGATTATCCTGAGCATCACCGGGAAAACCAATTAAATTTTGAATTTTTCGGGAAAAATAGATTGGTAGAGACGGTAAGTGCGTGATTTTTTATGTTGAACCTTCCGAATCTAAAACCAAGGTTGTAATTATTGCTGGTTTCTGGTTCAATGGTAAGGTTGGGTTCAATATTTTCTCCAGCATCACCAAATACTTCGTTCTCATTTGGTAGACGAATAGCTTTTTCGGCAGAGGTGAGAATGTTAAGATTTTTAATAAGCAGATAAGAAATTGCATACCCGTAACCATTATAGTCTTTATTGCTTTGGTAAACTTCATCAATAACCTCTGTGGCGTTGCTGTTGAACCTCGGAAATGTATTCAATACCTTTTGTCTATAGTGCTTACCGAACAGATTCACTTTTAATTTATCATCAATAGCATTTAGCTCATAACTTAAGGAGTATATATTTTTGTATATATCACTGGTTTGTTGAAAGGTGTTTTCTAAAAGTGATATCATTTCATCACTATCTTCCCGGTCAAGTCCGCTGTAGACGTGGTTAAGAAATACTTTATGGTTTTTATTTATTTCATAAGAAATTCCTGTTCTTATAGAAGCAACTTTCCTGTTGATGTTTAGTAGTGTTGGTCCGCCTTCTTGTTGGGATCCCCAAGAATATTCAAATTCATCGCCTTTGTAGTCTATGGCTCTATTTCCGGTCCAGCTATATGCTTCGGCTGTGGTGTCATTCAAAATACGATTTCTCTCCCCAAATAATCCGGTAACATTTACATCTAAACCTTTAAAAAAGATATCTTTTTTAAGATATGTCAAATTAGCCAATAACGCATCGGACTCTAAAAATCTGCCTTTATACGGTATTTTAGTAACAAAAGCACCGTGTTGCACTTCTTTGTAATCATCGGAACCTGTAACACCAATAAAAAACTGATTCGCCCACTTTACATCAGTATAACCTGCCTGTATTGTTCCTCCGGTAGACCTATAAGCATCATTAAATCTTTTTGCTGTAATAAGCGTTTCAACCCCTCCTAGACCTTTATCTACAATATTTCTTCCGCTAATTTCATAATCATTGTCAGAATAATTATGAAAACCAGAGGCTTTGACGGTAAGACCAGATTTATCAAAACGATACAAACCGTTAATGCTGGCTTGTAATGTATTAAATGATCCGTATGATACGGAAGCATTTAAATTATTACGTGCGCCTTTTTTCATTACAATGTTTATTGCTCCACCTAGTGCATCATCAGCCAAATGTCCGGGAATTACTCCCTTGTAAACTTCAATGTTTTCTATCATTGAAGGAGGAATACTGTTTAAACTAAAAGAAGAACCGTACATGGAAATGGGTATGCCGTCAATAAAAATACTAACCGAATTTCCTGATAAACCATTTAAAGAGTATTCTACATTAGAACCAAGTCCGCCGTTTTGTCTAATTTTTACACCAACAGTAGTGTTTAATAATTCATTGGTCTGAATATTTCTAATACTGGCTTCTTCAGTTTTTATGGCATTAACAGCAAAACCTTTGGTTTCTATCTCGGTCTCTTTAGACTTGCCGTTAACATTGACTTCGTCTAGGTTTTCAACACTTTCCGTTAACTTATAATTGACTGTAATTTTCTTTTTACTACTGGTAATTTCAACGGTTTTAAAAAGTGTTCTATAACCAATAAAAGAAACAACAACATTGTGTTTTCCTTGTGGTACATTTTCAATGAGAAAGCTACCGTTGTCGTCTGTTAAAACACCTAGTTTAAGACCCTCTATCATCACAGTTGCAAAAGCTAAAGGATTGTTGTAATCGTCTTTAACAGTTCCTGAAATAGAACTAAGTAACTCTGGAGAATGAACAGATGCAAAGAGTAATATAAAAATGACGGTAAAATGGTTTTTCATTTGGTTTAAAAAAGGTTACTATCTTTATTAAGATTTAGTCTAAATAAATTAGTTTTGCAAATCTAAAGAAGGAATGAAAAGACAAGTGCCGAGAAAGGAATTTAAACATACGCAAAAGGAAGTATTGGTTTGCGGTAGTCAATGTATATGAAGAAGGAATTGTTAAGGAAAGAAATAAAGGTAGAAGAACTGTTTAATAATAGTTTTCTAAACAATTCGGTACAGTTTAATGAGGTAGAGGTGACTACTAAGAACAATAGTTCTTTTATTAAGGGAGTGGAGTTTTCTAATGATGAAGTATTACAGGAATTTGATTCGGAGATTTGTGTTTCTAGCGATGAACATTTAATAAAATTACACTTCTCATTAGAAGGTGCTTATGGTTATCAGCCGCTTAGACACATAAAGTATTTGGTGCAAATTCCAGAAAATCATTGTAATATGTTCTATTACCCAATTACAGAGGGTAGAGATATGTTTTTTAAGGGAAATGCAAAATCTTTTGAGATATACCTTAAACCTAGTTTGCTAAAGAATTTGTTAGGCAAAGAATTTGAAAAATCTTTTCAGAAGTTGAAGAATGCTATCCAAAATTCCAATTCATTTGTACTATGGGATAAGAGTAAATTTATTCCACCAAATATTCGTAGTAAAATAAATGAGATCATTCAATGTCCTTATACAGGTGAATTAAGAAAAAAATATCTGGAAAGTAAGCTTACGGTATTGTTGATAGATTTTCTTTTAGGAAGACAAACTTCAAGAGTATCTAAGAGTAATGTAAAACTTTTAAATTCCGATTATTTGGCCTTAGTAAGAGTTGAGGATTATATCAGAAAAAATTTGAAAGAGCCATTAAAAATAATTGATTTGGCAGATTTAGCTGGGTTTAATCCTACCAAGTTGAAAAGGGATTTCAAAAAGTTGTACGGGGTTACCGTATTTAAATATATCACTGCGTTAAGAATGGAAGTTGCCAAAAGTTTAATTACTCAAGACGGGGCTACAATTGCGCATGCTGCTTTTGAGGTTGGTTATGCTAATCCACAACATTTTACTACAGCTTTTAAAAGAACCATGGGGTATGTGCCTAGTGAGTTGAAACCTGCGGTACAATAGCATAGATATCGTGTTTAATCGTCAAGTTGGCTAATCTTTATTTTACCAGCATTTTAAGTATATGTTCAACCCCATTATCATCATTGCTCAATGTGCTGTATTTGGCAACCTTTTTTACGTTTGGATGCGCATTTGCCATTGCAAAACCGTAATCTGATAGTGCAAGCATTTCTAGGTCATTATTATAATCTCCAAATACCATAACCTCATTAGATTTAAGATTATAGCTGTCCATGACTTTTGATAACGCATATCCTTTATGAGCGTTCATGTTAGATATATCTAACCAGTTCTCGCCAGACACTTTAACTTTTAAATCTTTTTCAAAATGTTTTACAAATGGGTATATAAATTGTTCTGAACTTTCAAAATGATAAATGGCAATTTTTATTACTTCGGAAGTAAACGTATTTAAGTTATCTATGATTTCAAACTCTGTATAATATTCTGCCAATTTATTTACAAATTCATTCGATTTATTGGTTAAATAGGCTTGATGCTTACCGCAAAGAACAGGGTGTATATTGGGGGTTTTATTTAAAGTAGCTAAGATTTTTGCTACTCGTTGTTGGTCTAATGGCGTAACTAGAATTTCGGTATCTTGCTTTTTGGCAAATCCACCGTTCTCGGCAATAACAATTATTTCGTCTTTTATGGGAGCAAGCTTATCAATTATACTATTGTATTGTCTGCCACTGGCAGCAACAAATGTGATGTCTCTAGATTGTAATTCTTTAAAGAGCTCAAAGAATTGTTCACTGACTTGGTGGTTAGAGTTAAGTAAGGTGCCATCCATGTCCGAAACAACCATTTTAATCTTTGATAAATCCATAAATTATTTAATTTATGGTAAAGATATTTGAATGGAAGTTAACATGTACTTTAAAGATCAAAGTTTTACCTTTAATTAATAATTACTAGGTATGAAGTTATTTCAAAGACAGTTTAGTTTACCACCTTACCAAAGAGGTTTTCATATTATCACCAGTCTAATCTTAGAACGTTTACCAGAGATTCAAGAAATAGATGTTGGTATGCTACAGGTATTTATTAAACACACATCTGCTAGTTTAACCATTAATGAAAACGCTGATCCCACGGTCAGAGAAGATTTTGAGTCCTATATAAATAGATTTGTGCCTGAAAATGAACCTTATTATAAGCATAATTATGAAGGTTCAGATGATATGCCTGCACACATAAAGGCTTCATTAATGGGAGCGTCTGTTCAAGTGCCCGTATCCAATGGGAAATTAAATATGGGAATATGGCAAGGTATATATTTATGTGAACATCGAAATTATGCCTCGGGCAGAAACATTGTTCTGACCTTGTGGGGAAGTTGATATTTATTTAAATTAAAAGAAAAACATAGTTTATGACTACTGAAGAATCTATTCTGAACAAAATTCAAATACTGATTACAAATCATTTTGAAACACCAGAAATGGCATTTAATTTTTTTGATGAGAATAATGATCAAAAGTTGACCAAATCTGAAATTGTAAAATTATTGAAACAAGCAGAAATAAGTGGATTTATTAGAGGTATTGTTTCGTCAAAATTGATTGAAGGTTATGATAAGAATGGTGATGAGCTAATTGATTGGCAAGAATTTAAAGCGGCTATCGCTAAAATCAAAAAATCCGATTCGTAAGAATCGGATTTTTCAAAAGTGAGATTGTTATTAATTTATTTTACCTGATCTACAACTGCCTTAAAGGCATCTGGGTGGTTCATTGCTAAATCTGCAAGAACTTTTCTGTTAAGTTCAATGTTATTAGCTTTTACTTTTCCCATAAATTGAGAGTAAGACATTCCGTGCTGTCTGGCACCTGCATTAATACGGGTAATCCAT
>TARA_R110002050_G_scaffold182906_1_pt1 | contig 11010 bp, 8 predicted proteins | sample TARA_R110002050 | Tara Oceans TARA_R110002050 (sample SAMEA4396988) | marine metagenome | biome: Polar Biome; feature: [DCM] deep chlorophyll maximum layer (ENVO:01000326); material: water (ENVO:00002006), including particulate matter (ENVO:01000060) such as... | depth 25 m
TAGCAGCGGTAGCTACAATATTACTAGTAGAGCAAAAGAAGTTCTAGGTAAGGTTGCTAAGGTTGTTAATAATAAGCCTGATTTTGAATTTATGGTAGAAGGCCACACTGACAATGTACCTTATAGAGGAAATGGTTCATTATTAGACAACTGGGATTTAAGTGTGAAACGTGCTACTGCTGTAGTTCGTATCTTACAAAATGATTTCAATGTAGACCCTAAGCGTATGACCGCTGCAGGTCGATCAGAATATATTCCAGTTTCTACAACTGAAAAATCAAAAAATAGAAGAACCCGTATTGTTGTTCTTCCTAAAATTGATCAGTTCTATAGTATGATCGAAGAAGGAATGAAAGATCCTGCTATCAACAAATAATAATGCTGATTACATTATAAATAAAATTATAGCGGCCTAAATAGGCCGCTTTTTTTTTATAGCTATACTTTCTTGAAAATATACCTAGATAATATCTAAGCTACCTTTTCCTTCACGAACAACTTCTGCATGCCCCGATGAAAGGTCTATTATCGTAGACCCGATATTACCGCCATAGCCACCATCGATTACAACATCAACGAGGTTTTCCCATTTCTCAAAAATAAGTTCTGGATCGGTAGTATATTCTAAGACATCATCATCATCACGAATCGAAGTCGATACAATGGGGTTACCTAAACCTTCTACCAAGGCTTTAACAATACTATTGTCAGGTACACGAATACCAACTGTCTTTTTTTTCTTGAACTCCTTCGGTAAATTATTATTACCAGGTAAAATAAATGTATAAGGTCCTGGTAATGCTCTCTTTAAAATTTTAAAAGTAGCGGTATCAATTTGTCGAACATAATCAGACAGGTTGCTTAAATCGGTACAAATAAATGACCAATTTGCCTTTGCTAATTTAATTCCTTTTATACGTGCAATTTTCTCTAATGCCTTAGTGTTAGTAATATCACAACCCAAGCCATATACCGTATCGGTGGGGTAAATAACCAAGCCACCTTTACGTAGCACGTCCACTACCCTTTTTATCTCTTTGGGGTTCGGATTCTCTTCGTATATTTTTATAAATTCGGCCACCTCTAATTATTTAATTTACTTGATATACCCTAATATAATCAACTTCCATAGTTGCAGGAAAAATAGACATATCAACTCCTTCAAGTCCACCCCAATTTCCGCCTACAGCAATATTCAATAAAAAGTAAAAATTATTTGAAAACGGCCAATTTTCTACTGTACTACTTGTAGGTCTTCTAAACATAAATTGAACATTCTCTACATCATCAACATAAAATTTGATATATTTAGAAGACCATAAAATTCCGAAATTATGGAACTCCTCTTCAATAGATTCTAAATCAACTGCGCCAGAAGTTATCTCCGTGCCATTCGCATGATTATTTGCGGTGCTATGAAGAGAAAAATGAGTTTTATTTGGCTTAAAACTTACATATTCCATCATGTCTATTTCTCCACAAGCAGGCCAACCTACATTTTGGATATTACTTCCCAACATCCATAATGCTGGCCATGTACCATTTCCCTTATGTTCAGGTAATTTTGCTCTAATTTCCATTCTACCGTACCTGAATGACTGCTTGCTGTTCAAACGAGCAGATGTAAATGCGCCTTCAATGCTATTATCTGTATTTCTTTTAGCTGTAATTTTCAAAGTTCCATCACTTACCTCAGTATTACCCTCAGCTTGATAATTTTGAAGTTCTTTGTTACCCCATCCATTTCCACCGGTCTCTAAAACCCAGTTTTCAACAGATAGAGATACCCCATCAAATTCATCACTCCAAACCAACTCTGCATTATTCCAATAATCTATATTATCAGGATCTTGTATATCATATGCTGTTTCTACCGGCTTAGGGTCTGGTGATTGTGTTATTTCTACTTCTTGTTCGTTCACATTAGAACTCGAACATGCAAAAACAAAAATGAATAGCGAAATTGAAATTAAACTATACTTTTTCATACTTTTTTCATCAATTTAAGTCAAATTTTTAAAAACCACCAAATAATACCTCTAACCTAACACCTCTAATTTAGCAAATCGAAGTAATAATTTTTTAATATCCCCTTTATCGAACAATATCTCAGCTTTTCGATCATTACCCGATCCTTCTAATTGAACAACTTTACCTCTACCAAATCGTGTATGGTTTACTAATGAACCTACAGCTAAATTTGGATCTATAGCATTTGTATTACCTACTGGTTCAGCTAATTGAGGTTTAATTTTACGTAATTTTTTTAACTGATTAGAATTTGGCTGACCAACAATTGGCGGGGTACCTCTTACCGGCTTTTCTTGCCTTAGCCTACTTTTATCTATCTCTCCAAAAATATCAGCATTTATAAGAGATTTATAACGATAACCGCCGTCAACGGGAGTAAGATTTTCAACATACTGTTCATCTATCTCCTCTAAAAATCGGCTTGGCTCAGCATCAATCAATTTACCCCATCGATACCTATTTTGAGTATAAGTTAAATAAGCCTGTTTTTCAGCGCGTGTAAGTGCTACGTAAAAAAGCCTACGTTCTTCTTCCAATTCGCTTCGTGTACTCATGCTCATTCCCGATGGGAATAGGTCTTCCTCCATTCCCACAATATATACATACGGAAATTCAAGTCCTTTAGCCAAATGTATTGTCATAAGAGCAACCCTATCGTCATCACCCGTGTCTTTATCTAAATCTGTTGCAAGAGCAACGTCTTCTAAAAACTCACTAATGTTTCCTGTTGCTCCATCAATTTCTTTCTGACCTTCTACGAAATCTTTAATACCATTTAAAAGCTCCTCAATGTTCTCCATCTTCCCGATACCCTCTGGAGTTCCATCCTTTTTGAACTCTAACAAAATACCGGTTTTTTTGGCTACATGTTCAGACAATGCAAATGCATCGGTAGTTTCGTTCATAATCTGAAAACTCTTGATCATAGTAACAAAATCTTGAAGCTTTCCCTTAGTACCTGAATTTATCTTTAAATCAATTTTATCAATATTCTCCATTACTTCAAATATGGAGCGGTTATAATGATTCGCAGCAACAACAAGCTTATCTATAGTAGTAGCACCAATTCCCCTTGCCGGAAAATTAATAATCCTTTTTAAAGCTTCTTCATCTTTCGGGTTGATAACCATGCGTAAATAAGATAGTACATCTTTAATCTCTTTACGTTGATAAAATGATAATCCACCATAAATTCTATATGGAATATCACGTTTACGTAACGCATCTTCAATAGATCTAGATTGGGAATTTGTTCTATACAAAACAGCAAATTGACCATTGCTCATTTGCTCTTGCATTCGATGCTCCCAAATAGAATTAGCAACAAAACGCCCCTCTTCAGCATCTGTTGGGCTTCTATGAATTTTAATAGCAGACCCATCATCGTTTGCGGTCCAAACAACCTTTTCTATTTGGTTCTTATTTTTTCCTATTATGGAATTGGCCGCATTTACAATATTTCTGGTTGATCTATAGTTCTGTTCTAATCGATACATACCTACATTATCGTAATCTTTTTGGAAGTTCAAAATGTTGCTAATATTCGCTCCTCTAAATGAATATATACTTTGTGCATCATCACCTACCACACAAATATTCTGAAAACGATCAGCTAATGCCTTAACGATAAGATATTGCGAGTGGTTAGTATCTTGGTACTCATCTACTAGAATATACCTGAAGCGATCTTGATATTTCATCAAAACATCTGGGTAACGAGTAAGTAATTCATTGGTACGTAACAATAAATCATCAAAATCCATCGCACCGGCCTTAAAACATCGATCAACATAATTTTCATATATATCACCTGTTCTTGGCTTTTTAGCCATCGCATCTTGCTCTACCAAATCAGGATCATTTCTATATGCCTTAACTGTAATTAAACTATTTTTAAATGAGGAAATTCTATTCTGAATTTGTTTGTATTTATAGATATCCTTATCTAAACCCATTTCCTTTATGATGGAAGATATTAAGCGTTGAGAATCTTGAGTATCATAAATGGTGAAATTAGCTGGGTACCCCAGTTTATTACCATCTATACGTAATAGTTTGGCAAAAACGGAATGGAAAGTTCCCATCCAAAGATTTTTTGCTTCCGTAGAACCCACAATATTAGAAATACGCACTTTCATTTCACGTGCCGCCTTATTGGTAAAGGTTAAGGCCAAAATATTAAAAGAATCGACCCCTTGTGCCATTAGGTGGGCAATTCTATAAGTTAATACACGTGTTTTCCCAGATCCCGCTCCAGCAATTACCATTAGCGGCCCATCTTTATGCAAGACAGGAGCTTTTTGGGCATCGTTCAATTCATCAATAAATGAGCTCAAATTTTCTTTCTTTTAGAGGCGTGAATTTAGCCATTATATAGGGATAGTAAAAGTGATGTTATTCAGATTTATAAACAATGGATGGTATTTCTTTTCATTTTGAATATATTTAACCTTTATAACTTCATATTGAGAATGCAAGTTGATTTAGAATCAATTTTCAACATCAATAGTAACATTAAAGAATATAATTAACATAAATACTGATTATGAAAAAACTAGGTTTTTTGGCAATCGTTCTTATCGGATTTTCCGTTCAAGCACAAGGAACAAATCTTGAAAAAGATTATACTGCCATAGAAGGTAAGGTAATTGAATGGCGTAGAGAAATTCATCAAAATCCAGAATTGGGTAACAGAGAATTTAAAACTGCTGAAAAAATTGCGAAGCACTTAAAATCATTAGGAATCGAGGTTGAAACCGGTGTTGCTTATACCGGTGTGGTAGGAATTTTAAAAGGTGATTTGCCTGGCAAAGTTGTTGCACTAAGGGCCGATATTGATGCCTTACCCGTTACGGAAAGAAATGATTTACCATACAAGTCTAACGTTACCTCTGAATTTATGGGTGAAAAAGTTGGCGTTATGCATGCATGCGGTCATGATACTCATACCGCAATCTTAATGGGTGTTGCTGAAGTAATGTCTAAAAACAAGGATAAAATAAAAGGCACTGTGAAATTCATCTTTCAACCCGCTGAAGAAGGTCCACCACCAGGAGAAGAAGGTGGTGCCTTATTAATGGTGAAAGAAGGAGTTATGGATAGTCCGAAAGTAGATGCTATTTTCGGTCTTCATATTAATTCACAAACCCCCGTTGGTGTAATAAAATATAAATCTGGTGGTACTATGGCTGCAGCTCAAAGTTTCACTATTAATGTAAAAGGAAAACAATCACATGGTTCTCAACCATGGTCCGGTGTTGATCCTATATTAATCAGCGCTAAAATAATTGATGGTCTTCAAACTATAATAAGTAGGGAAACCGAACTTACCAATGAAGCAGCTGTTATTACTGTTGGAAAAATCAAAAGTGGTGTACGTTTCAATATCATACCAGAATCTGCAGAAATGATCGGTACTATTAGAACGTTAGATTATGACATGAAGGATAAGCTTAATAAGCGTATGGTAGAAATGGTGAGTACCATTGCCAAAGCATACGGTGGCGAAGCTACTTGTGAGATTAAAGATGCAACAGATATCACCTATAATAATCCTGAATTGGTAGAGCAAATGTTACCTACTATCAAAAGAGTCGCTGGTGATGCCAATGTTCGATTTCAAAAAGCAATAACAGGAGCGGAAGATTTTTCATACTTTCAAAGAGAAGCTCCCGGGTTTTTCTTTTTCTTAGGAGGAATGACACCTGGCAGTACAGAATCATATCCACATCATACACCAGATTTTTTAATAGATGATAGTGGTCTGCTTTTAGGAGTACGTACCCTAACAGAAATGAGTTTAGATTATTTAAATAGTGATCAAACACCACTTTTGGATATTAAACCAAAAGGATAATTTTGATGAATCAATTTTTAAATTCTTTTCCAAGCCCACCATGGTGGGCTTGGATTTTTTTATTCATTTCATTAGTAGCGATCTGGGATATTTTTATTCAGAAAGGCCACACTATTAAGCATAATTTCCCTGTATTTGGGCATCTTAGATATTGGCTAGAAAGTATAGGACCAGAAATGCGCCAATATTTTGTTGCAAACAATAGAGAGGAGCTTCCCTTCAACAGAATAGAAAGAAGTTGGATTTATGCTTCTGCAAAAAAAGAGAACAATTATGAAGGTTTTGGTTCTGACCGCGATTTATATGCACACCAGCATATTTTTATAAAAAATAGAATGATGGCCTACACGGTACCTATTGGTCACCCTAATGCAAGTGAGCCAGCATTCGTACCGTGTGCGAAAACAATGGGCTTACACAATAATCGAAAGAAGCCTTACAGACCAGGTAGCGTTGTAAACGTGTCTGCTATGAGCTTTGGATCACTTTCTGCAGCAGCTGTAGAAGCTATGAATAAAGGTGTGAAAAAGGCAAATGCCTTTCATAATACTGGTGAAGGCGGAGTCTCACCTTACCACCAACACGGTGGTGATATCATTTTTCATTTTGGGACTGGATATTTTGGTGTGAGAACCGAAGATGGAAATTTCTCTATGGAGAAAATGAAAAAATTAGTTGAAGACAATCCATGTATCAAAGCCATAGAAATTAAATTATCTCAAGGAGCAAAACCAGGTAAAGGAGGTGTTCTACCAGGTGCTAAAATAACACCTGAACTTGCAAAAATAAGAGGTGTTGAAGTTGGTAAAGATGTATTATCACCTGCTACACACAAAGCGTTTTCAAACGTTGAAGAACTGATGGCTTTAATAGAAGCTATTGCAAATGAAACAGGTCTGCCTGTAGGTATCAAAGGAGCTATCGGAAAATTAGATCAATGGGAAGAATTAGCCGATATTATGCTAAAAACGGGAAAAGGTCCAGATTTTATTACTATTGATGGTGGTGAAGGTGGAACAGGTGCAGCTCCCCCTTCTTTTGCCGACCATGTTTCTTTGCCTTGGGTTTACGGCTTTTCAAGCCTTTATAAGGTATTTTTAAATAGGAACCTTATCGACCGAATTGTATTCATAGGTTCAGGAAAATTAGGTTTTCCTGCAAAAGCTGCCATGGCTTTTGCTATGGGAGTAGACTGTATAAATGTTGCTCGTGAAGCTATGATGAGTATTGGTTGTATACAAGCGCAAGTTTGCCATACCAACAGATGCCCTACCGGCATCGCAACGCAAAATAAATGGTTGCAAAAAGGTATTGACGTACCTTTAAAAGCTGACCGTCTGGCCCAGTACTTTAATACCTTTAGAAAAGAGTTTTTAGAAATAACACATGCTGCAGGTTATGAACACCCATGTCAATTTACCATGGACGATGTTCAAGTAAACGTAGACGACAATTACCTAAATCGCAGTTTAGCCTCTACCTATGGTTACAATAAAGCAAAAGTACCTTTTATAGGAGTTCAAGAATTAAAAGACTGTTCGTATCTTGGTGGCAAAATTTAGATTAACCTATTTAATGCATATTTATATGATAAGATTTTTTTTATGTTCAATTTTAGTAGTTGTTGGATTAGGCAATGTACAAGCTCAGAAAAAGAGTGAATTAATAGATCAGAATCAGGAACTAAAATATAAACTAGATTCTATATCGAGAATAGTAAGTACCGCGCAGCACAATGAAAAATTAGGATTACAACGTGCCGATGAACTTCAAGTACAAGTAACCGAGTTACAAGATGCTAATGCTACTTTGATGAAGAATCTAAATAGCTTCGCAGCATTATCAAGTCAGAATTCAGAAAACATCAATAAGACCTTAGCAACCTTAGAAAGAAAAGAGAAGCAATTGAAAGGTATAACAGATGCCGTTGCCAGTAATGATTCTACCGCGGTAGTTATTTTAACCAATACTAAACAAGTTTTAGGTGAAAATGCAAAAGTTGGCGTATCTGACGGTTCCGTAATTATTTCAGAGAAATTAGATTTTTTCTTTACGGATGGTGTTGGTGTAAATCCTTCAAGTGAATCTAGAGGATGGATAGAAAATGTTGCAAAGGTGGCAAATGCTAATCCTAAAAGCATAATTACCGTAGCGAGTTTAAGTATTACAGGTGAAATGGATATTGCTATTCAACAAGCGACAGCTATTGCGAGTATTCTAATAAAAGATTTTGGTGTAAATGGCGAGCGAATTATGGCAGTTGCGCAAGATGGCGGCCTACGCGAATCACTTCAAATAAAACTACAACCAGATTACAAAGGCTTCTATGATATGGCAAAGGGAGATGTTAAAAATTAAATTTGTTGCATTTCATCGATGAAGTACTATACTAATTGAAAAATTTGGACGTTCTTATTTCGTAATTAATAACTAATTTAAAAATGAGTTCTGACCAAATTTTTCAACTTTTCGCATATTTATTACCTTCAGTAGTTACGGGTGTTATTGCTTTCTATTTCTTTAGAATGCACACGAACAATGAAGAAGGTCGTAGACGTTTCCTTTTACATAAAGATTCTCAAAAAGATACCTTACCAATTCGTTTGCAAGCATATGAACGTATGGCTTTATTTTTAGAACGAATTGCTATTCCAAGTTTAGTAGTACGTGTTGGACCACAATCTAAAGACAAAGGTGCTTATGAAAGTTTATTGATAAAAAGTATAGAGACAGAATTTGATCATAATCTATCACAACAAATTTATATGACCGACGAATGTTGGAATATAATTAAGGCAGCAAAAAGTGCAACAATACAAATGATTAGGAAAGCGGCAATGAGTCAAACAGAATCTGCCGATAAATTAAGAGAAGATATTCTTAATGAAACTATGGAAAAAACTTCTCCTTCAGCTACTGCCCTTTCTTTTGTAAAAAAGGAAATTGGCGATTTGTGGTAGTAGCTCTCAATGAAATTCTCTTACTTGAATTAAAAAGCCCTTTTCTCAAAAAGAGAATTATTCATTCTCATTTGGCTCAATAGGGCTTGTTTCTTCGTTCTTATTTTTAGCGTACAAATAACCTCTTTTCCACCACAAGGTCATCTTTGTTTTATCAAATATTAATGAATTGGTCGTCAATATCGTTGGTGTATAGAACAGATTTATAATAGCATTATTTTGATTGGCAACTAATTTTCCTATTCTGATATTCTGATTTTCAATACGATCTAAAATAAAGCTCATCATTGTGGTGATTAGCTCGAACGGATTTCTAGATGCCACCCTATTCAAATAATTTACCTCGGTATGTAAAACAACCACATCTACTTCGGTTGCCCCTCTTTTTATTGCCTCCTCTATAGGTACAATACTACCTAAACCACCATCTGCATATTCACAACCATTTTTACGAACTAAACTCATGAATGGCGTATAGTTTGCTGATATCCAAATCCAATCACAATAATCTTCATAGGTACAATCTTTAATAGATTTATACTCTACCTGATTTAATGATAAATTAGAAACCGTAATAATTACATCAGAATCTCCGTTCTTTAAGGTTTCAAATTCTTCGATAGTTAAACTATTTGCAATAAGTTTCCTAAGGTTTTCACTTTCGCCAAAGGTCTTTTTCCCTACCAGAAAATTTCTAAGAACATTCCAATGATTAATGGAAATCTCCTCATTACCACGAATATTCTTCACCAAAAAAGGGCAATTATTAAATATGCTCTTTTGATTGACATTAGAATAGATTTCTTTGATCTTATCTAATTTACCCAATGCCAAATGTGAAATTAAAAGACTTCCGGTAGAAGTGCCCACAAAAATATCATACTTTCTACCTTCTTCTTGAATTAGGTATTGGGCAACACCACCAGCAAAGGCGCCTTTACTACCACCACCGGAAATAACTAATGCTTTCATTTAAAATTTAATTTCGTTTTAAGATAACGCAAATCTGATGACTTTAGTCGATTTGCGACCTTTTCAATCTCACTTATTTGCTCCTCATCTTTCAATAAAGCATCTAATAACTGTCTTGAGTAATTTCTAAATTGCCAAGAATGATGATTCGTTGCCTTAATCAAATTTACCAATCCATCACCTTTAATAGCCTGAATTTCAAATAAGTAATGAAAAGCGGTTTGTCGTACTTCTGGATTAAAAATTGGGTTCGTATATCCAATAAGTTCTTCATAATATTCAGTACTCGCTTCTGGGTTATAATCGGGAGTTACCAAAGCAAGCGTAAGCCAAAGCAAGCGAACATTCTTATTAGGAAGACCGATAATAGCTTTTGTCTTATCTAAAAAAACACGTCTATCATAATCAAAGCTACTCCAAAGATTATATAGCATTAATTCATTGGTGATATAACTATTATCTAGCAATAATGTTTCAGCAAACTCTTTTAAAATCTCAGGTATTTCACCCATTTTCTGAGCAGCATATTGTCTTATATTTATGTTATCACTTACAATTAAGGGAGAAAGTTCCAATTCAGGAATATCACCTTTTCGTTTAAGAAATTCTAATTTTAATTGAGTTGATAACTCAGGATCCTTTAAAAAATCACTTGTTATAAGAGTTTTTTGCTTATCATGTTTTAATACATAATACATTTTATGTGAAGAACTGTTCGTCATTAAATAGTCTTTGACTTCCTCCATAGGAAATTCCTTTCCCTCTAACCAAACCTCTTTAAATTTATTTAAATTTTTACCACTCGCCTCTTCCATTACCGTAATAAAATCAGCAACAGTCACGTTTTGGAACTTATAGATATTCAAATAATTCTTTATACCGCTTTTAAAATTTATATCACCTACCTCATCTCTAAGAATCGCTATAGCCCAAGCTCCTTTTTCGTAAAATGTAAGACTACTAGATTTTGGGTCAAGTAAACTCTGCCCCTCTCCTTTTTCTGAAGCTTCATTTAAAACCTTGGCAGTTTCAAATAATTTCCAATAAAAATAATCATCACCAAATACTTCTTTTTCAGCTAAATAAGCGTAATACGTAGCAAAGCCTTCATGCAACCAGTGATGTTCACTATTCTTTTCGGTTACCAAATTACCAAACCATTGATGTGCCAATTCATGTGCATTAATATTC
>TARA_R110002050_G_scaffold91543_3_pt1 | contig 11005 bp, 7 predicted proteins | sample TARA_R110002050 | Tara Oceans TARA_R110002050 (sample SAMEA4396988) | marine metagenome | biome: Polar Biome; feature: [DCM] deep chlorophyll maximum layer (ENVO:01000326); material: water (ENVO:00002006), including particulate matter (ENVO:01000060) such as... | depth 25 m
AAAAATGCGTACACCACGTCGTGTAAATCTGCGAATGATAGGCTCTTCGTTAACAGATGTGATAATAAGGTGTCCATTTTTTGGTGTAATAGAACGATCTACAATAAGGATATCTCTATCGTGGATACCTGAACGTGCCATAGCGTCTCCTTCAGCCCGCACGTAAAAAGTTGCCGATGGTCTGAAAACCACAAGGTCCTCTAAACTAAGTCCTTTTTCTAGATGGTCAGCCGCTGGCGATGGAAACCCTGTTTCTAGCTTTTGAGAGAGGTCGAAGTCTCCTAGCTTGTGATTTTGTTTTGTCCTAGAGTTTGCTTTAATGCCTAACATGATCGGTTTCTTAAAATGAAAATATATGTATATTATATGTGTAATGTATCAAAAGAAAAAGGCCTAATGACAAAATTTGAAAATAAAAGATGATGGTGTTACGAATTTTTTGAAAAGAACTGTTGTAGTAGAGTCATGGAGTCTATTGTGTCAAAATAGATTTGTAGAATTTGTAAAACCTTTGATTAGAATCAATTCAACTTTGATAGAGAACTCATAAAGCTTATTTATTCGGATGATATTTAGTGATATAGATGTCGGGTTTACTTAAATTTACATGTACAAAAAGGCCTTTTAAGATAGTATTAAGTGAATATTTTAAATTAAAAGGATAGGAAAACACTTCAGTTAGAAGCCAAAAAGAAGACGTTTTAATAGTAAGTAAGTGGTATGTAAAAATGATTAGTAAATATTTTTTTGAGGCGTTTAAAGAAATACATTACAAGGATATCTGTTAATTATAAAAGCACACCAAATAAAAGATGTATTTAGAACGGAAAAACAGAGTAACTATGAAAAAAATGCTACAATTAAGAAAAGCTTCACAGAAGAGTGTTGCGATTTTAGGAGGATTTCTTTTTTCATTACTCATAGGAATACCTCAGAGTAATGCGCAATCAATTAGCCCAAAAAGTGGGTTTTACGAAACTCAAGTTGAAGCTAATTTACAAGATGTTCCAGAAACAGCTAGCGTCTTTTACACCTTAGATGGATCCATTCCTGACACTTCTAGTGTTGCTTTTACAGAACCTATAACAATTACAGAAACTACAGCTCTTAAAGTTGCTGTATTTTCACCGGATTATAGCGACACAAGCTATATTTATAGCACTTACTTTATAAATGAAAGTACTGAGTTACCCGTATTAGCAATAACTACTGACCCTGCTGGCTTTTTCTCTGATACTTCAGGGATTTATGTAACTGGTACAAATGGTATTACAGGGCATTGTAGAAGCACACCACAAAATTGGAACCAAGACTGGGAACGAGCAGCTCATTTAGAATTTTTTGAAAAAAACAGAAATGAAGGTTTTAATATCGATGCTGGCGTTAAGATTGGAGGTGGTTGTACTCGAATTTACGATCAGAAATCACTAGATATTTTTTTTAGAAGCGAATACGGGGAGAGTAAACTCGATTATCATTTATTTGAAGATAAAGGCATCACAAAGTTTGATAGGCTAGCGTTAAGAAGTGGCGGACAGGATTGGTATCGTGCAATGATTCGTAACGCTGCTATTCAAACAATAATGCGTGATAATATGGATTTGGGGTACCAAGCATTTAAACCTGTTGTGATGTTTTTAAATGGTGAGTATTGGGGAATTCATATGCTTCGCGAAAAACAAAATGAAGATTTTATTGAATCTAATTACGGCTACGATGAAAACGCACTAGATATTCTATCGGGCCATACTCACGTTAAAGAAGGCAGTGCAGACCATTATAACGCAATGATTGATTTTATTGAAAGTAATGACTTATCAATAGAAGAGAATTATCGCTGGGTAACTGAGCAAATGGATGTTAATCAGTTTATGGATTATCAAATTGCCGAAATTTTTGTGGGTAATGGTGATTGGCCTGCTAATAATATTATTTTTTGGCGTCCACAAGCTGAAGGTGGCAAGTGGCGTTGGCTTTTATATGATGCTGATATGTCGATGGGAAGTCATGGTAATGGTGAGTATGATAGCGACAATTTATACTACGCTACATCTACAAATAGCGATTATTACGCAAACCCGACTTGGGCAACTCTACTTCTGAGAAAGTTGCTAACCAATACTGAGTTTAAGAATGCGTTTATTCAACGTTATAACATGCATATGTTTACAACTTTTGAGAAGTCTAGAATGCAGGGGATTATGGATAGTACTGCGGCGCTAATAGCTTCTGAAGTTCCTGCGCATATGGACCGCTGGGTGAAGTCTTTTCGCTTAGGAAAATCGGTTTGGGAAGATCACCTAGAAATTATTAGAGAATTCATTGAGAAACGAGAATTTTACGCAAGTACGCATCTTAGAGAGAAATTTAACTTAAGCACTAGAAGTAAAATGGATGTGGTAATACAACCAGAAAATGCTGGGACTGTACGTGTTGCTGAACAGGTCGTAAGCTCAGGAACTGGAGCCATTTTATTTAATACAATCCCTGCAAACATTGAAGCAGAAGCAAAACCTGGATATACTTTTACAGGATGGACTGGAATTTCTGCAAGCACAGATTCGAAAACCCAAGTTACACTAGAAGGACAAAATACTTCGATTACAGCACATTTCGCCCGAAATACATTATCACCAACAGAAGTTGTTATAAATGAAGTTAACTATCGATCTTCCGACGATTTTGATCCAGATGACTGGGTAGAGTTCTACAATAATTCAGATGAACCTGTTGATATAAGTGGATGGTATTTTTCTGATTCTGATATCAGTCATAAATTCATATTCCCATCTTCAACCATCTTAGCAGCTGATTCATATATCGTGCTCACCAAAGATAAAACCGCTTTTAGCGCACTTTTCCCAGGCGTTGATAATATTATTGGCGATATGGACTTTGGATTATCTGGCGATGGCGAGTTAATCAGACTTTATAATGATTCAGGCGAAATCGTTGATTCGCTAACATACAACGACAAAGCTCCTTGGCCTCTTGAAGCGGATGGACTTGGTGCAACTTTGGCTTTAGCTAATCCTGGCTTAGATAACTCTGAAGGAAGTAATTGGGCAGCCTCAACAGGGCACGGAACACCTGGGGCATCTAATTCAGATGTATATGTAAGCAACGAAACCGAGTTAGACACGAACTTGCCTCAGCACATTAAGCTAGAACAGAACTATCCGAATCCATTTAACCCTACTACAACTATTTCTTACGCTATTGATAAGCCAGGAAAAGTAAGTCTTGCGATATTTGATATTACAGGGAGAACAATAGCTGTGCTGGTTAATGAAAGAAAAACTGCAGGAACCTATAGTGCTATTTGGAATGCTGGGTTGGGGAATTTATCAAGTGGAGTATATTTTTATAAGCTAGAAGTTAATGGCGAAACCATTACGAAAAAACTAACGCTTATCAAATAAGCTAACTATCCGTTCCATCCCATTCTTGTAAAAATCGTTGAACAAAGGTTTCCATATACTGGTGTCTTTGCTCAGCGATTATTTTTGCGCTTTGAGTATTCAATCTATCTTTAAGTAGAAAAAGCTTCTCATAAAAATGATTGAGTGTTGAACCGGTATCATTTTTATACGCCTCGAATGAAGCGTGTAATACAGGTGGTTTTGTAGGATTGTAGAGCTCTCTATTTTTATGGCCACCATAAGCAAATGCTCTAGCGATACCGATCGCACCAATGGCGTCTAGTCTATCGGCATCTTGCACTATTTTACCTTCTAGTGTCTGCATAGGTGTATCAACACCGGCACCTTTGTATGAAAGATTTTTTATAATTTCACAAACATGAGCAATAATAGATTCTTCAGTCTGAATGCCTTCAAGCCAATTACGAGCTACTTTAGGTCCAACCGTTTCATCGCCATTGTGGAATTTATGATCGGCAATGTCGTGTAACAAAGCGGCTAAACCAACTACCGTTTCGTTAGCTGTTTCGCCAGCAGCGAGCCTGTTAGACATCTTCCAAACACGTTCAATATGCCACCAATCATGTCCTGAACCTTCGCCATCTAGTTGTACTTTTACATAGCGTGCAGTTTTCGCAATAAGCGTATCATGATTTAATTCAGACATGTGCAAAGCTCGGCAATTACATCTTGTTTTAATTTGGCAACTCTTTGTAGGGCGGTGTCAATCGTTTCGGGGCTTAAGGTGCCTTCTGCAATTAATTTTTGGAGAATGGTAATAACTTTCTCAGCTATTTGCTCATCGTAATATTCGTTATTTCCAAAAATAAGCATATCAACACCTGCATTTAGTGCTTGTGCGATAGCAGTTTCAAACCCGTATTTGTCTTGAATAAATTGGAGCTGAAGATCATCGGAAAAAACCACACCGTTGAAACCTAAAGAGTCTCTGAGTAAACCATTAATAGTTTTATCTGAAAAGGTAGCTGGCCAAACTGAATCTATTTTTGCATTGTAGATATGCGAAGCCATTACTCCATTTATATTCCGTTCAAAAAAGAGGTTTTTATAGGGAATAAGCTCTCTAGCATCCCAAGTATCCGTAACATCAACAATGCCATTGTGTGGATTGCTTCGGGCGCTTCCAAGCCCAGGGAAGTGCTTTAAGACTGTTAAAATTCCTTCTCTATCAAACTCATCTAGAAAGTACCCGGCATGTTCGGTTACTTTTTCTGGGTGATCTGAAAAACTCCTTCCTTTTTTTGATAGCGAAGGACTTTCTTTATTGATATCTAAATCGAGTACGGGTGCGAAGTTCGTATTTACCCCAACAACCATAAATTCTTGAGCCATATTTTTGCTATAAAAGCGAGTTGAGTCTTCCTTATCAATTTGCCCAAGATGTTTTGCGCTAACAGTTCTAGGAGACCCAGAATACGCATTAAGTGGTGAAACCTCTCCACCTTCTTGGTTAAGCGCAATTATAGGAGGGTTTGACGAATACCCAACCAACGCACTAGAGAGCTTTAGAAGCTGCATAGCATCTTTAATATTTCGCCTAGAAGTTTGAGTTGAAGCATCAAAATCGGTGAGTATAAAACCACCGATGTTTCGTTCTTTGATGTCTTTTACAATCGCACTTTCTTTAGAGATTTCAGTTCCTCTAAAACCAACAATGATAAGTTGTCCGAGTTGCTTATTGGTATAAACGGGTTCGGCTTGTTTTTGTTTATTAGTTGGCTGGCATGCAACCATTCCTAAAAGTAATAATGGGAACAGAAATCTCATGAGAAGCTAGGGTTGATAATTATTTAGCCATTAGGCTGTTTAATACTTCTTCTAAGTTAAATGAAGCTCTAATATCGTTATATCTAATAATATTTCCATCAGGATCAATTAATACATAAAAGGGAATACCTCCACCTTTATATGCTTTAAACACTTCTAAGTCAAAGCCTTTTCCGCCATATAATTGTACCCAAGGGTTTTCAAAGCGATTTATATCTTGTATCCATACATCACGGTCAACTTCATTTGAAATTCCGAGAATCTCGAAATTGTCTCTTGAAAAATTATTGTAAATACGTTGCATATCAGGAAACTCATCTAAGCAAGGTTGACACCAGCCTGCCCAAAAATCGAGAAGTACATATTTTCCCTTATAATCAGCTAGAGAATGGTTGTCTCCGTTTCTATCCTTTAGAGTAAAAGGGATAGCCTTGGCACCGGGCGAAATAGCTTTAATTTCATTAAAAAAGTAAGTCAAAAAATCAGTGTACTCGGTGTATTCAGGGTACTCTGCTAAGTAATTTCTGTAAGTGGGCTCTGCAATTTCCATTGAGAACTCTCCAATACGTTCTGCAACTAAGTGCATTCGTGCATAAGCTTTTGTTTTTCTATCAGAAATAGCATCGATTACTTCGAGCCTTTTTGCATTTAATTCGGTGTAGGCTATTTTTTTTATTTCAGCCTCAGCTAAAGTCATTCCTTGTTCTTTTATCGTTTTAGCATAAATCCCAAATGTGCGGGCATAATAGTGCGAGAAATCTCTAATTCCAGCTCGTTGAGCAACTAAGGCTTCCAACGTAAGGAACCCATCTTTTTGAGCATCTTCAAGAACTTGTTTTCGTTCCGAATCAGCATCGTAATCTTTAATATCAAATTGATACTCTACAAACTTGATTCGATTCACATATAACTCACCTAGTACTTTAAGACGAATGCTTTCGAATGGAGTGCCATTAAGATTTTCTTCCGCTACAGTTAGTTTTTTTAAGCTCAACTCTAATGCATTGTTAGGAAGTCCATCTCGAAATTTGTTCATCTCAAGCTCGATAGCTGTATCGAGACCTTTTGTTCCCTCTAAGTATTTAATATACTTATCGTAAGATGTAGTTGATTCAGAAAGCACTACTACTGAATTTGGAAAGGAGGATCTTTGTATGGCGATGTTTGCTGAACCATTTTTTTCTGCATATATAGGAAAGGTTTTATCATCAAGGTTTAACCAAACGAGTTTCGACTCACTTATTGGAAGGTCTATGCTGAAGCTCCCATCGCTATTTATACTAAGTGGTGTTCGTTCTTTAGGTGCGTATTTATAGTGAATAGGTTGTTGCTCTATAAAGAGGTTGGCATCTCCTATGTAGTCAATTTCCCCAGATATAGAAAAATATTCATCATCAGTTTCTAAGCATGAAAATAATAAAAAAGGAAGTGCAAATAGTCTAATAAATAATGATTTCGGAGTCATATGAACTGGTTTTATGATGGATATATAATAGTATGGCAGATTATAACACCAAAAATCGTCAAAAAGTTTTTTATGAGAAAACTATCTTAAAAAAAAATAATAAAGTTAAGAGGCAACATTTTGTAACAAAGAAGTTTAGGCGTTCTCTTTTAACAAATGAGGTCACAGCCTAAACAATGGTGTTCAAAAATAAATTATTCAAAAGGTACTATTACAGCCATTGCGCCATTAACAAATTGGTATTTAACATTTATAGAATAAGATGATACAAAGTAATTTTAATAAAGAACTAGAAGAAAAGATCCAACTTTACATCAATGGAAAATTGGATCAAGAGCAGAGTGATGATTTATGGGCAGAATTGATTCAAGATGATTACTATCTCGACTATATGAAGAGTGTAGCAAATCTGAAGGCACTAATTCTTGAGAAACGAGTAGCTAAATCTCAGCCAAGAATACTGCCACTTCGAAAGTATGTTAGTTATGCTGCTGCGGTTGCCGTAATTGTGATGGTAGGTGTACTTGGAGTTGTGAATTATCAAACACAATCTGCTATTGAAGTTAGCCCGATTGCAGAAATTGGGTTAGATGTAATTCGCGATCCTATTGGTATCTCGTCTGCAATAACTAACGAAGTTGTCAAAGAGGCAATCCAATTAGCCTCTAACGGAAATGTTGAAGAAGCTATTTCACTGCTCGAAAAAGAATTGGAAGTGGTTAAGAGCCCATTTACAATCGCAGAATTAGCGCTGAGTTTAGGCTCTATTCAATATAATTATGGTGACTATAATGCAGCTATAACAAATTTCAAGAAAGTTGTAAACCAGAAAGATATCGATGTATCTACTCAAGAAAAAGGTTACTATTTTCTCGGTAATGCTTACTTTCAACTTGATCAACTAGATGAGGCTGAAGAAGCATTCATAAAGGCTTATGCGCTTGATGGTTCATATAGCCGTATTGCTAAGCGCTATGTGGACGCATTGAATAATACAATGCTTAAATAAAGAGCTCTTTAGTTCCTACGTATATTAAAGCTAACCAGCAGTGTGATTATAATGAGTATAGAAAACATTATAGGTGCATTGGCTGGTTTTTTTGTAAGTGGGGTTGGATTCCCAATAAGTGAGTAAGCTCCCCAAAAGTGTGGATCCGCATTCCCAAATTTGAGTTGATTCTTTTTTGCCATTCGCATTGCATCACTTTTGGAATACCCTTGGTTAATGAAGCTATAGAAGTCTGTTGCAAAAATAGATGCGACGCGATCGTTAACAGACCATAGATTAAGAGCTAGACTTTTTGCACCAGCATATCTCAAAGCTCTACTAATGCCCATTATTCCAGTTCCTTGCATGTAATTTCCGGTGCCAGAACTGCAGGAATTAAGCATAATTAAGTCATTATTAAGTGCGGTATCAAAAAGTTCATAAGCAAAAAGCGCGTTTTGACCTTTGCTATCATTGGGTTGAGTAGTTTGCTGGTTCTTGAGGTATATTGTTGAAAATAATGGATCTTGCTCAGATACCTCACTATGGGTAGCTATATGAATAATCTTTGATTGGCCAATTTCTCTAATAAAAGATTGCTTTGTCGCATTATCTCCGATGTATAGCCTCTTATTATTGAACTCAGAAAGACTTTGTTCTACTTGTTGAACTTCTTGCGTAGCATATGGGAGTGAGGGTAATTCTACGTTTGAAAAATCATCAAAGTATGAAATTGCAAAAGCTGCAAAATCATGCTTAGCTTCAATATGCCCAGGCCTATTATTATGGGTAAAATCTGATAAAGAAGTGAAGTACTCAAAGCTATAATCTTCTATCATATAGCGAGTACTTCCAAAGCTCACATCACTGTTTGGTTTAGTTGTAGGTAGTATATCCAAAGGAATCCTATACAAATAGTTGTCTGGAATTACTGAAATTCGTTTAGTTGTACTATTAACTTGGCCTAAGTTAAGTAATTTATACACTTGATAGAGCTTGTTTAGAGAAGTTGAGCCACTTGCAAGGCTATTGGCGGCCCCTTCAAATAATTGCCGTATAGTAGTGGTTAATTGAATAGAAGAAATATCAATGCTGGTTTTGGTTACAGAGCTAACGTATAGCTTATCGTTTAATTCAGTAAAATGAAGAAGCAACTCATTCGGGTTCAGTTGTGCTTGAATACGCCAAGTTGGAGTTCTATAATTTTCGATGTCTTGAACTACTTTATGAGTTATTTCTTGGCGTTGTGCAGATAACCGATTTATTTCTGCTTTAAGAGCTACCTTATTTGGCTTTGAAGTGCTTAGATATTGACTTCTTAGAGACTGGATTTTGTTATTAAGATTATTGTCTTCAATTAATTCTTCTTCAGAGAGTTTTGATGCACGTAATAGAGGACTATTATAAAGAGAGGCCTCATTAATAGTTTTGAACTGATCAAGGTAAGCAAGCGATTCTTGGTTTAAACCCATCTCAGTGAGTAAAGAAATCATGATTTCAAAAGCATCGAGATACTCACTTTGAATAGACCAGAAACCAGTTTGAGAGTTACTGCTTTCTTTGGCTCGTTCAATAATTTGTTCCATAACTGGAGTGAAATATGCATAAGCATCTCGATACTCACCTTGCTTTTGTAGAAGTAAAGTTTTTACCGAATGATACTTTATCAAGACTTCAAATTCTAAGTTATTGAGGGGATAAACTTTTATTTTGTCTAGATATTCTACCGTAGATTCGAAATCATTATTTAACAAAGTGATTTCCGCTAAAGATATCAAAGATGTGAGATACCGTGGGGTATCAGAGTTTTCTAGAGACTTCTCCTTTACTCTATTTAGGAGTGCGGTGGCGCTATTCAAAGAGTCTATTCGGATTAACACATCTGTTCTATGTAATTGTATTCTTGTTAAGTTTAAATAGTCATCAGAGTCAAAATACTCTTTTTCGGCAGTATTAAACTGCGTAAGAGCTTTTTCAGCATCATGGTGTGATTCCCAGTAATAAGTACCTAGGTACGCATGAATGGCTGCAATTTCACTAGCATCATTCTTCTGAAAGGCCATCTCTTTAGCCATTTCTATATAAGGCATTGCACTACTAGAATCTCCAATCGAAGTGTAGTATGAAAATAAATTTCTATATATACCTAAAACAATTTTATAATCCGTTTGCTCATTTTGTTCGGGTAATGCTTGTAATAAAAGGCTTACATATTTCTGGTGTTCACCAAGTTTTAAATAACATAACGAAAGATTAGAAAAAAGCTGTCCTTTTGATGCAGTAAATGCCTTATCAGTATACATTTTTTCTAGAATTTGTTTGGCTTCTTGATACTTACCTAGTAAGTATAAATAGCTGCTCTGCCTAAGAAGAATATCGTCTAACATTTCTTTCTTAGAGTAATAACGGGCAAGTGGTAATGAATAATTTCGTTGAAGATATAAGGACTCATCAAATCTTCCGAGCACTGCAAGTGAATAATCTATACCGCTAAGGCTTCTCAGTTTGATTTCTGAGTTTGGAAAGAGAGTAGAGTTTGTAAAGTCTCTAAAATTATTGAGTATTACTCTATATTGATCTAATTCATAGGAAGTTTTAAATATCCCGAACTCAATAATAGAACGAAATAAGTCTTGTTCAGGAAATTTTTTCTTAAGTGAAATGAAGTATTCTGAATAAGTATTTAGTTCGGCTAAACTGAAAAAATCATCTGTTTTAACATTAGTTAAAATAAAGAATAAGATAGTTGCGTCTGTTTTAGACTGACTAAAAGCATACTTACGGTCCTTTCTATCTAAGACATTCACCAAAAGATGTTTTCTTTCTTTTGTTAATGTAGAACCCCATTTCTCTATGAAGGTGTTATTAAAGAGAAGTCGTTTTTCGTAGTTATCTTCTTGAACCAAATAGTTTATTGCAATTACGTAAGAACCAGTAGATAAAGAATATTTTAAAAGCCGATCACGCTTTTTTATGTATTCGTCCTCTTGGTCACTCCCACAAGATGTTTCAGTAAAGAGCCTTTTTAAAGCAGTAACTTGAGAGTTTTGAATAGCTCTCTGGGCCTGGCTATTAATTAAGCAGCTTGAAGAGTACACTTCATTAAGGGCCCAAAAGTTTAAATCAGAATCGTTGTTGACTTGAAAGCTTTGTAAGTAAGAAACTATTTGCTCAGTAATCGCTGTTTGGGTATCAGCAATGTTTACGCCGAGTAAAAAAGTGAATAGGAGTAAAATGTTCATTAATGTCCATGGATTTTTCCCATAATAACATTCATATCACTTTATTTAAAATTAGACTTTAGGCTTTAGAATAATAGGATCGCTGAAGTCGGAGCCAAAT
>TARA_R110002050_G_scaffold281646_1_pt1 | contig 11002 bp, 9 predicted proteins | sample TARA_R110002050 | Tara Oceans TARA_R110002050 (sample SAMEA4396988) | marine metagenome | biome: Polar Biome; feature: [DCM] deep chlorophyll maximum layer (ENVO:01000326); material: water (ENVO:00002006), including particulate matter (ENVO:01000060) such as... | depth 25 m
TTGATAAGCCGTCGGTTAATGTAACAGCACCATTTGATTTTAAATTGGACATTTTTTGTAATTCAACCTTCATTACGTTTTCACTTTGAAGCTTGTGAAAAGGCGTTGAAATAATGATATCTTCCATTTCTATGGCAGACGATGTCATTACAATGGTTAGAGGTTCTTTGATTGGGATGGTTATGTTTATAGATTGGGTTTCATAACCTAACATTGAAAATAAAATTTTATAATTGCCAGAGGGTAAACCAGTAATTTTAAAGGCACCATTTTCATCGGTAATGCTTCCTTTTTCCAAGGTTGGAACATAAGCATTTACAAGGGTCATTCCTTGTTTGGTGTCGTTATCAATAACAGTTCCTTCTACGGTGTTTTGAGAATATAAAAATACCGTTGCCAATAAAAACAATAGATTTATTAATTTTTTCATTTATTTTTTATGTTATAACCCACTGCTAAAAATTGTATAAAATTTTTAGTGTGACAGAAGGCACTTTTTTTGATTTCAAATTTAAAACTAAAGTATTCTGAAATTATTTTCAGAATTACAAAATGATCTTAAATTAATGATGGTGGTGCACGAAGTGAGAAGTGAAGTTTTTGGTTATTACTTAAAAAATTGTATTGTGAAGCAACCACAATTTGTCTTTTATCAGAGGTAAAAATGGTAAAATTAAAAAGGGTTATAACGAAGTTTGGGGTTATTTTGAAATTGTAAAACTTACAATCTAAATCTAATTTGTGAAGGTGTGTGGTAGTTTTTCCTAAACAAATTTCATGTTTAGAATGGTTAAATATGTGTGTGAATTTTACAGCACTTGGCAATAGTAGGGCAAACACCAAGGTGTACACAATAATATTGAAAAAAACACGATGTTTTTTAAATACCATTAATCATCAAAACGTTTAAAACCCATTCTACGAAGTGTCTTCTTTTCAAAATCCCAGAAAAATTTAAATTGCCCAAAAACCCAACCAATACAAACTAAAAGAATTTGATAGAAAATTATGGCAATAATAATGAATAAAGTCCAATAGAAAACAGGACTTAAGTTTTCTTTAGTAATTCCAATTAATTTGATAATGGGTCTGCCAACAAATATACTCAAACTTCCAGTCACAGAAAAAACGATAAAAACTCTTATCATTTCCCATTTGTAAGTTAAAATCCATTTTTTTTCAAGTTTTTTAAAAAGAAACAAAACAAATTTCAACAATAAATAAGCGAAGGTGATTGTTAATATAGGGCTCCAATAAACATGGAAATCTTTAAAAATAATTAAGGATAATTTATAGGACACATAAAACAAACCAATCAAACCTAAAACCGGAAAAATAAGTTGCCAATTTTGTTGTATTTCCCAATGTTTTTTAAATTTCTTCACACGTAGAATTTAATTCCAAAAATAGATAAATTAATTTAAATTCTTGGTGGGAACGCACCTAATCGTTGTTTGTATTTTAATTGAAAGTATACAAAATAATTATAAAGTTTGTAATTAACCTCATAACCGTAATCAATACCCTGCTGATAATCTATCTGTAATTCGTATAAATTTGGGTCAAAGCGTTGTGGTTGCAAGACCCTATTGTTCCATTCAATAACATAAAACAGGTTGCGGTTTTCCAAAAAACTTTGTGAGTAATACCCTTCTGGCTTTGCTATGCTTGCCAACCAAAAATTAAACCCATTGTCGATGATGATAATTTCGTATTCCAATTCATCATTTGCGATTCTTACTGTATCATTTGAAAAGGAGGGATCTACTTTTTGATTGCTTTTTAAGGTAGAAATTCTAGAGGAATTACAACCAATAAGAAAACCACAAGCCAATATCAAGCAGATAAGCGTTTTCATGAGGATTGTTTTTAATACCTAAATTTACAAAAAGAATTTCGAAACCGCTTATTTTGAATGATTTTTTAAAAAGTGAAGGTCTAAAAAGCATATATTAACCATCATTACGAGAGATTTTTATTGGTCTCAAATTTAGATAAAACTATGTTCCCGATAGCTATCGGGATTGGTGCATTTCGCTTTAGCTTCAAAAAACTTTTTAGCCACGATCCCGATAGCTATCGGAACACGAATGTTGGTTAATCAATTTGTGTAAATTTGCTCAATCATGGTTAAAACAACCGAGTTTTTAGCGAAGCAGGCTTTCAGTCTGCCAAACCAAACTATGGACTGGAAGTCCATAGTTTGGTTTGAATTAATCTGTAAATCAATAACTTGCAATTTACAGATTGCTTCTCCCGATAGCTATCGGGACTCGCGATGACGACTTTTTAGAATTTAGCATCTGTTAATAACTCAATAAATTGATTAAGATTGCTGAATTTGATAATTGCAGGCACAAAAAAAGTCCCAACTATAAGTTAAGACTCCTTAAATACACTTACGCCACAATTATTTATCCAGCTGTTTTTAAGATATTTATAATTTGTTCAGCTAATTCGGCACCAATTCTATCTTGCGCTTCATTAGTAGCTGCACCTGTATGTGGTGTTAACGATAATCCTGAATTCATTAACAGTTGGATTTCTGGTTTTGGCTCGTTTTCAAAAACATCCAAAGCAGCACCAGCCACCTTTCCGCTTTCAATCGCGCTAACTAAAGCCGCTTCATCAATGACACCACCACGTGCTGCATTTGCAATAAACACACCTCTTTTCATAATATCCAATTCTGGTGCGCCAATAATATATTCTTTTTGGGCAGGAACGTGTAAGGTTATAAAATCAGATTGTTTTAAAACGGCTTCTTTTGAAATGGTCTTTATTTCAAAACTTACTTTTTGTCCATCAAAAAAATCTAATTCTAAGTTCGCTTTTTCTATAAATGGATCGAAAGCAATGACTTTCATGCCAGCACCTAAGGCTACTTTTGCTGTGGCTTGACCAATTCTGCCTAAACCTAAAACACCTAAAGTCTTTCCTTTTAATTCAACTCCTTTAGCATATGCTTTTTTCAATTTGCCAAAATTTGCATCACCTTCTAAAGGCATGTCCCTGTTTGAGTTATGTAAAAAACGTGCCAACCCATAAAAATGTGCAAAAACCAATTCAGCAACAGAATGTGATGAAGAGGCCGGTGTGTTAATAACATGAAGACCTTTGCTTTTTGCATAATCAACATCAATATTATCCATACCAACACCACCACGTCCAATAATTTTAATGCTTGGGCAAGCATCAATTAAATCTTTACGCACTGTTGTGGCACTACGTACCAATAAAACACCAATGTTATTTGCATTGATATAATTTTCCAATTGTTCTTGGGCAACTGTGGTTGTAATAACTTCAAAACCACCTTTTTCAAGGGCATCTTTTCCACTTTGTGAAATACCATCGTTTGCTAATACTTTCATTAATTTAAGTTAAAAGTTAAAAGTTAAAAGTTAAAAGTTAAAAGTTAAAAGTTTCAAGAACGATTATACTTTTTACTTCAGATTAATTTTATTTGTTTGTCATTGCGAAACTTTTCAAAAAAGTTGTGGCAATCTGTTTCTTAATATTGAGATTACTTCTTCCGATAGTCATCAGGAGTTTCTCTCCTCATAATGACGTTTTTTTTTTACGATTTTGAGTAAGCACTGAAAACTGTCACTGCTTACTGCAAACTTTTTTATGCTTTACTTTCCAATTCACTCATGACTTCAACAAGTGCTTTTACGCTGTCAATAGGTAATGCATTATACATAGAAGCCCTATAGCCACCAACACTTCTGTGTCCGTTCAGTCCGCTAATACCAGCTTCTTTCAGCATGGTTTCGAACGTTTCTTTTAAATTTTCGTTTTGTAATGTAAAGGTAGCATTCATAAAAGACCGATCTTCCTTAATTGAATACCCCTTAAATAATGGGTTTAAGTCAATTTCAGAATACATAAGTCGTGCTTTATTCTCATTCAATTCTTCTATTTTTGAAATACCTCCAAGTTCTTTAATCCATTCCAGAGTAAGCATAGAAGTATACACTGCAAAAACGGGTGGTGTATTATACATACTGCCATTGGCGATATGTAATTTGTAGTCCATTATAGAAGGGATTTTACGAGAGACTTTTCCTAAAATGTCTTCCTTAACAACAACAAGAGTTGTTCCTGCGGGTCCCATATTTTTTTGGGCCCCAGCGTATATTAAATCAAATTGGGTAAAATCTAACTTCCGAGAAAAAATATCGCTACTCATGTCACACACCATAGGGATGTTACATTTTGGAAATGATTTCATTTGTGTTCCAAAAATGGTGTTGTTTGAAGTACAATGAAAATAATCATAATTTTCAGGGATTTCATAACCTTTTGGAATATAGTTAAAATTAGCTGCTTTAGAAGATGCTACTTCATAAATGTCATCATAAATTTTAGCTTCTTTTATGGCTTTTTCGCTCCAGGTACCTGTATTTAAATAACCGGCTCTTTTTTCCAGAAGATTTAAAGCTACCATTAAAAATTGCGTACTGGCACCACCTTGTAAAAACAAGGCTTTGTAACCTTTGTCTTCTAATCCCATAAGTTCCAAAACCAAAGATCTGGCTTTCTCCATAACATCAACAAAAGGTTTGCTTCTGTGAGATATTTCCAGTAAGGATAATCCTTCATTGTTGAAATCCATTACGGCACTTGATGCTTTTAATAAAACTTCTTGTGGTAAAATACTTGGTCCTGCGCTAAAGTTGTGTTTTTTCATTTTTCCTATCCCTAACCCTTTCCAAAGGAAAGAGAATTTGTGGGGGTAAATTTAATTAATATTCCGTTTTTATTTAAGTTACCTTTAATTTAACAAAGGTTGAAAATGATATAAAATTTAAGTTGCAAAGTTCCTAATTTATTGGGTATTATATGTTATAAATTCCATAATTTTTTGGTCATATTGCTAACAAAAACTCAATGGAATTAACATCATCTGCATAATTCCAAAGTTTTGGTTTTTGAGTCTCACCAAACAGAATTTCATTTTCAATAAATCCTTTTGAAACAATGCATTGAATCTTGTTTTTTTCGGAGATTAATTTTTCTTTTAATTGGTTTTCTGAATTATAAAATTCATAAAATACCGTTGCAATAGGAGAGGAGAAGCTTTCATCTTCCTTAATCATTAAAAATCCGTTTTCCAACATATCAAATTCACTCATTAAATACACTGCTTTGTTATAGTCATAATTGTTGGCATATTTGGCTTTATTAATAATAGGATGCCAATGATAAATAGACTCAAAAAAAGTGTCAAACTTATAATTTTGTGGTACAAATAATTTAGACACATTCCTGCAACCCAATCCATAATACCTAAAAATATCTTCTGAAAGTGCTTGCAGTTCTTCCAAGGATTCTTGTCCGTTTAAAACAGCTACTGAGTTTCTGTTGTTTCTAATAATAGACGGTTTGCCTTTAAAATAATATTCAAAATACCGTGCTGTATTGTCACTTCCTGTAGCAATAACGGCATCAAAATTTTCCAGTTTATCTTCTGTAAATGTGATGGTTCCTTTAAAACGGGGTTCTACATATTCCAAGTATTTAGCTAAATATGGAAGCAGGTATTTATCATTTGATGATTGCTTAACCAATGCATAATGACCGGTAATTAATGCGGAAAGAAAATCATGAAAGCCAACTAACGGAATATTTCCTGCCATAATGATAGCAACGTTCTTGGGTGTTTTTATGTTTATTTTATAAGGCTCCAGCCAATGGTTTAAATTTTCAATGGTTAAGTTTTCTGACCAACCTTTAAAAGCAAAAGCCATATTTTCTTTGGTAAACCAGCCATTATGCTCTTCAGCCAATTTTAACTGATGTTTAAAGCCATCAAAAAACAGATCATTGCATTCAATAGAATCCTTTTTTTGAATGGTTTCGTTGGAAAATTGACTTAAAAATTCCCCTAATTTTACAAAAGCCTTAATTCTTTGTTGTAAATTCATTCTGTATTTGGTTATGAATGGTTTTGGCGTTATTTTTGCGACTGCAAAGTTAGAAAAAGAAAATGCTATGGCAATTATAATAACAGACGAATGTATAAATTGTGGTGCTTGTGAACCGGAATGCCCAAATACTGCCATTTATGAAGCCGCTGATGACTGGCGTTATACCGATGGAACCAGTTTAAAAGGTAAGGTTGTTTTAACAAATGGGAAAGAGGTTGATGCTGATGAAGCTCAGGAACCTGTGAGTGATGAAGTGTATTATATAGTACCAGACAAATGTACGGAATGTAAAGGATTTCATGACGAGCCACAATGTGCTGCGGTTTGTCCTGTAGATTGTTGCGTGCCCGATGAAAATCATGTGGAAACCGAGGAAGAACTTTTAGCAAAACAACGTTTTATGCATCCTGAAGGATAAATCAATTAACAATTGATAATTAACAATTGATAATGAATCCTGAGCTTTTGCTTGGGATTTTTTCTTAGTGAAACTCCTCCTTTATTTATTGTTTACTCTTAAACTCCTTCATTTCCTGTAACGGCTCTAAGGTCTGTTCAGTACCCCAAACCGAAGCGTCATATTTATTTAACTTCATAAAAGGAACTGTTTTTTCTTCAGCTTGTTTTTTAAATTGATCTATGGTTATTTTAGTATTTGAAGTGACTAATAATTCTTGTTTGGTCATGATATTACCTTCAATAGTAAAATCAAAACTGGTTTTATTTTTTTCTGGACTGTTTTCAATAAATTTTAAAGGACGGCTTACATAAAAATAGCGTCCTTCTTCAAATTTAATGTATTGCGGTTGGTATTTGTTTTGATAGTTTTTGTGATAAATAATACTTCCTTTTCTTATGTTTTCAACATATTTTACGCCTAATAGAAGTTTTAAATTTAGTTTTTCACCACGTTTTCCATCTGCAAATTCAAAATCAACCTTGGTGATAGCAAATGTTTCATCATTAATATAAAGTGTCCCTGTATATTTTGATTTTGACTTTTTGGGTTTATAGTTAATTATATAAATGAGATTATCATTAAAAAAGGTGATATTTTTAAAGGTATATTCATACAAATTAGAATCCAAAATTTTTGAAAGCATGCTGTTTTCATAAAATTGAGACCGGTTAAGTAAGGTGTTTGTACCTTGTTTTAAATCATTAAGGTCATCTTCATCTTTTTGTTTGTCTGAATGTTCGCTTTCCTTCAATGATAAGGAATCATCAATTTTAAATAAGCCCGTTTTAAGTTTATAGGTTAAGGTAGTATCTAAATATTTAAGAATGATATTTTGAGTTTTATGCTGCACGTCATCAATGGAAAGATTATTTTTTTGATCAATTAATTCAGTAGCTTTATCAACTGTTAATTTGGTTTTTGTTGAATCGCCCCTAAGTAAATTTCCTTTAAAGTCTTTAAAATGAATGGTTTTGCTATTTATAATTGCGGTTGATAAGGAGTCCAGACTTTTATTTACCAAAACAAGATTGTTCTTTTTGACATGGGATGCCTTTTCAATTTTAAAATCTAATTTTTCAAAGTTGATATATGCAGTTTCTCTTGAAAAAATACGGTATGTGTAAAGCTTGGTTTCATAATTTTCATCAAGATGTTGTCTCACTTTTGAAATGATGTCATCAGCATTTGGTTTTTTATTACTTAAATAAACAGTGTTCAATTTGTTAACAGATTCTTCAAGAAGAATGACAAAACCCATAGATGTTATATCTTGAATGCGTACTATTTTTGTTTCATAACCAAGACAGGAAATAGTGATAGAATCATTTTGCTTGGGTTTCTCAAGTATTGTAAAATACCCTTCTTCATTTGAGATGACACCGCTAAATTCCCCTGTTTTTATAGTTGCAAATGCAATAGGACTCTTGCTGTTCCTATCCTCTATTTTGGCGGTAATGTTTTGTGAAAAAGCTAAAATATTGTTTAGGCTCAACAAAATGAACAAAAATGTTTTTTTCATTCTTAATGATTTCTATGAGACTGACGATTACATTATAAAATTGTTACATCACAAACAAAAAAAACGAACAATTTAATACGGTCTCTTTTTTATTTCATTTAGTGAATAACCGTTAATTATCTATATTTAACTGTATTTTAATGGAAAAATTTAGCATGAAAAAAATAATTATTCAAGGAATTAAGTTTGACGAAAAATCATCGTATCAAAAAGGCCCGAGTTTAGCACCAGCATTAATAAGAGAAGCACTGCATTGTGGCTCTTTCAACTTATTTGCTGAAAATGGTAAGTCTATTGAAAACTCAAATATTGTTGATAATGGTGATTTTCAAATTTCTGAATATTTTGATATTGAAACCATAACTAAAAAACACCTTGGTTTAGGGTGCAAAATTCTTACGCTTGGTGGGGATCACTCTATTACATATCCTATAATAAAAGCACATCACAAAAAACACCCTAACTTGAATATCTTACATATTGATGCGCATTGTGATTTATATGATAATTATGAAGGCGATAAACACTCACATGCATGTCCTTTTGCAAGAATCATGGAAAATAATTATGCCATTAAACTGGTTCAGGTAGGAATTAGAACTTTAAATGAACACCAAGCACAACAAGCTAAAAAATTTAATGTAGAAATTCATGAAATGAAAAATTTAGATTTGTCAGCCATATCAAAGTTTAACGGGCCATTATATATTTCTCTTGATTTGGATGCTTTTGATCCTGCGTTTGCCCCTGGAGTATCACATCATGAACCTGGAGGCTTATCATCAAGACAGGTAATTAATTTAATTCATAGGATTGATGCTGAGGTTATTGGAGCCGACATTGTTGAATATAATCCAAATAGGGATTTTCAAAATATGACGGCATTTTTAGCCGCTAAAATGATGAAAGAAATATTGGGGAAAATGGTTTAAAGTATTGGTTGAAATAAAACTTATTTAAAACAAAAGAGGCTGTCTAAAAAGTATATATTAACCGTCATTACGAGAAATTTTTATTTCGAAGTAATCTGTTAATCAACAACTTGCAATTTACAGATTGCTTCTCCCGATAGCTATTGGGAGAAGCAATGACGACTTTTTAGACAGCCTCTTTTGTTTGCTGACATTAATTTTAAAAATTATAATTAAGTTTAGCATAATAATAAGCGCCACCAAATCCCATTTGAACAGAATCCCAGTATCCACCGGCTTCTGTCCAGTCATCTTGTTGGTCTGGATAAATGTTAAAAAGGTTATTGCTACCAACATTCAGTTTCAGGTTTTCAGATAATTTAAAACCAAGATTTAAATCGGTAACCGTTTTTGCCCCATATCTATCGGTTGCAGCTGCTATTTGTTGAGCGAATCCGCCGAAGCCTGCTGGATCTTCAAACATTTGAAAGTCCAATAAATCTATTTTGCTAAAATGCATGAAAGTAAGTGCTACATCAAACCAATTTTTGCTATAAACTAGATTTAAACTCGTTTTACTTTTTGGTGCGGATGCTAATAAAAATGCTTTGTCACGTTCGCCAAAAAAAGTTTGCTCATCTAAGCTGCCATTTTTCACTTTATCAATTTTCATATCATTAAAGTTTCCTAAAAAGGTTGCTTCAAATGAACTGTCGCTACCTAAATTGGTTTTATATGCTAAAATAATATCTAAACCAGTTGTTTTTGTATCTGCACCGTTTGCGAAAAATTGAGCAGCTTCTACATTGTTTATTTGCGGTGCGTCAAAGTTTCCTGTTAATACAATTCTGTCTTTTACTTTAATATAATAGCCATCAATAGTTGCCGTGAAATCACCAAATTTAGAAGTGAATCCTAAAGCGGCATTTAAAGCTTTCTCTTCTTTTAATGGACCAATACCAAAAGATGCTGTAACTGGACTATTGTTTGGCGATAACAGGGATTCTAAGGCAACACCGCCTACAAAATTGGTGAATTTAAGGTTGTAATATATCTGGGCTAATGATGGCGCCCTGAATCCGGTGCTTAAAGATGCTCGAATATTTATATTATCTGACGCTTTTAGGCGGGCTGCTAATTTACCGTTAAAAGTACTTCCAAAATCACTGAAATTTTCAAATCGCGCTGCCGCACTTAATAAGAATGCTTCAGATAAATCAAATTCAGCATCAGCATATAATGATAAATTGCTACGGCTTCTGTTTACTTGATTGGCAGGGCCATAGCCTGGGAATCCTTGAGAACCTCCAGGACGTTTATTACCTTCATCATCTTCAGCTTGGGTTTGGTTTGCTGGGTCGGTAATTAAAATGCCGTTTTCTGTGTAAGTTCCATAAGAGCCTTCTTCACCAGCGAAAATTTTGAAATTTTCTGTTCTGTACTCGGCTCCAAAGGCTAAGTTCATTCCGCTTAAAACATCATCATAATATTTGGAAAAATCAAAATTAACGGTGTTTTGGCTTAAGCTATGTCCACCAGCATCAAAATCTGTTGGTGATACATCCTCTAAAGAGGCATTTAATGTTCCTTTTATAAAATAATTAAAATAGTTTTTCCCATAGGTATTGCTAATATCAATTTTCCAACCGGTTTCAGTTTCGGTTCTCATTCCAGCAGAAAACGAATTATCTGTAATGATAGACGTGATTCTTGGTGTAAACCCATTGGGGTAAATAGATGTTACCACACGTTCACCACCATTTCTTGTAAATGCATAAGCATCTGTATCTCTGTAGTTTCTGCCTCCAAACGCATAAATCTCTGTTTTGTCCGAAACAGGGATTGCTAAATTTCCAAAGAAATTAAATCCTTCAATGGATGCTTCACCAAAGCCTTTTCTAAAATCGAACGCTGGTCTTAGTGTTTTATTCTTGCTTAAGAATTCGGTAGTAAAGTTTGCATAACCACCTTCGCCAATTTCAAAACCATAGTTGGCAGTTAATTTAACAGATCCACCATCAAAACTCTTATCTTTTCCAATGGCATTTCCGTCTTTTTTTGTGTCCAAGCGGTAACCATCCGTATTCCAAGCGCCATATTCACCAAATGCACTTGTGTCAACATCTGCATTTGTACTGTAAGCACCATAATTCACGCTTCCTGAAAATTCATCTAC
>TARA_R110002050_G_scaffold6310_4_pt1 | contig 10998 bp, 6 predicted proteins | sample TARA_R110002050 | Tara Oceans TARA_R110002050 (sample SAMEA4396988) | marine metagenome | biome: Polar Biome; feature: [DCM] deep chlorophyll maximum layer (ENVO:01000326); material: water (ENVO:00002006), including particulate matter (ENVO:01000060) such as... | depth 25 m
ACGAGAACCATGAAGGCTCTCAACTTGACTCAAAATGAACTAAGAGCGGTATCTGGGATTAATGATTCGCCTGCAGTATATTATGTGAAGAGCGAAACAGGAGAGATGGAATTAGTTAGATTAACATCTGCTAGTGCACCATTAATTTCAACTGCGAATGGAGGAGTATTTTCAGTTTCAATAAAAAGCATTTCACAATTAAAACAACAAACAAGATAAACTTATGGATACAAGAATAGAGATATATAAGGATGGACTATGGCAAGCTCTACAATTAGAGAATGATGCTGTTATAAAATACAACGCGGTAATCAACCGTGTAGGTAAAGTAGCATCAAGAGAGATTAGTCACACCAACACATTCTCTCTTCCATACATCTATAGAAACATACAAGTACTAGGATTGAATCAATTTAATCCTACATTGATGGCTAAGGCCATGAATGCAAAATACAAAGCAAGATTTTATGTAGAAGAAAAACTTTTACAAGAAGGATTCTTAGTTATTAATAATACGAATGATGGAAAGATAAAAGTAAATTTTATCGACGACGCATTGTCAATCATAGAGAAGTGGGGAGAAATATCTTATGAAGATTTGCTGAAAAGTGAGTTAGAATTCCCTACAGACATTCAAGACGCAATTGATGAACTAAGAGATCACACTGCATCTTCATCGCAAGGAATTGATGTTGTGGGTGATTTGGGAACTAGAGGTTATCCGATAGTTGCCTTTCCAAACAATTTGAATCAGATTGGAGATTCGTTCAATAGAGACGCAAATGACATAAGGCATGACAATCATGTTAACCCATTTCAATCTCGACCGGCATTCAATGTGAAAGCCTTTATTGATATAATTACAGAGACATATGGCTACACGCCAATATATGATTCATCTGTAAATTGGGACCTAATAGCAGACACATATATGACTGCAGATGGAGCTAATCAAAACAATGAAGAAGAAAACAGCACAGTCACAATTTTAAATAATACGACTGCAGCCGAAGATGCTCACTATAGAGCACTAAGCTACTTTGGACCTGTGGACCCCGTAACCGAAGAACAGTACAACTACAAGTTTAGATGTCAGACGTTCTTTTTGGTAGGACAAGTTGGGTGGCCCGTATCGGAAACAACACCTATTTCGACGCCAGGTTATTATTGGCCGGTAGATGGAACTTCACCGAACTTTAATCAGCCGGGTGGATCAAACGCTTACCTTGATGCGCCAATACTTTATAGACCTGACTTTACCAATGGTTATGCAGGACATATTAGATGGACGGCAAATATACCATACAACTTTCACAGCAGAAGAGTTGCAATTACAGTATGGTACAGAACGGGTAACAGTGATCCGTTAGGACACCGAGTACTCTTGGATCCACTTGGAGGAACAGCAGTACCTGAAATTACTTTCGGAAATGAGTATGATTTAGATGTTACAATGGATAAGTCTTACTTTTCTGTACTTCCTACAAACACCTTTTGGGTGATGGGAGTTACTTTAGATTACCATAGACACAATCAAATAAATAGTACGGAATCTAGATTACTAAACATGAGAATTGAAGAAACGATATTGGAAGGCGATGTTATCGCATTTGATGAATTCGATCAATTTTCTCCATCTAAGATCGACCTTTCATTTGCGGCGTCGAAGAAAACTCTTAAGAAGTTACTTTCGGCAATCATGCACAAAGAAGGTATTCTAATGAACATTAAAGAAAGTACAAAAGAAATAAAATTCTTCAACTACAATCATTACGCCACACAACGAGATAATGGAAACTCGTCTAATTGGTCAGACATGATGTTGGAGTACAACCCAGTAAAATATAATACAGATTATGGTAATGCCTTTGGCAGATTGAACCACGTTAGCTTAACGGATCCCTTTAAAGGGAATGTATATCCGATATCGCTAACCACTCAAGGAGAGTCTTCAAAGTACAAAGAATATGCGCAGAATGAAGTTAAGGACTTCAAGGATGTGTCTAATGTTGTGTACGTTGATAATTCTTCAGCAGAGGATTGGTATGAGTATGAGATAGATGGATTAGGTCTAGTTGAAAAGACTGGAGTGATCCCATCAATATTTAGTATGAAAGCAAATGGATCAACACAAGGTGCTATCTTGAATCTTCCAAAACTAGCAAATGTAAACTATGCACAAATTCCTGACGGAGTTGCTTCGTGGTATCAATTGGTAGATAATGCAATACGAGTAGAAGCTGAATTTTTATTGACGGTCGACACGATTAGATATTTAGATTTGAGCAAACCTGTCTTCGTAGAGCAGCTAGGAGGATTTTATATAATAGAAGAAATAAAAGGATACACAAACGGTAGCACACCTACCAAAGTTAAATTAATTAAATTGATTGATATAATTGAACCAAAGTCGGGACAAGTTAACGATCCAAAATTAATAACAGTGGGTGGAAGTAAATCTCCATCACAAGGTGATACCAAATATGAAATTGGAAGTTATGTTAATCTTCATGATTACGCAATAACTTCAGGAACAATAACGGCAGTTCAGTATGACGCACATCCAAAAGATGGAGGAGTTGTAACAGGACTATCATTCAGCGAATCAATTAGTAATACAACATCTTCGTTTACCGCAGATGTGACTTCAATTGATGTAGAAGATACCTTCTTATCAGTATTCTCAGAGACGTCGGTAACGACAGCTCAGGAAGGTTGGTATGAAGTGACGACGGAACTAACAGGAACTGCAACAGGATTTGCAGCAGCCTCTACTCCAACGATTACATCTTCGGTTGATATTGTTTACTTAGGAGACACAGCAGCACCAACTCCAGAATTAAGGATATTGATTAACTATCAACAATCTGAGATTCTAGACGGAGGTAAGATGGCGTTCGACTATACTCTTATCAACTACTTAGATGATACAGATATTTCTGTTACATGCGAGTACCAAAAACTTACAGGACCAAATGGAACTGCAGTTGGACCCGTAGTAATAGATACATCATTATCAAACTTAGTTGAAGGAAAAGGAACGATTGAAATACAATTCCCTGAAGAGACTGAATTTTATAGAGTGATATTCAAAACCACAGAAGCAGACTCAGTGAGTAATGCCTTTGATGGATTTTATGTAATTTAAAATAATTTAAAATAAATATGGCCAATCTAAAAAACTATATCGAAACAGTAGTAAGACTAAACACGTCGAAAGCTAAAAAAAGCGCTGACGAATTATTTAGTAAAATGAAGTCGGGAAGCAAGTCTTCCGCTACCGAATTGAAAAAGGTAGATAAGGGCTTAAAGAAAGTTGGAGGTTCTGCTAAGACAGCAGGAGCGACAACAAAGAAGGGCTTTGGAGGCTTAGGCAAAATGTTTGCAGGGATGAAGACGGCAGTGATGTCAGCCATCCCTGCATTAAATGCCTTTAAGGTTGCACTTATTTCAACAGGAGTTGGAGCGATAGTTGTAGCCTTAGGAGCAATGGTGGCAATAATGATTAAAGCCGCAAAGACAGGAGCTGCATTTGGAAAGGCTGTGTCCACATTGAAAGGAATTTCAGGGGCAACAAAAACAGAGCTAACAGCTCTTACAGACCAAGCAAAACAGTTGGGTGCCACAACAGCATTTACAGCTTCACAAGTAATAGAACTTCAAACAGAATTAGCAAAGTTGGGTTTCTCAGCCAAAGAGGTTGGGGCCGCAGCTCCTGCTATATTAGATTTAGCAGCATCATTAGATGTAGGTTTAGCTGAAGCAGCAGAGTTTGCTGGATCGACAGTTAGATCGTTCGGATTAGACGCATCAGAAACAGGAAGAGTTGTTGATGTAATGGCTTCTGCAGCAGTTAACTCTGCACAGAGTTTTGGTTCATTAGTTGAATCATTTAAACTAGCAGCACCAACATCAAGAGCATTAGGAGTATCTTTAGAAGAAACTTCAGCCTTGTTAGGAGCATTAGCAAATAATGGTTTAAAGGGATCGATAGCGGGTACAGGATTATCAAAGACTTTCATACAGTTAGCCAAACGAGGCATGACGTTACAGGAAGGATTGGATCAAGTTACTAACTCATCCGACAAGCTAAACACAGCAGTAAGTTTGGTAGGGATTATTGGTGCAAAGACACTTTTAACCTTAGCAGCGAGTGGAGACGATATAGCATATCTAACCGCAAAGATGGAAGAAGCAGAAGGAACTGCACGAGCATTGGCAAAAGTTAAGTTAGATAACCTTGCGGGGGATATGACTAAATTAGGTTCAGCATGGGAAGGATTCTTATTAGGAATTGAAGACGGTACAGGAATGATGGTTCAAATGGCACGTAGTGTCGTTCAAGCCACAACAGCCTTTATCGGATTCTTTACTAGTACAAAGAAGGTTTCAGATGGTATGCACGAACAAAAAGTTGCTTTATACCAACAAGAGAATGCACTTGCTGTATTAGATAAAACAATAGCAGATACTACAATTACAGAAAAGGAATTGTTGATTGCTCAAGGAGATAGAAAGAAAATAATCCAAGAGTTGATCGATCAAAACCCTGATCAATTAGGAGCATTGGATGCCGAGACGGCAAGCTCAGAGGATCTAGCAAAAGGTATTGGAGCAGTGAATGATGCCATGATTTCAAGAATCATTATTCAAAAAGAGCAAGAAGAGATCGACGAGCAGAATGAGGAGACCTCAGATGCATTAGTTGATTTGATGAATGAAGAAGCAGAGGCGTTAGAGAAGACTGCACAGATGAGAGAAAAGTATGCTGCAATGGGAATTGAATTAGCAGCAGGCTCTCCCAAAGACGTTATGTTAGCTCTTAACCAAGTAATGATTGACGAGCAAGCAGCCCTCAGGGATTCTACAAAAGCAAACAAAACAAACGCCGCACAAAGAAGAAACCTGTATAACGATGTTAGGAATCTATCCTATTCGGTTACAGACCTTGCAGATGCCGAAGCAGACTACCAAGAAGAATTAGCTAAGGGTAATGTACTCATCGAAGGCCGTGAAGCCTTGATGAAGAGATTAGGCTTAAGCGAAGACAAAGTTGGAGGAGACGACGGCTCAGGAGGAGACAAAGCAGCAGAGAAGAAGAAGGAAGAGGAAGCTAAAAAGAAAGCAGCCGATGCCAAGAAAAAGCAAGAAGCAGCCGCTAAGTCTATGGCAGACAAAAGAAAGAAGGATGCAAAGTCAGCTCAAAAACTAAAAGAAACTCTCATAAAGGAAGAGGAAAACTTAGATGCTGAGACAGCAGAGCAGAAGTTAGAATTAGAAAAGCAGCGACGAATTAGAGATGTGGAAGCACTTCTAATCGACAAGGCAACTAAGAATGAACTTCTCAAACAAATAGATGATCAATACGACCGAGAGGAAAATGATCTAAAGGAAAAGCGAAAAGAAGAATTTAAAAAATTCTCAGACGCACAAGAGGAGTTAACTAAAGAAGAAAAGATAGAGAAGAGGAGAGAGGCTAAACTTTTAGAATTGGAAGAGCTAGTAGCTAGCGAAACTGAGAAAAGAGAATTAGCTAAACAAATCAACGACCAATATGATCAACTACAACTTGATGAGAAGATGGCAAAAGCAATGCTTGAGTCAGAAGTTCAGATTGAGATTGATCAAATGAAGTTGGATGCTAAGTTAGCAGCAGGCGAAGATACATTAGCTTTAGAGTTGGAAATCCTAGAAAGAAGGAGACAGCAAGAGTTATTGAATACGGAACTGACAGCAAGCCAAATTGAATCTATCAATAAGAGATATCAAGCAAATGCAACTAAGATTCAGAAGACAGCAGATGATGCCGATAAAGCATCAAAGAAGAAATCTCTGAACGACGCAATGGATGGAGCAGCAGCAGCATTTGGTATTGCACAAGAAGTAGCAGTAGCAAAAATGATTATTGCAGCACCGGAAGCAATTGCAGGTTCTTTTAAAGAAGCAGCGAAGAATTATGCACCACCGGTATCATTAGCGATGGGAGCATTAGGAGCAGCAGGAACGGTTGCACCAATCATTAAAGGATTGGCAGATATCAAGAAGACTAGATTTAGTGGATCCAAAAAAGGACCACCAAGTGCAAATATTTCAGGAGCTACCGGAGGTGGTGGCGGTGGAATAAACCCAAGTGTTATAGAGAATGTAGCATCACAAAATGCAGCGAGATTAGGTTTAGATAATGAACTTGGAAACGGAGCATCGAGTGCAGCAGCAAATAATGTAATGGGAGGAGCAAACGCCAACGTAACATTCAGCGAAGGAAGCTATCAAGACTTTAGAAGACAAGTCGAATTTAAAGAAGATAAATCATCACTATAATATGAAAGCAACAAAAGAGATTGCCCAGCATGGTGAAGGAGTCATCAAAGTGATTAAACTGAAAGGTGAAGTCATTGAAGATGAAACTTTAGATGACCTCATAAAGCAAGCAGGGAACGTTGATAAGTTTGATACATTAGTGGTAGAGATTGCTAGCCCAGGTGGCAGCGTTTCAGAAGGTCTTCAAATTATGGTTTGGTTAGAACATCTATCAAAGCACGGAAAGAAGATTGTAACAGTAGTGACTGCAAATGCATATAGCATTGCCTCACTAATTATGTTAGTCGCAGATATCAAATTAATAAGCAAGCATGCGAAGGTGATGGTCCATAATCCTATGGTACCATTATTGGAATATGTTAACGCAAACGATTTACAAGAGTATATTGATTCATTAAGAAGTTTAGAAGATACTATGTATCAACTATATGAATTCTTTACCGGATTAGATAAAGAGCAAATAAAATTGCTCATGGATAACGAAACGTATTTATTACCTCAAGAAGCAGTCGATTCAGGATTCGCTGATTTAGTAATAGATATAAAACCAAAGTCATACGAGATGACTAGTAACATTAAAAAAGAAATAAATATGTCAAGTACATTAAACATCCTAAACAAAGTTATAGGAATGGTAAACAAGAGTGAATTCATCAACCAATTGTATTCAGATCTACAGGGAGAGCAATTAGAAATCTACCAAGCAGATCCGTCAACATACATGGTTGGAGATCGTGCATCAGTAGAAGACGGAGAAATCCTTCTTTCTGACGGCGCAAAGTTAACTATCGTTGGTGGTGTAATTACTGCAATCGATCGTTCGGCTGATTCAGTAGAGCCTACTATCGTAGACCCTATTGTTGAACCAACAATCGAACCAACAATCGAACCTTCAGTAGAGCCTGCAGTAGAACCTGTAGTACCTTCTATTGAACCAATCATCGAGCCAGCATTAGAGCCGATGGTAGAGCCTGAGGTTGAACCTGTAGTAGATCCAGCTATCGAGCCGGAAGCAGCAGAATTCAATGAAGGTGAAGCACCTAAGATGGCTGAAGACGAACCAAAGATGGCTGAAGAGCCAAAGATGGTAGACGAAGAGCCAGCTATGGTAGAAGAGCCAGCAATGGTAGAGGATGAACCTAAAATGGCTGAAGAGCCTAAAATGGAAGAGCCAAAGATGGAAGAGCCTGTAGCGGCTGAGCCAATGGAGGAAGTAAAAGCCTTTGAAGTAACCGAAGAGCATATGCAGGCAATGCATGCCGAGATGGCATCTATGACTGAGCGCATAGCTAAACTAGAAGCAATCTGTATGGGTTACGACGCTAGATTTTTAGACATGAGTAAATTCGAAGACATAGCAACTGAAGCTATAGATACACTTGCAACGAATGCAGTATCTAATTTCAAACCTGAAGCTATAACTCCATCTCCGGCAATCGCCAAAGGGAAAGGAAGTATCTTCACACAATTAAAAAGCAAAAGAAACCTATAATAGGAATCTAAAAACAACGAGGCAACGAAGCCTCAATTTATAATCAATTTTTTAAAAACAATACACAATGGCATTTAACGTAGGAACCGCTCCAGTAGGAGTATTAGCAAGAGCATTAACTGGAAACATCTTCGTAGAGCAATCATTAGCTTACATGAACGAAGGAGATAAAGACGGGTACAATGCATACAAGCATGACATCAAAAACGTACTAAGAGCATACAGCGCTAACCCAGCATCTGTAGTAGCAAATAGTTCAAAGAAGGAAAACTTCAAACGTAACCTAGCAATCGTAGAATCTTTCGAGACTTTCGATCCAGCTGATTACCACACACATTGGAGAGAATTCCAACCAACAGGAGAATTTCAGTGGGAAGGACTTCCAACAGAAGTACAGTCTACTCTAGAAGAATTATTCTTAGGTAACGCTGCTGAAGCAGTAGAAGATGAATTAACTAACGGAACTTCAGGTTTAGTTGGTGGATTAATTTCTCAACTTTCTTCAAGTGCACTTACAGTACTTAACGGTGCTGATGCAACTCCAACACAAGTAGTTGGAAACACAGCAATCGCTTTCCGTGCATCTGCAGGAGAAGCAGGAGATAATGAAGGTGTTGCACTTGCAACTACTAACATTTTCCAAAAGCTAGAACTTTTGATCAAAAATCAAACTAAAGCAATGAGAAAAAGAGGTGGACGTAAGTTCATGGTATCTCATGGTACAGCTGATTTAATCAGAGAAGCTCAACGTTTAGAGCTTAACTTCAAAGGAGTTGATACAACTGAAGAAGGTGTAATGCGTTACGCAGGTTACGATATTATCGAAAACCCATCTTTCCCAGACAACGATATCCTTTTCGCTTCAATGACAGGAGATATGAAGACTGATGCTATCCAATTAGGAACAAGCATGAGCTCTGACTACAACAACCTAGAAGTAAACAGAATTTCAAACTTCGGTAGAGAGTACGGAATGTTATTGACTTTCGCAATCGATATCTTCGTAGTACGTCCTGAAGAAGTATGTTACTACACTACAGCAACTATCGCTTAATTTTAAGAATTAGAGAATAGTAATAAATATAAAAAGTGGGGATTCATTAAGTTGGATCCCTAACTTTATCTAATTTTAAAAATATAATAATATGAGTTTATGTGATGGATTAATCGCAGCAGGTATCGCAAGAGATTGTGCTACTGTAAATGCTGCAGTTGGTGTAGACAAGGACCTTATCTTAGTAAACTATGATGATTTCGATAGAACTTTATCATTAGCTACAAGAGAGGCTGACGACACTAACAGCAACGTAGGAGGACTAACTAACGTAGAGTTGAAGACTGGAGCAGTACAATATGTATTTTCAGGAACTGACTATTCAGTTATTCCAAATATAACAGCAGAAATTAAAGATGATGGTGATTCAATGTTTGTACATTCAATCGCTTTTACTGTATACAGCAAAGCTGCTGATGACAGAAAGACACTTGAAGCATTAGGTGGAGCAAGAGTAATTGCTATCGCCGTTGATCGCTCAACAGGTCTTTATGAATTATTTGGTGCAGACCAAGGATTGAAACTAAGTGGACTTGAAAGAGCTTACACAGGTTCTCAATCTTCAAACTTTTACACAGTTACAATAGCTACTCCAGACATCGCGGTTATCCGTGAGTCTTCAATTGGAGAATTAGCAGTAGGAATTAACACTGCAACATAAGAATATAAGAGCACAGGATTTACTTCTTGTGCTCTATATTTTTTTTTACATCAATCGAGAAAGTAACATAGCATATCGCTATTACATATATAGAAGAGTTTTAAGACACTTAAAACATTCACACAACAAAATATAAGGAGATGAAATAAAACTCCTTTAGAACCCTTCAAATCAATTAAGATATGAGCCAACGCATACCACAAATCAAAACACTAAAAGTAATCAAAGCTTTTAGGGGTCAGTCTTTAACCATTGATCTAGGAGCAACATTCACCGGCACACTGAGTGCTTGGATGAAAAAGAAAGCAACAGACACGACTTATAGGTCGTTCACAATAGTAGATAATAGATACCTATTTCTTCCAAAAGAAAAAGCGCAAGATATAGGTTCAGAATTAGTAGAGGGCAAATGGTACTTCGATGTTAGAGAATTACCTCTAGGCGAAACGGATGCAAACTTAGAACAAATACAATACAAAGGAACAATTGATTTTAGTAATCACATTACAGATTCAGATGGAACAGAAACAGCAACAGTAGCTGAAGCACAATCAGGAATGATTGCTCTTTCAAATACTGCTTCAGTTTATGGAACGCCGGGACAGATAGTAAAAGCTAAAAATCTTATCATAAAGATTCCTGAATTGAAAGTTGTCAAAGCTATTAGAGGACAAGCATTAACTATCGACTTAGGTAAAACTTACGACGGAGCCTTAGAGGCATGGATGAAAACAGATCCAAATGACGAAACGTACAGATCGTTTACAATCGTCGATGGTAGATATCTTTATCTTCCAAAAGACAAAACACAAGATTACTACGACATAGAATCAGGAGACCTCATTCAAGCAATAGAGGGGAAGTGGTACTATGACGTTAGATTGCTTCCAACGGGAGCTACAAATTCAAACGATGAGCAAACCATATACAAAGGTGTAATTCATTTTAAGAATCAAGTAACCGGATCAGCAGGACAAGAGTTGGTGTATACCAATAGACCGTATGCGGGAGAATTCATTCTTCTTAACGACACTCCACTATCATATGTTGGAAGTGAAGGAAAGACTTTGAAAGTAAATGACACTGCTACGGGAGTAGAGTTTCAAGATATTATAGAAGACTTGCACTACACACACGACCAAGGCATGCCTTCGGCTGTATGGACTGTAGCGCACAATCTAAATAAGTATCCATCAGCAGCAGCAGTCGATACGGCTGGCTCTGTAGTAGTGGGACTAATTGAATACATAGATATCAATAACATAACGATAACCTTTAATGCATCATTCTCAGGAAGTGCATACATAAACTAATTTTAAAAAAATCAACATGGCATCAATAAAACACTTAGTCGATTTAGACTTATCAAAAAATCAACTGCTTAATGCAGTAGTACAAAATTTAGCAGTAGCTCCAACGTCACCTAACCAAGGTCAGATATATTGGGATACAGCACAAGACTCTTTGTTC
>TARA_R110002050_G_scaffold250989_2_pt1 | contig 10992 bp, 9 predicted proteins | sample TARA_R110002050 | Tara Oceans TARA_R110002050 (sample SAMEA4396988) | marine metagenome | biome: Polar Biome; feature: [DCM] deep chlorophyll maximum layer (ENVO:01000326); material: water (ENVO:00002006), including particulate matter (ENVO:01000060) such as... | depth 25 m
TTATATTTTTCTGTTGGGGTACCCATTAAACCAAAGTTTTGTCCATTACCATTGCCTATAGCTGAAGAAGCAAAACCTATATTTTCTTTTAAATCTTCTTCTTTAAGTAAATTTAACCCCATTATTTCACGGGCTCTATTTAATTCGTTTAATATACTTTTATCCATATTAAATCTTTTTTATTGGACTAATAATTGCTTTCATTTTTTTAATATCTTCTTGGATTAGTCTTTCTTTTTCTTCTTGTGATTCTTCTATGTTTTTTGAATCGTGTATATGGTCATAGTGCATATCATCTTCTAAATCATCTATATGGCCTTCGCTACCACCATCATGTTTTAAATCATAAAGTTCTTTATCGTCATGGCCTTCATCCTTACCATAATTCATAGCTTCATCATGACCAGAATCTTCCTTAACTTCTTTAGTTTTAGCCTCTTTAGATGCTTTTTTCATGGATTCTTTTTTATCACCATCACCATCAAGGTCTAAAAAATCAGGTTTTGCCCCTTCGTCCATTTCTTTTTTATCTTTAGATGCTTTTTTCATAGACTCTTTTTTATCACCGTCACCATCAAGGTCTAAAAAGTCAGGTTTAGCGTCTTCTTCTAAATTTATTTCTTGCCATTGTTCTTCTACAACACTTAAGACTCTTTCTAGTTGTTCCTCACTAATAATAACGTTTTGTTTTTTACCACTAGTAAAAGTTTTACCACCGTTAGAAACCTTATTTAATGTCTCGGCTAATAATTTTTTTGTAAATTTCATATCACTTTTTTATTATAAATATTATATATCTTCAAAAGAAGCCCCTGTAGGAGTTATTAGGAATTCAACAAATATGTATTCTAAAGCTCTTGTAGGCTTAATATAGATTTTACCATTCATTTCATTTCTATCTATTTCTTCTGGGTCATTAGAAAGAACCACTCTAAAGTCTGTTAAACCTCTATCTCTTCTAATAGAATCTAGAATTGGGTTTACTAAGTCTAAGAATTGTTGTCTAACCACATCGTCATTCTGTTCGAATATTAATCTAACCGCGACAGCTGAAATTAATTTTCTAGTTTGTAATAACAATCTTCTTACATTAATTCTATCTAAAGCAGATTCTCTAACTTGTAAAGTTTTATTACCCCAAATAATTGGTCCCGTATCACTAAACGTAGCGATTGGGTTAAGTCTACCCACATATAGAGTATCTCTTTCATCCAAAGTAAGTTTCTTTCTTGCTTTCACCGCATTTACTAAACCTCTAGTGTAACCTGCCGATGCAAACCAAGGGAAAGATGTGTTGTCTGTTAAAGCTATATTTCTCATTACCTCTGCTGTTGGTGGTATGTATAGTTGTTTGTTATTTGCTGCGTCTCTTATTTGAACCCAAGGGTAGTATGTTGCTGTATAGTTTGAGTCTATTAAAGAATCTTCTATATTGTCTACCGCTTCATCAGGTGTTATTTGATTTGCAGAATCTGAAGCTGTTGTTACAAACATGTTGTAATCTGGTGTTGTAGTTATGTATAATGAATCAGCTCTATCTGTTTCAACCATGTCAATAGCTTCATTAACTAAACCTAAATTATCAACATAATCAATACCAGGTGTCGCAAATACATTTATATCTACAGATTCTGGGTTATCAAATTTAGATATCCCTCTTAAGTATGCGAAATAATCGGTATTAGCTTCAGTTGTATTTAATTTTTTAAATGACCCATCACCAGTTGCTGTTGGGAATTCTGAACTTGTACACGACCCGTTTAAGAAACCTGTTAGACCCATTCTATAGTCATCTGTATTTGACCTTGTTTTTCTATAGATGTCCCAACCATCAAACCCTCCGTGTGGTGCTATCGTAAATTTACGTGACCTTAATGATTTGTATGGTTCAGTACTTAAAGTAGGTTCGTGGTTAAATTGTCCAACACCACAATCAAATATAGATAAACCATTTAATGTTGTAGACGACCAAGTTAGGTAAGTTCCAACACCACCAACCACTACTGTAGCTCCAGAATCCATATGGAATCCTTGTGTAAGTACCTCCCACTGTGAACCGGCAACTCCAGTACAAATATTTGTTGGTGGGATATATCCTTTAAAATCAAAGAAGTCTGCGTCGTACCCAGCTCCACTACTATTTGAAACACCTAAGTAAACTTTACTAACTTTATCACCACCACTTCTTATAACGTTATTACCCGTACCAGAACCGTAAGGTGGGTCAAAAATAGTTTCACCTGGGTTAAAATATTTTGTTTTATATATAATTTTTGGGTTTACACCACAAGTTCCGTACCTTCTGAATCTATACCCCTCAAAACCAGCTGGTAATGAACCTACGTAAGTTCCATCCAATAAAGCTTCTGTAGGGTATAACATAGTATACTTAGACCTTAATTCAAATTCACCTGTAGAAGTACCTATTTTTCTACCCACAAAAGATACTTTAGTTGGGTCTAGACTACATCTAGTGAATTTTTCTAATACTACTGGGTTTGCGTCGGTATCATAAAAATCTCTAACAATAACATCAAATTCAGCTCTTTCAAATGAAAGGTTTACTATTGATATCTTATATTCTCTATTTGCGTTTGTTCCATCAGATATGGAAACAAATTTAAATAATCTAAATACATCACTACCTTGTAATTCCGAGACTATATATGGTGTCTCCGGTGTTTGCCACTCATTCATGTACCAAGCAATGGTGTTTGTATTTATTGTTTCTCTAGCAGCTGGTAAGTATTGTAGACAACATTGTAATCCTCTAACTTTACCTAACTTGTAACCTATATTCAATAGTGTTGGGTACGCCTCCTCAACAAAAACAGGTACGTCAACTTGTTTTTTATCAAAAGGACTTCTACCAAACACTCTAGGTGCGTAGTTTTGAGCTGTATTAGACATAGAAGTTTCGAAAGTGTAAATATTACCATCGTCAGTTTTTGCACTAATACCAAAAGTAGCGAATGGGTCTTCTAACACACTTTCATAACTGCCACTACAATCGAATTCTACATTTCCACTTGTATTAGCACTTATTGCGTATATTGGACCACCAGTACCTAATGAACTTAAACCTCTAGACCTTAGAGTTAGTACATCCATACCATCCCATTCAGTGTTAGCTGTTACTCCTTGGTAATTTATAATGTCGAATACAGCATATCCAGATAAAACAACAATTGTACCACCAGTACTATCAAAAGTTGTACCAGTTGCTTGTGTTAAATCTAAAGTGCTATTTTGTGTGTCAGCACTCGCGTATAGTTGGTATGATACTCCACTATATGTGGTACCTGTACAACATGCAGTACTTCCAGTATATTCAAATAATCCATAATACCATGGGTCATTTTCATAAGAAGTTAAATCAGAACAATTTGTCCCTAATATATTACCAACACTAAATGTTGCTGCTGATACTGACGTAGCTGCGTTATAGGAGAATGCCGATAAAGCAGATGTAGTAACACCAGTTGCGGTTTCAGTAAAGTATTGTGGTACACAACCATATTGGTATATTGTACCATTTAATGTTACTGGTATACATGGAGATTGGCCGTAAGTACATCCAGCCGTATCACCTGAAGATAATAGTGGGTTAAATGAAGTATCACTACTAAGTGTCATGGCAGCTGACGCCCAATCTATAAATGATTGATTAAATGATGAAATTGTTGAGCCGTCATTTAATGTGATTGTTTGTCCTGTAGCAGACCAGTCACCAAAATCAATACCGGTTAATTCTGATGGTAAAGTTGTCCAAAACGGTGATGACATTGATGCGTCACTAAACGCGTCAAGACCAACCGTGGTACCAGAGTAGTAACTATCACCCGTAAGTGGTATATAGAAAGGTAAAACTGTGTTAGAACCCGCCGTTGTACCAGAAGTTACCGCGGAATAAGAATGTTCAAGACCTGATGGTTCTAGTTGCCCTATTGTTTGTACTGACCAAGAAGGTCCAGCATCATAACCACTAAGACCCAATACTCTTGTTACAAACAATTGATTAGATTGACTTAGATATGATTTTGCTATATACCCTAATTCATATTGTGGGATTTGTGAGTCCACGTATAATTTTGGTGATGTCCCACCAAATCTTGTTACATAATCATCATAAGATGCAATGTATATTGGTTCAAAAGCTGGTCCTTTTAAAGCCTCACCAACTAAACCTAATGTTGTAACACCAACACTTTGTGCTACAAATGTTAAATCTTTCTCTGATGTGTATACACCAGGAGAAACAAATACTTTATTACCGTCTGCCATTTTATACTATTTTTTTAAAAAGTTATTTATTTTCGTTTACTATAAATACAACAGGTAAGATGAAAAGTTACGTAGTAAAAGGTCACATTTGTGTTGTTATATGAAAAATTTCATACTTTTTTCATACTATCTATTATTTATTGTAAAACCCTCACCAATGTACTCACACAGTAAAAAACCAAAAATTAAGAATTTAAAGATTAATATAGAAACCCACACCATACTAAAAGAATACTGTAAAAAGAATGGTTTAAAGATGTTTGCTTTTGTAGAAAAATTAATAGAAGAAAAATGTAAACCTAAAAAAGGTATCTATATGGAATAGTCTAAGCGACTAATTTTTCTTGTATAATTAATTTTGATGTTCCAGCATTTGTTTTAACTATGGTGATTGTAAGTTTATCCCCCCCACTCACTAAAACCGGAGTGTCTAAAATAACCGAACCTATAGAAAAAGTAACACTATCAATATTACTTGTTCTCATTATAGTAATGTTATTATTATAAACATAATCAATAGTCCTTACTGTAGTTTTAGCGTCAAACTCTATAACCGTCCTTACCTTGTCTGGGTTTTTTTCACCTATATTTTTTCTTTCTTTCCTCCTATTCTTTTCGTCAAAACCATAAAGAACTAAACTTCTATTAATTGCTGGCTTAACTTCAAACTCTTCCTCATCCAACAAAAACCCCTGTAGTTGAAATTGGTAACTTTGTTGGTAGTATCTCCTTTCTTCCGTATCTATCTTACTTTCGTCCCCTATAGACTGCATTATTATTGGTATGTAATGACCCTTAACAAAGGTATAAGCTTGTCTAGATGTAAATTTTTGTAATGTAACTTTATTAAATGTATTTAGCTCTCTCATCCTGTTACATATTATTTTAACATCGTAAGTTATGTCCACTGGTACTGGTTGAGGTATGGTATATACGTCATACCCTTTTCTATTACCGTCCCATGTAGGTACTTTAGCGTAATGAAATTGTTTTCTATTAGGTATTGTGTATTGTAAAGCTGGGTTTGTTCCATATTGTACGTCTGGATTTCTAACAACCACTATGAATGGTAAGTCCACATTTTTATCTTCCGTGGAAAATTTCCATGTCTGTGAAAATTCTGCCCACCTCTGCAAAGTTAAAATTCTATCTACAACATTTATTTTTTTACCACCAGCTACCGCTTCCAACTGTTTTTGGACGAAGTCTAACATTCCTCTATCTAAATCTGCGTGTAACAAGGATTTTGGTAAAAAAGTACCATCGTCACTAATTAAATCAAATAACTCTTTTCTTCTATTTGGCACTTCAATACCATCATACCCATCTGGGTAATGTGGTTGTATAGGTTCTGGATTTATATTTAAGTGTTTTTTTATTTTTTTAGGTAATGCCATTATATTCCTTTAAATTCGTTTGGACTTACATAAGAACACATAATAGTTCTATAAAAAGCCTTATACCCACCTATAGTGTGTGCATTATCTGATGTTACCCTACCATCGTTAGTTACCGTGTAATATCTCATTTTATTTTCTGTTTCAGCGTAACCTATATAGTCTCCGTAATTAATATCTATATCCAACTCAACTAAATGTTTCATATAAACACCTAAAGTCATATTTCCCGGTTCCAAATCTTTAACTAAACCACCAGCATACGTATCCATTTTAGGTCGGTCTATTTTAACGTACGCTTTAAATTCTACTGGTGGCTTATATCTAATCTCCTCCTGACCGGCTTCACCATACACATCATCAACGTCCGATAGTTTTTGGTCCACCCTAAATAACACCAAATTAAAGTGTAAATCTCCATGTAACCATTCCATACCAATGTTCTGTTCTAACTGAAAATCTTCAGAACCAAAAAATTTAGATATCCTTGTAATAGGTATTTTTTTACTTGCCATATTATTATACTCTTTTATTATAAATACAATTTGTCTTTCTTTTCTCTTTTTATTATATTTTTAATATGGATAATTTTGCACCTGAGATTAAAGCTAAGAATTTATTAGCTGATTATAGTGGGGCCAATAACTATATTATTGGCCTTAAAAATAATATGCTAAACAGTAAAAGTTTTACCCTAACAAAATCCCAAATAGATTATATAAATAAAAATAACGTAGAAAAACCTAAAATTGTTAGACTATGGATGGAAATAGACGACTATCTTTCTAAAGAACTTATGTCCACCAAATTTTTACAAAAAAAACCCACCACCATCTGGATTGAAAAACTTCTAAGTGAAACCGATAAAGCTTATCATGTTTGGGGTAAGATTTTAGAATCTGAATCTTTGTCATCCTTTTGGGTCCCTAAGAACCAAATAATACCTAGAGCTAATCCGGATGTTAGTGTTGATTTTGGTGAGTTTTCCCACAGACCACCTTTTGAGCATCAGGAAATAGCGGTTATAAAACTAGTATCCAATAAAAAATATATATTAGCTGACGATATGGGGTTAGGTAAAACTAGTTCTGCTATTATGGCAACTATTAGTCTTAAATTAAAAAAAGTATTAATAATATGTCCAGCTTCATTAAAGGTTAACTGGAAAAGGGAAATAGAAAATTATAGTAGTAGTAAGGTTGGTATTGTGGAAGGTAAGAAGTGGGAAGATGGAAAATACGTTATTATAAATTATGATATATTAAAAAATTTTCATTCATTACCTAAGGATTCTAATAAAAAGACTACAATATTAGACTCGAAGTTTGATTTGGTCATAATAGATGAAGCACACTATGTATCCAATGGTAAAGCTCAAAGAACTAAATTAGTTAATAACCTTACTGGTAAGATTGGTAGGTTATGGTTATTATCCGGAACTCCAATGACTTCTAGACCTATGAATTATTACAATTTATTAAAGTTGGTTGGTTCTAGAGTAGCTAATAACTGGATTAGTTATGTTAGAAGGTATTGTGATGGTAAACAAATTTTTAGGGGTTATAGAAAAATATGGTTAACTTTTGGGGCTACGAATTTGGAGGAGCTTAGGGATAAAACTAATGATAGGGTGTTACGTCGATTAAAAGAGGATGTATTAGATTTACCAGATAAAATAATTACCCCAATTCACATGGAACTTAAATCAAAGACATATGAAGATGAAATGGGTGAGTATTTAGACTGGCGTAGACAAAATAAAAATAGGGGTCTTTCCATACAACTGTCTAAGTTGATGAAGGTTAGACAAATAATAGCTATAGAAAAGGTTAAGGAAACCATACAACTAATAGAACAATGTTTACAACAAGATAAAAAAGTTATTGTGTTTACTAATTTTACGGAACCCTTAATGACCCTACACGAAAAATATAAAAAAGAATCAGTAATTCTTAATGGGACAATGAAAAAAGAAGACCGACAAAAAAGTGTGGATAGATTTCAGAATGACGACAATGTTAAGGTTTTTATTGGTAATGTTAAGGCCGCTGGTGTCGGAATTACCTTAACTGCGGCAGAGGTTGTAATATTCAACGACCTGTCTTTTGTTCCATCCGATATGTCTCAATGTGAAGACAGAGCATTTAGAATTGGACAAGATAAAAAAGTTTCTTGTATGTATCCAATTTATGATAATACTATAGAAAGAACTATATACGAATTGGTTAATAAAAAGAAATCAGTAATAGATACAGTAATGGGTGATAATATTAATGAGGAAGATATTCTAGGAGAAATTTTATTAGGTTTGTAAAAAGCCACTTTTACTTATATTTATATAGAAACAATTGTTATGAATAAAAAAGAATATAGTAAAAAACAACTTAAAAAAAAACTAGGTATGTTAACAGAATCTAAATCAGATATTAAATCAGAACTAAAAAAAGCGTATAAAGCGTTAAAGTCTTTAAAATCTTTACTAGTGGGACATAGAAGTGGTGAAGACACTTTAAGTTTTAGTGATTTAAAAAAAATTAAAACCGCAGCTAGACATATAGAAGATATATATGAAGATATGGTGGATAGTGAAATGACTGAAAAAGATAGAGAACAGGAAAGGGAGGTTGAGAAGAAAAACGAACAATCCGAAGGTCATGGAAATATGTACAACGCTTTGTCTGGTATTAAAGAAGGTAAAGTAATTAAGATTAATGAAAATACATTAAAAAAAATTGTAAATAGGGTAATTAAGGAACAAAAATAATTATTTACACCTATATTTTACTAAAGGCCCTAACAGGGCCTTTTTTAATGCCAACTTCCAAGTATTTATATAAAAAGGATATATTATGCCAGCAACAATAGACCCAGCAAAAAGAGATAAATTATTTACACAAGTAAAACACTTGTTAGGAGCTCCACTTAGAGGTGTGGAGTTAGAGGATGAAATGTTGGATACTGCGTTGGAAATTGCTATACTAGACTATGGTCAGTATGTTCAGGATTGGTTAATTGAGAATCAATGGTCTTCTATATACGGACAAGACATGGATGTTATATCTTTAACCAATGCATTTTTAACTAGGGATTTAGACTTTGAAACTTCTTTTACCTATGCCTACTCTAAAATTGTTGGGTTGCAAGCTGGTGGACCATACCAACTTAAACAAGACTACGTTTCCCTAAGTGCTGGAACCCAAATATATGAAATACCAGCTGGTAGAGAAATTAATGAAATTATGTGGTTTTCTAGAGCTGAACTTAACGAAGCTTTTATTGACCCATTTTTAGGTGCTTTCGGTGGTGGAGGTATGGGTATGGGTGGTGGTATGGCCCAAATGGGGATACAGGGTTCTTATTTTATGATGCCTGCTTTTGATGTTATGTTAAGAATGCAAGATAGAAATTTAAAGAATAGACTGATTGGTGGTGACTTAAGTTATCGAATTACCGCTGGTGCTGGTGGTGTTCATGGACCAAAGTATTTACACCTTTATAATGTTCCAGGTGGTAGATTTGATTTTGGTGATATTATGTATAATCAAGAAAGAGTATGGTACTGGTACTACGACTCTGGACCAGCTAATAGGGATGATTGTTTAGATGCTAATAAAGATATTATTTTATTGCCTAGTGATGTTGATTTGGAGGAAATGACGTACACTCGTCTTAACCCCCCAGCACAAGCTTGGGTTAGAAGATACTTTTTTGCTAAAGCTAAGGAAATGTTAGGTAGAGTTAGGGGTAAATTTAGTGGTAACCTTAAAACACCTGACTCTGAATTAACTATGGAATATAGTGATTTATTAAGTGAGTCTAAGGATGAAGTGTCTAAATTAATAGAAGAGTTAATGACGAGATTAGAAAGACTAAGAAATGATAAAATGTTAGAAAGAAAAGCTTTAGAAGCTGAAAACCTAAATAAATCATTGGGGTACCGACCTGTTAACCCTGGTTCTATATTCGTTATATAATATGGCTTTTTTTACTAAAGTAGATTACTCAAGACAACTGATACAAAAATCAGATACTATTGCTAGATTTTCTGGGTCTACCTTAGTTGAGCAGGACTTTAATGTTTATTCTGGGATTACTGGTGACGGGTCTTTTATGGTTTATAAACCAGCTGATTGGTATGAGCAAGGTGGTGCCTCTTGTGGGTGTAGTGCTTGTACCACAGGTTATACTTTTGTTGTTGGTCATTATTCAGCTACTTCAGCGTCTTGTAATGTTACTGTTACCGCTTTTTCAGCTGTTACTGGTATGTCATCCGTAATAGCACTAAACCAAGTTCCTATGCAAATACTAAGTGGAGAAACTAGTAATCCGGGTATTAGTGCTAGTACTTTACAAATAAATAAATTAGGGTTAGTTGACGCAAATCTAATGAGTGGTGTCGTCGATTTACAACTAGATGAAGATGGTAATGTTGTAAAAGGGGCTTCGTCATCTATGAGGTATAAACAAGAATTAAGAAAAATACCAGAAACACACTACAAAAAACTATTAGATTTAGATAGTTACTTTTTTAGGTACGTACAAAATGGGGTCGATAGTTTTGGTTTAATGGCTGAAGATTTACATGAATTAGGGTATAAAGAACTGGTAATATATGATGGTCAAGGAAGGCCTGACAATATACAATATAAACTTTTATCCGTTTCTTTGTTAAGTTTAATACAAAATTTACATAAAAAAAGTTTAAATGTTTATGATTACAATAAAGAAACCGATACCATAACTAAAGTTATAACTGAGGACTACACAACCAACGGAGAACACTTAATAGTTATTAATAGTAAATGTACACTAACACTAAACTCAAATAAGGACACTAAAATAAAAGTAAAATCACTGTCTGAAGTAACAATTGTTTCTGATGTAGGGAAAATAGATAATAAATGGGACTCTATTAACTTAGATGGTGATAGTTGTGTTGAGTTGGTTTTTGTTAAAGAGTTGTCTTATTGGGTCATCACTAGTTCAGATGGTTTCAAGAATTCCTAAATCCTCCATAAAAGAATTTTCACTTAACTCCATTTTTTTCCAGTAAATTTTTTCTTCTGGTGATAATGTAAGTATTTCTTCTAAAGAATCTTGGTCACCATCTTTTCTAGGTATTCCGTGTATTAATTCACATTGGGAATTAGTATAATATTCTCTATCTTCTGGTTTCTTTTTTATTAAACTATTTCTAACTTCTGGTTTAAAACAAACTAGTAAAGGCTCAACTCTTTTATTAAACGTATTTATATATCTTGGTACGTTATACTCACCTTTCATACCATTTTCTAAATCATTTTCTGATATT
>TARA_R110002050_G_scaffold168586_3_pt1 | contig 10978 bp, 4 predicted proteins | sample TARA_R110002050 | Tara Oceans TARA_R110002050 (sample SAMEA4396988) | marine metagenome | biome: Polar Biome; feature: [DCM] deep chlorophyll maximum layer (ENVO:01000326); material: water (ENVO:00002006), including particulate matter (ENVO:01000060) such as... | depth 25 m
AAACTCTGCCATTAGGCTCGCTTCTACCACGTCCTGAAAGCTAGTTGTTACAACCCTTTCTTCCGCTCGGGGGCTAGATGCCTTTAGTAGGCCTTTTCCCTTCGAAGTTTTAAGGTGTAAAAATTTCGGTCCTTTTATTTCTTGCGCATCTGCGAAAGCGGACAAAAGAGCGGGAATAGAGTTAGCCTCGTTTAAATGAAAATAATGAAAGCCCAGACTTTCTGCCATACTTTGATAGCGGCCAAACTCTTTCAGGGCGCCCACATTTTCATCGATGCTTATGCCATTATCGTTAAGAATAATCCACACATCGGCCTGCTCTTGACCTAAGTAGTTTAAGGCTTCGAAGCTCATGCCGCCGGTAAAAGCACCGTCGCCAATTACGGCTATAAATTCAGCCTTTTCCTTTTTCAGTTGAGCCGCCTTCCAAAAACCAGCAATAGCCGAAGGTGCGGTAGAAGAATGCCCTGCCCCAAATGGATCGAAGTCACTCTCGAAGCGATTAGTAAAACCCGATAAACCCTCTTTCTGGCGATTTTGGCGAAAGCCCTCTTTACGACCGGTAATAATTTTATGAAAATACGCTTGATGCCCCACATCCCAAACGAGAATATCTTGTGGAGTATTGAAATGATAGTGCAAAGCCACGCTCAGCTCGGCTACCCCTAAACTGGAGAGAAGGTGACCCTTTTTACCTTGGCCTTCCACCTGGGCAAAACGGCGTAACTCCTCGCAAAAAGCGGGGAGCTCGGCCGGCGGCAAAGACCTTAAGGAATCAACTCCTTGATACGTTTTTAGCAAATCACTCATGGCCGGCAAAGGTAAATCTTGGCTGTGAATAAACGCCGCGCTTAGGAATGGTTTTAATTGAGGTGGCTTTGCCCGGTTAGTCAGAGCCGCGAAATTTGCCCACTCGTTAAAATCCCTATTCTTTTAATTTCACTACTAGGTCACAATCCAAATCGAAATCGCGCATAATCATATAGGGGCCATTTGGGTACCTATCTTCACTAAACTCACCTTTTAAAAAACGTGGGGCTGTTTCTTTATAATCACTGGTTTCTTGAGAAAGTACTACACCCGTTTTTAAATCAATTGAAACAATTTTTTGCAGGGATTTCTTCAGATTGTTTTTGGCTACTAACAGAGTCTTGGGAAGCTTTTTGGCGTGCCTATCTTCTGCTCTTTGATTGAAAATAAGTTTCAATTGATTTTCGCTAATAATGGAACCAAAACCTGTGAAAAGATAATAGCTACTGTATAGCGGGTCAGACGGTGTACCTTGAAATTTATCTATTGTCTTCGTCCAAACAATATTACCATTAGGCCGGTGGCGGCTTACAATAAGGAAGTCTCTGATAAAAATTCCCTTCGTTAAATTTCGATGCTCTATAATGGTTATGTAATCTCCTTTTTCGAGGGGGAATACTCTCTTATCGAAATGCTGTGAAACAGACTCAGCCTTTTCCTGAGCGGCGGCAAAAGATTGAGGCCATCCTTGTTTTTGAGATTCCGAGAAGTAAATTACATTTTCTGAGATTAACTCTTGTGTGAAACAATTGATCAACATAGTATAATGCCCCAATATCTCATAAAACTTAAAGCTACCAAAAAAGTAATCCTGCTCCTTAGCTTCTGCTTTACCTTTTTTCAAAACCAAGCCAGTTACTAAAACAGTATCTTGATTTAACTGGTCTATTTGAATGTTACCGAGACTTTCCCCTAGGCCCATAAGGTCATTGGATATATTAACTTTAATGGTCGAATAGTTATTTACCCTTTGCGAAATCTGAATACTGCGTCCTTCTTTAGAAAGCGAAAAAATATTGCCCTCTTCATCTACTACTCGGGGAGTGCTATTACCAAGCACGATGGCTAAACTCGCTTCTTCCCCATAGTCGAAAGCCTCATTACCTTCTCCTAAAAAGTTTAGTTCCGCATCGAAAACACTGGTATATACGCTCTTATCTGCGCCAGGAATGTTAGAGGTGATCACCAAAAACTCACCCGTTGGGTTGAAATAGGCACGCGCAGATTGACGCAAATAATCTTTTGTGTCGGAATCTTTAAAGAGGCTACCCGAGCGAATCTTTTCACCTTTGGCATTAAAAATAACGTAAAATAGAGGGTTGCCTTTATACGCTTTATCGCTTCCAAATAGCTTGTTTTCTTTTGGGTCTAAACCAAGTAGAACCAGTTGATCATTCAAAACTCCGATACCAATAGGGTTAGCAACTGCGAGATCTTCCATACTTGCTCTATTTAAAACAGCCCCCGTATTTTTATCAACGAAAAAAAGCTCTTCCTTTAAGCGCTTACGTGAATTCCAAACCACGTAACTTTCATTTAAATCATAAATATTCAACACTTTATTAAAGGTTCGGTCCGACTCAGGAATCTGTACCAGGGTCTCAAAATCTGTTTTTTGAGCATTTAACTGAAATGCTAAAAAAGCTACAATGAAACTTAAAAGAGCTTTAGAAAATTGATGTATCATATTGGTTTTTATTAATTTGATTTAAGCTTAACCACCACGTCGCGGTCTAATTCGAAATCGCGCATCAAGATGTAAGGGCCCGCTGGAAATAGGTCTTCACTAAACTCGCCACGCAGAAAACGTGGGTAATTCTCTTCATAATTTGCCAGCTCTTCTGTGAGGGTTTCACCTGTTTTTAAATCTATGGATATGATTTTATGCTGAGCTTTCTTCATATCTCTTTTTGTCATGACCGAAATTTGAGGCTTATTAATAATATTGCCTTTAGTCGTATCATTTCTTTGACTAAAAATTAACTTTAATTGTTGATCTGCGATTACTGAACTGAAGCTCGTGAAAAAATAGTAATTCTGGTAGTTGATTTCTGAAGGTGTCCCTTGATACTTTGCGATATTCTTCGTCCAAATGATATCGCCATTAGCCTCATGTCGGGTTATGATTAGAAAATCACGAATAAAGCTATCCAAGATTAGGTTGCGATGCTCCGTAATGGATAGATAATTGCTATTTTCTAGGGGCAGAATCCGCTGGTCGAAACTTTGCGAAAAAGATACCCGATATTTTTCTGCGGCGGTATGGGTTAGAGGCCATGCCTTCTTCTCTTCCTCTGAAAAATAAACAATCTTCTCCGAAATTAGCTCTTGATCATAAATACTATAGAGCATATTGTAGTAGCCCAATAGGTTGAAAAATTTGAGTTTACCAATCCCCACATAGGAATACTCTCTTTCTGGCTCGCCTTCTTTCATTACTAGGGCGCTAATCAATAGGCTATCCTGATTAAGCTTATTTAAGTGGACCAAGCCCAACCCTTCTCCTAAACCTAAGGCATCAAAATTCATTCTGATCTTTAGGCTAGTGTAGCCATCTATCCTTTGCGCTAAACGAATGCCGCTTCTATCTTCCGCAAGGGAAAAGAAATTGCCTTCCTCGTCAAAAACCAACTCTTGCTTAGCCGCCTGAAGGCTTTTAGCCACTTGTTTTACGCTTTGAAAAGTTTCATTCGTTTCATTGAGCAGGGATAGTTCAGCATCAAAGGCCGCTGTGTAAATTGTTTCAGGTTCCGATTCCTTCTTCGATTTAAGGACCAAGAAATTACCCATGGGATCGAAATACGCTCGGGCCTTTTCGCGCAGCTGACCTTTGGCTGCCATTTCTTTCAGAAGAACTCCTTTTTTAAGCAGCTCTCCTTTCGGATTAAAACAATAATAGACCACATTGTTATAAAACTCATCCTCTTCCGGTTCCAAGCCAATAATTACAAACTGGTTCTTTATTATTCCCATCCCTACCCCGGTCATGAAATAATCTTCTAGCTCAGATTCCTTCAAAACCGCGCCTGACTTTTTATCTACAAAAAACAGTTCTTTTGCATTTGTTTTAGGTGAATTTAAAACCACATAGCTCTCCTCAAATTCAAAAAAATTCAAGACTTTATTGAAGTCTCGCTTAGATTCAGGAACAATACCGATGGTTTCAAACTCTGTTTTCTGAGCCTGTAGCGCTAAGGCTGAAAATAGGAGAATGAAGCTTGCTATTGCTTTCGTAAATTGCTTTAGCATATTTGGGTTTTTTATCATCGTATTTCCAGAAAAATTTTTGTTGACTTCGTACATGGAATGCTTAGGTACAAGCTCCAAAAAACGCCTTATCTTTCTAATAAGCCTATTTCTTGTAAATCATCCATAATCCCGTTCACGATTTCTCGATCGCTTATTTCGGATCCTTTTTTATCCTCTCTTTGATAAAGCATAGCACCAGTTTTCATATTAAATAAGCGGAAACGATACCAATCGGAACCATCTATATTATAAAGTGCATCACTTAAAGTGAGGTATTCCAGGGGCCCCTCTTTAAATAAATACTTTTGATGCGAGCGAGCAGTCGAATAACCAAAGTGATTAAAGTCTTCAGCCTCCTGAACTAGAGCTTTCACCGCGCTCATGCGATTGTAATCGGCCACACTAGTTCTCTCCCACTCTAAGCGATACAACATATCTAGCTTAGCTGCATTTGCAGCGCGATATTCGCCTAAACGATCTTTTACATCTACTTCAATTTGACGTACCGTTTGAAAGTCCATTAACCACAACTCGCGCGCATAGGGAAATATATTAGGACTGATCATCACCACCTTGTCAGGGGCCTTAGTAATGAGGTTGAAATTGTAGGGATCCTCTTTAAGTTGGTTCACTAAGGCCAAGCTATCTTTTATGCCTTTGTAGGGCTTTATAAAATTGCTAATGCTTGCACTATCGCTTAAATCGGCCAGTAGATAGAGGTAAAAATCGGCTAATTGGTACTTTAACTTAATGTGCTTCTGCCTCTCGGTTAAGGAAGAGTCTAAAATCGGATTTAAATCGGGCTTTGGCTTCAAAAGGGTCGCGTAAATATCGCGCATGGAGGGGTCCTCCTGCAAAATGCGGTTGATATTACGCAGTATTTCATGTACCTCCTGATCTTCCGGAAACTGCTGCAAATAATCTAAAACCTTTGTCCGGCTAAGGGCTACCAATTGGGGCGTGTTAAAATTGCGTAATAAATGATGTAGCTCTTGTACTGGTCCTGGTATACGCTTTGGATCTACTAATAAATCATTAATTCTTCGGTTAGCCACTTTTAAAACCACCAGGCCGTAAACCGCGCGTACATTAGACTTCCGTAAGAAGCGGTTTTGCGGGTATTTCTGTAAGAGGCAATTCGAATTGTAAAAAGCATTAAGATAGTCGCGCTCCAAAACCTGCCAGTGCACCGTTTCCATTTTACACAATTCCTGAATGGCATTAAATTCTGCATCTGCAGAAGCGGAAGATGGGCTACTTGCCGCATTTTTATCCATTGCCTCAATTAAACTGATGCGCTTTTCAATATTGGGGTGCGTGTGTCGCCGGTCTTGATAGCTGTAGTCGGTTGCGATAGGATCTACCTTTTCGCGCAAGTAAAACTGCGGTAGTTTAAATTCATTCTCCAATTGGAATAAATCCGCGTCTACATCACAGCGTCCAAAGGGATGATAGGTTTCATACAGATGCTTTAGGCAATCTATCGCGGCCGGAGTCTCATAGCCTGCGTTTTTAAAAATAATTAGGCCTAAAGAATCTGCTTCGCCCTCTTGCTTTTTACTGCGTATAAGCTGGTTCTCAATTAGCTCTACCTTATCTAAATCATCCTCATTAAGCTTCCCCTGCGAATACGATTCCCAAGCATGACTTAATTTAAAATGGGCAATTTCATGAGCAATTACAAAGGCTAGCTCTGCTTTAGAGCCTAGGCTGGCGATAAGTCCGTTGCTTATACCAATCATACCTGTTGACATCATAAAGCCTAAACCCGGACTGGCCCCACGATAAAGGTAAATTCGGATGGTGTCGGCCAGTTCTTGATCGTCTTTTAGTAGCTCATTTTTAATACCTTCAAGATAATTCGTAATAGGGTCACCAAAAGAAAACTTGCCACTATTAACCAACGATCGTGTGCTGTAATACTGATTAATTTGATAATTCTCAATGGATTTTTCCTGATCATGAAAATCATCAAAAGCATACCAATGATTGATGAAATCGAAAGGCACCTCACCCACGGCTTGAATAGGAAAATAGTCGTGACTAAAATCTTGCGCTGGTAAACCTTGCGCAAACAAGGTCGCACTAGCCTTAATAATTAGTACTACACCTAGTACATAAAACTTTAAACTAGCCTTGCGTAAATAGGAAATTTTCACACTTTGCCTAATGCGGTGAGATTTTAAGGAAGCAGATATCAAAATAGTAGCGATTATTTCGGGGCAAGTTAATATCTGTTAACGGAGAAAAAAAACCGTTGAATTAATTAAACCGAAATTCACAATTTAATCCTGAGTTTGATATAAAATTAGTTTATAAACAACGAACCCCGCTGTTTCCAGCGGGGCTCTACTAATTCAATCTATCGTATTTCTATTAGGCAAACTTTATTACTTTCCTAAACCAACGGTTCAGGCGCTCTAATAAAAGGTACATAACCGGTACCACAATAAGGGTTAAGAAGGTCGCAAATACTAATCCGAAGATTACCGTCCAAGCCATTGGGCTCCAGAAGATGGCGTTATCTCCACCAAAGTAAATATTGGCGCCTCTATTATCTAAGAGACCGATAAAGTCGATATTTAAACCCACCGCTAAAGGTAAAAGACCTAATACCGTGGTAATGGCGGTTAGTAATACAGGACGTAATCTGGTCATACCACCCAGTTCAATCGCTTCCACCAAGTGCGTGTCATCCAGTTCTTCTTTGTCTTCTAAACCCAGTTTTTCGCGTAAACGATTTCGGCTAAGCTCAATAAAATCAATAAGAACGATCCCATTATTTACAACAATCCCCGCAAGGGAAACAATACCAATACCGGTCATAATTACCACAAACTCCATTTGGAAAATACCCAATCCTAAGAATACACCAATGGTACTGAAGAGTACGGTTAAAATGATGATAAAGGGCTTGCTGGCTGAGTTAAATTGTGAAACGAGAATAATACTAATTAAGGAAATAGCAATTAATAAGGCATTAACTAAGAAAGCTCCACTTTCCTCTTGCTCTTCTTGAGAACCCCCAAATTTAAGATTGTAACCTTGGGGAAGTTCTTGGCCTTTTAATAACTCTTTAATTGAGTTATTGATTTCCGTTTTGTTGAAGCCTTCTACTACATTCGAATAAACCGTCACCAAACGCTCACTATCTTTTCGCTTAATGGAATTATAGGAAGAGTTAAATTCATAGCTCGCTACAGCCGAAATGGGAACCTGAACAATTTGGCCGCTGGCTTGCGAACGGAAAGTTACCAATTGGTTCATCAAACTAGCGACATCGTAACGATACTCACGTTTAAGGCGCACCTCAATCGGATAATCATCTTCTCCTTCTTTGTATTTACTCGCTTCCGAACCGTATAAAGCCGTACGTAAAGCTAGCGCCACTTGCTGGGTGCTTACACCTAAACGACGTGCATGATCGCGATTAATCTTTACCAAAAGCTCAGGCTTATTGGTCTCCAAGTCAATTTGCAAGTTTTCAATACCCTCAATACCCGAGCGGTCAACCTTTTGTTTTATTGCTTCCGCAGATGCCAATAATACATCGAAATCGGTTCCGGTGAGCTCAAGGCTGATGTCTCTACCTACAGGCGGTCCGTTATTTTCCTTCTCTACGCTAATGGTAACGCCTGGTAACCAGTTATTCAACTGATCTGTTACTTCACGTTGAATATCCGTAGTACGTACTTCATTACGGAATTCGTATTCTACAAAAGAAACTGTGATACGCGCTTTGTTAGGCGTGTTTTGGCCACCGCCGCCACCGCCTAATTCATTTTGACTAGCGGTTTCAGCACCAACGTTAGTTACCACACTTTCAACTAGTTCAGAATAAGGCGCTAACACCTCATTTAATCGTTTTTCTACTCTTTGTGTAACACTATCTGTCGCTAGTACATCCGTACCCAAGGGAACCTCAACAAATACATTAATGTAATTGGGTTCGTTTACGGGAAAGAACTCAACCTTTGGGTTGGAGGAAAAGTAAAAGCCAATCGAAACAAACATTAAAACTACTGTACCCAATATAATTAAGTAAGGACGAATGCCACTTAAAGAGTACTTTAAACTTACAGCGTATACTTTTTCTAAGCGCGGTAAAACCACCTTTTGGAACCAAGCAGAAAGCGGAGTTAAGAGATAGCTGAAAAGCAAGACTCCTCCTGAAATGGTTAACATTAAATTACCCGAAATGGTGTTATCACCTAATAAAAGCAATATCCCTAATATTAAGAATATGGCGGTGAAAATAATGGCTTTCTTATGGTTTACCTTCTTATCCAAATCTTGCTTCTTCATAAATACCGAAGCAATAACTGGGTTAATAACCAAGGCTACGAAAAGGGAAGAACCTAATACGATAATCAGCGTACGCGGTAAATAGCCCATAAACTCACCGATAATATCATCCCAAAATAAAAGAGGGAAAAAAGCCGCTAAAGTGGTGGCCGTAGAACTAATAATAGGTACGGCGACTTCACCCACTCCCTGGCGGGCGGCTTCGAAAGCGGAATAGCCTTCATCGGCGTAAAGACGGTATATATTTTCAATGGTTACAATGGCATTATCCACCAGCATCCCCAGTGCTAGAATTAGCGAAAAGAGTACGATGAAGTTTAAGCTTACTCCCAGCGCGCTCAGCACCAAGAAACTAATAAACATGGAGAAAGGAATACTCAATCCCACGAAAGTGGCATTACGTAAACCTAAGAAGAATAAGAGCGTAATTACCACCAGAATTACCCCCGAAATAATCGAGTTTTCTAAGTTGGCCAGCTGATTACGCGTTTGTTTACTTTGATCGTTGGTGATAGTAATACGCAAGCCTTCTGGTAAAATATCTTTCTTGGCTAGGGCAATAAGAGCGCGAATTTTATCGGTTGCATCCAATAGGTTTTCACCACTCTTTTTAATTACGTTTAAGGAAACCACCGACTCGCCGCCTAAACGGGCGAAACTCTCCACTTCTTTATAGGTGAAAAGAACATCGGCAATGTCTTTTAAATATACAATATTGCCCTTTTCATGCTTCACAATTACATTGCGAATTTCGTTCATGCTCGTAAACTCGGCATCTGTACGAATACTGCGACGCGTTTTACCCAACAAGATATCACCTGCTCCAATATTGATGTTTTCCGAAGCTAAGGCACTTTGCACATCATTAAAGCTAAGCTCATTGGCTTGCATTTTTGGCAAATCGATATTTACCTGTACTTCTTTCTCTTTATCACCAGTAATGGTGGCTTCCGAGATTTCACCTAACTCTTCAATTTCATCTTGTAAATACTCGGCATAATCTACCAAATCGTCGATGGAGTAATCTCCCGAAAGGTTAATATTTAAGATGGGTACACGACTAAGGTCGATATCTAAAACCACGGGATCTTGATCCAAATCGGATGGAAGATCACTCATGGCACGGTCTACCGCATCTTTAACATCTTGCAAAGCCTTTTCCGTATCCACGTCAATGTTAAACTCAACGTTAATGATACTTACATCCTGAACCGATTCAGAATTAAGGTTTTTAATTCCATTTACACTTTTAATCTCCTTTTCGAGAGGGCGTGTAATAAGGTTTTCGATATCTACGGGCGTATTACCAGGATAAGGTGTTTGCACGTAAATAAGCGGGAACACAATCTCGGGGAAAGACTCCTTGGGCATGGTGATGTAAGAATACACCCCAAAAAGGATAAGGAGGGCCGAGAGGATAAACACACTGATGCTATTGCGCAGCGACAAAGTGCTTAATCCGAAGTTTCTATTGGTTTTATTAGCCATAATCTTGTTGAGAATATATTATTGTACGCTTACTTCTTGTCCTTCCGACACTTCGTTGAAGCCCGCAATAATTACCTGTTCGCCGGTGCTTAGACCGGATGTAATCTCACTTTTATCCGAAAAAGAGTAACCAGTAGTGATATAGCGCTTCTTCACCACATTCCCTTTGGCATCACTTACTACGGTGTACACATAATTACCTTTCAAATCTTTTTTAACCGCAATAGAAGGAACCACAAAAGCCGAATCGTTTTGGTAATCTTTAAAAGTAAGCTCCGCTAATAGGTTAGGCTTAATCATCGCATTTTTATTATCCAAAGCTACTTTTACGGTAAAGCTGCGGTTTTCAGGTTTAATAAATTGGCTGGTGAAAATTATTTTCTCTTCCTGATTTAAACCTAAGGCAGGAATGCTCACTTGTACCGGATCGCCTTTTTTAATGGCCTTCAAGTAGTTTTCTGAAAGGTCAGTTTCTACCTCAAGATTATTTAAATCAACGATGCGCACTACCGGCGTACCTACCCCTACAAACTCGCCTTTGTTTACAGTAATATTATCAACCACACCACTTACGGGAGCAATAATTTTACTGTTTTCCAATTGGGCTTCTACTTGCGCTAAGCGATCTTTAGAAGAAAGGAAATTAGTTTCAGCATTTAGGTATTCTATTTCCGAGCCAATGCTATCTTTCCATAAACGTGCCCGACGTTCGAAGGTGGTTTTAGCCAGCTTATAACCTGCTTTTGCTTCGGCTAATTGGCTGCTGATAAAATCATTTTCTAGGCGAATAATTACTTGTCCAGCACTTACACGATCCCCTTCTTTAGCATCAATACTAATTACACGGCCATTGCCTTCTGCGCTAAGCATTACATTTTGCTTACTGCTTACTAAACCTGAAACTTTTACAAAATGCTCGAAATTTTGCGTAGCGATGGCGCGCACTTGCACGGGTACCAATTTCACTGGCTCAGCCACACGATTGGTATCCAGTCTGGCGATTTTCTTCTCTAAAGAATCGATTGCCACTTGTAAAGCGCCCATTTCAGATTGAGCAGCGGAGAGCTCTCCTTTTAAATCCTCCAAGCTAGGCTCCTGGTTGCAGGCGGCAAATAAGCTAATGGCT
>TARA_R110002050_G_scaffold88997_1_pt1 | contig 10976 bp, 11 predicted proteins | sample TARA_R110002050 | Tara Oceans TARA_R110002050 (sample SAMEA4396988) | marine metagenome | biome: Polar Biome; feature: [DCM] deep chlorophyll maximum layer (ENVO:01000326); material: water (ENVO:00002006), including particulate matter (ENVO:01000060) such as... | depth 25 m
TTCGAGGCTTATCTCCTAATTCTGTAATGAGGGTATTGCCATTGTCCAGACGAACAGCTGTACCCAATTCTTTGTTTAACCCTGACTTTTCATATCGGAATACGACCTTTTTATCCTTGTCAAACTCTAGTACTTCTTCTGACCAGCAAATCAATACATGTCCATTGTCCAAAACATAGCCATCTCTCGCACCTGGACGTTCAGCATCCCAAAGGATTTCTCCTACCTCGTCCAAAATACCCGTAAAGTCTGGGCCTGCAATAAAAATGGAATGGGTGATTTCTGCCGCAATTGCTTGTATTACAGATTCGACCGAATTGTTTTTCGGAGAACTACAGGCAGAAAAAAGTATGCCTGATAGCAAAAGGAGGTAGCTGTATAGTTTCATTTTTTTTAGAATTGTGATACTCAAAAATAGGCCTACTAGCAAGGTAAGCGATTGAGGAGAGAATACCAGAACTATTTATGGGTTTTAATTCAGCCGGTCCAACTCAGCTATAATTTAAATTTATATGCCACTTATCTATCAGCACTTAATTTTTGCAATACCTCCTGTAATTTATTAATATTCGCTTCATTTTGTCCCCACTTGTCATCAGGAAAACCAGTATATAAAAGGCCTCTATTCACTTCGTACAATAGAATTCCAACTACTCTTTGGTGTATTTGCCATTGTCCTCCCTATGCCAAAGTGTAATTTCAGGTATTTGAATTGCTGCATCCGAAAGCCCCTTAAATTCAAAATATTTCTTAGCCGATGTTTTGTCTCTGAAAGCATCTAGACTAAAAGCAACTTCCAACGATTGAATAGGCTCCTTTAACCTAAGTAAGATAGAATCTTGTTCAGGCTTTCTTTTGATTCTTAATTCAGGATTGTTGGCAATTAAATTATCAAAATTGATGTGTTGTCCTCCGATGGTCGGGATTTGTTTGCTAAGCGCAGTAGAGGCGCCATGTGGAATGGTAAATCCTGTTCCTGACTCATATGGCTTTATAATTGCCCAGGCTTCCATACCCAATCTTTGGGCTTCGTATAAATAGACATAATTCGGATCTCCAAGCGCCAATATAGATTCGAGGGTATGATTTCCCGTGCCTTTATCAGGTGACATCACAGAGATGGTTGGATCGGAAAAAGCAGAATAACCGGGCTGACTCAAAATAAAGTAAACCCTCTTGAAGCCTAATTTTTTCAGAAATATCATTTCATCTCTAACCTCCTTATAACCATGAAAACCCCTTAGGTGCGGCATAATATCAACAACCGGAGCCATTATTTTACCACTTTTGGTAGGCATTGGAAGCTCCTTTAGTAAGGATAGATCACCAACTTTACCCATTGATGCGTCAATAGTCTGGGCAAAAGCTGAAAAGTTCACTAGTATCAATAGGATTGTTAAGGCCTTAGGTATTTTCATCATGACTTAATTAAATTGGGCTTTTGTTTAAAGGCAAAACTCTAATAGCCCTTAAAAGAATAAAACGATCTTCCAGAGTCAAAAATAACATTCTTATTGGGTTTAAAAAGGAATCTGCATTTTTGCTAAATTGGTAAAAAAAAACTTAAAAGCAGTAAATTTTCAATCTACTAAGGCTAAAAAAAGAGTAGAGGCCATTCTTCATAGTAGGCCTAATTCCGTATAAGCTGGTCTGGACCCTGAGCCTGTTGAAGGGTTCCGGCTGTCAGAATGTTTAGTTATTATATATTGGGGTTTTTGTGCTGATCTAAAATTGTGTTTATTGTTTTTAATTCTTCTAAGCTATTTATAGTAAAGTCTTTGCTTGAAATCAATTTACTAACTTCTGCTAAAATTTTATTTTCTAGCAGTTGAAGCATTGATTCAAATGAATGAGATTTTAATGAAATAATATATTCAAATTCCTTTTCGTTTAAAACTGTCATTGCTATTTGCTTAATTCCATTATCAGTTTTCCAGTGGTGTATATCATTTTTTTGATACCCGTCCACTAATAAAAAGACACATCTTCCGATAAATCCTTGATAGGCGTGCATTAAAACCCATAAATTTTCTGATAAGAATGGTCGGAATTTTGCAATTTCATCTGATCCTTTAGTCAGATTTTCAGTGAATTCATATTGAGAAAATTCGCCTAATAACTTTCCGAAATCACTTTTTCCACTATTTATTTTTTCAACAGTCAATTCCTCATCTGAGAAAATACTATAAAACAAAGAGACAACAGGTGAAATTGCTGATTTAATTGATAAAATATTTACCCAATACTTTTCAATTGCTGTAATTTTTTTGTCTTGTAGTTTTTGAAAATTTTGTCCTACTTGTTGAGTTAGAGTGGAGGTTATAGAATTATTTTTATTTATAGCTCCTTTTATTTTTTCTATTCTATTGTCATTTTTTGATTTCCAACTTAATATTATCTTTTCATTAAGTAATTTGCTTAAATAAATTACAACTGCAGAAACTACAACTGTTGTACCTCCAAATATTTTAAAAATTGTCCAATTATCAAGATTATTTATTAACTCTTCCATTTGTATTATTTCAACCTTGAATATAATTGTATGCATACATGTTTAACTAAAGAACTGCATATATCGATCGACTATGTATCCAGCTCATTTGCTTTTCCTGTCAAATTAGGGATTTCGGACAAGGAATCTAAGGGAGAGACCACTTTTTGTTAGAAGCGGCCAAAATATAACTGTAAATCTCTGTAGGAGTGGAGCTGGTGTGTCCTAATAATACCTGATTCATTCTAAAATTTGTTCCTGATTGAAGCAGGTGTGTAGCAAAACTATGCCAAAGGGTATGGACAGTGGACCATAGATTAATATTACTTGCTTTTACAGCTTTTCTGAATACGCCTTGGATACTTGTTGTGGAATATTGTCCGCCTTCTTTTCCTTAAGTAACATTTCGAACGACCTAAATCAAATATCCCTATCTGTTTTCCCATCGGGGACTGGGATACAAATTAGTCTAACCGAATGGACCAATCACCGACTGCATAATAAGAGCCATATGAATTGAGAGGTTCACGTATCCCGGTCGACCGGGATGAGAGGTTTAGAGGTGGGATTCCCCTTTACCTACTCGACTGTACGCTGGCTTATCAAATAGATTTCTAATTCGATATTTTTATATATGTGTACATTGAAATATTAGATGGTCTCGTTTCTAATACTGACCCTCCTGAATGTTTAGTTTCAAATACCCATTTTGAATTACTGGTTCCACCATCTGATCCATTAGTAAGTACATGTGGACCTGTTGAATGGCCTGAAAATGATCGATTCCAACGATAAATATTTTTTTCTAATGGATGGTTATGCTTTTTAAAAGCATGCAGTTGAAAACTGCCTACTTTTCGTGTTTTATCAGGGTCATGTCCCTCACCATTTACGTTGCTACTTCTAATAAATGCACCTGAGGCATTTGGAAGAAAATATTTGTCTCCATTTTTAGTTAGGATATTTAAATCAAAATTCTCGCCTAAAAGTTTATAGAGCTCTGATTTTTTATTAATTTCTTGACCATTAAGTAAAACCCAAGTTCCTTTTTGTGTTTTATTAAACTGATTTGGTTTAAGTAGAGATTGTTTTATAATACCTATGTCTTCCAAATCTTCTTCGAAAATTGTAGAATTACTCAAAGTAAAAGATAATAAAGTGAAGGCAACTAGTGTTAATAAGATTGGTTTAATTTTTTTCATTTTACTTAGTTTAAATTAATATAATTTTTAAATTCTTTACTTCCCCTAATTTTCTCAATCATATCGTATTTAACAACTTTATTAATGAGAACATTTTCGTTTTCCAAAAGACCTTGTAAATATTCAGGATAAACTACTTTTTTCTCTAACAAATATTCAAATGGTGGCAATGGTAGATTTACTACATTTTTTGATATATCTAATCCTTCTATATTGGAAGGGTTTATTGTAACTACAATTCTAAAGTTATTTTCCAACCCTTCAATACCTAATTTAAAAAAGTTGTTTTCAAAGTTAAAATCCTTATTAATTTCATTTACTATATTGATTGCTTTGTCAAGATCGGTTTGCTCTTGAATATCATAGAATTTCTCAATTTGAGAACCTAATGTTAATTCCGTATTCAATATATAATTAGATAAATTTAATTTTAAGTATTCATTTTTAGAATTTAAAAGCTCGTAGACCATCTTTTTATATTGTGGGTCGAAATCTTTTTCTAAGATATGTTTCTTAAAATATGGTAATAAAATGGCTCCTGATATAATATTAGTTTGAGCAATAGATTTTCGATTTTCAATAAGTATATTTTCAAATTTTATTTTCGTATTTGCATTTTTCAGAGATGTATCAACCGTAAATGGTTTAGGAATATTAAAATTATAATTTTCATTAGCATTATAGAAGTATAAATAGGGCTCAACAAGTGAAGTAAATTCTGTTAAAGTAAGAATTGATTGTGGGTGTATTAATATATCCATTTCCTTAGTAATATCCTTTTTAAAAATATTATTGTCATTATACTTTATATCCAATTTTGGAATTGTAGTATAATCAAATAAATTAATAAGAGAATATTCTAAATTATTTAAATTTATGTTGGGATAAAGCTCTTTAACTAAATTGTACATTGGATTGTAAATTTTATCTTCCCAATTATTACTTACTTCGAAATTGTTGAAGTGAATAAATTTTTTATCAGACAAAGTTTTACTTTTTGTGTTTATATAGACAATTTTAACCATATCCTTTAGCTCTTGACTACTCGCATACAAATATTTTAATTCATTTAATGATTTAGCATTTTTTACACGTTTCCAAGTCAATATGTATTGGGATGCGTTTAAAATTTTTAGTGATGAATCGTCAGAATAAATTAATTGTGTTATCCTGTCTAATTTATTCACTATTGTAATAAGCTTTTCATCTATTTTGGTAAATCTTTTTTGATTTTCAACATATAAATCAATATTTAATTTAGTTAAATCTAAGATGTTATCATTAATAACATCTAATTTTTTATTCATTTCTTCAAGCTTCTTATTTATTTTATTAAATTCCGCCATAATTGCATCAAATTGAAGGTCAGGCTGTTCACCGCCACCAAAAAACGCAAAAGTACCATTAGCTGCTTGCAAAGCTGCCATAGGATTACCCGAAAAGTATGCCATAGCACCATTTGCTATAACATTTCCAATAGCAATAGCTTGATTTGCATTTTTAGCATCTTCCTTCGACAATCCTAAATTTGTAGCCAATTCTACAATATCTCCAGCGTCACTGAGATAGCTTTTAATTTCTTGTACAGAATTAATGTTTTCTAAAGTGTTTTTACATTCTATGTACTTAGGATTATTTTTATCATCCTTAAATTTTAAATCAAGTATTTTTATTTTTCCACTTATATTAACATTATTATAGAGTACATCCGTTATAACTCCTGTTTTATATGAATTTTCACTAATTAAACCTGCATTTTTAGCTTGCAATTGAGCTACTAAAACTATATCGCTTTGGTTTTGATTTATACGAGTTTTGTTCGATGCGATTTCAACTTCATTACTTTTAATATCAGACCGCATTTCTTTAATGTCTTCGTCTAATTTATTAAATTTACTTTCAACTTTCTCATTGAACTTGCTTAAACCATCTGCATTTCCCTTTATTCCTTGAAGTAATTGCTCATCAACATCATTTATACTTTTCATATAATTTGACATTTTGGAATCAAAATCTGCTGATAGTTCAGCCTTAGTTTTAGAAATAATATTCGCTATATCTGCCTTTTGTGCATTGAATTTATTTAGAAAAAACAACCTATTATCTTTAATGAACTGTAAACTTTGTTGATCTGCAATAGGTGCTAATATTTTATAATTATCAAGATTTAAGCTTTCAGAAAAACTACTAAGCCTTTCTGCGAACATATCAACTGATTCTTCATATGTAATATCAGGATTGTTTTTCAATTCATTAGCTACACTTGAATTAAAGGCTGATTTAATGCTTTCATTAAATTTTATTTTTACATTTACAGTATTATTTTCAAAATAACTATCTGCTGCTTGATAAATAGACTCCTTTGTGACAGCAACCATTGTTGAAGCTCCTGGTATTTTATTTATTACATCAGCAACGCCTTCAATTACTATTTTAGAGCGTTTATTATAGGTTTGAAGATTTTCAGCATCCTCAACAGAATTATATAATTTGTTTATAATTTTTTGGTTATCAATTCGTGCTTTGTTTTTATCATAACTCTTTGAAAGTGGGGTAAATTCTGAATTGATTGTTATATCATTATTTAAATATTGCTTTGTAGAAAATGGTATATAATCATTTTGAGAATAACTTACTAGAGATGTTCCTAAGAAAAGAATTAGTAGATAATTTTTCATTATTTGATCATTTTTTGAGCTTGTGTCCAACGTATTTGTATAAGATTAGTTGCTTGGTCTAAGCACTAAAGTTAGCAGATAAATGACATATAAAAAGTCCACGAGGACTTTTGTAATTAGGCTAGAAATAGCAATTAATTTTATACGGTGTTGTAAAACAACTGCTTTTAATATTTTATAATTCAGTTTTTATAATTGCATGTTAGTTAATTTAAACATTGTTTTTTTAGCCACCAATAGAAATATCGAATGGGCTAGAAACTGTCCATTCGATATGTATGTAGAAATTTGTTGCGGTTTCTGCATAAATTTTAAACTCCTCAATTTCTCCCCAATCATAGGCGCCACCACCAGGTCCCATAGGACCACCTGTAAAAGGACCTTCAAGAGTTCCTCCATATATCTTAGAGTTCCTAGTTATTTCATATCTAATCCTTCCATATCCAATTTTAAAATATATTTTCCTACATTTTTTGAAACTCCCTGTTTGAATATACCTATCAGCAGGAAGTTCAAACACTTCTTGATATTTTTTACGACTACTTTTTCCTTTTATTTTAACATCTCCTTTAGATATATTTCCCGAGTTTTCTTTTTGATTGATTTTGTTTTCGTTCTTCATTTTAATATTAAATTTTATTTAGAGTATGAGTGAGTACAGTTTTTTACCACAATTGTATATATACAAGTTTAGCTGGGGCGTTGCGTGTATATTGACTTTGTACGCAGATCCTTTGCTTTCTTTTTCCTTGTCAACTTAAGGTCAACAAACAAGTCCTCTACTAAATTGTAATCACTATTAATTTTATCCTTTACCCCACGAAATCGTGTGTGATCAAAGCAAATTCCTAATAAGTATTTGTTGTTATCTAAATAGTTAAAAGTGACCCACATTGCCACGATCTCTGTCTCAATATATTAAACCTGGTTTTTTACCATTAAAACAGTATCAACCCACCCTTATTAAAAAACCTATAAATTTACTCCTAAAAAGATTCTTCAATTCAACCTCTGCATATAGCTGTCTTTTACCAAAAGAGTTTCGATATACATCTTGTATATCAAGCATCTATGATTTATTAATGTGTTTCAACTTAATAAAAATGTTTTATATATATACTGTAATGTTGTAAGTTTTTATAATAAAATTTTAAAATTGTGTTTTGTTACGGTATTTATTGTCTTATATTAAGTTTTAGGAATAGATTATTATTCTATTCACTTAAATGTAAAACAATCTACAAGCTTAAGGGACAGACTAAAATTCTCATTATAATTCTTTTTTTAATGGATATGATCGACTAAAAAAAAATAACCTATACATGGGAAATAAGGACTGTTACTTCATTAATTTTTTGACGATTATAATATAAAATTAGGAATGGTATTTTCAATAATGACCATTCTAACCATCCCATTAAAAGTATACTAAGCCTGTGAGTGGCTCATTGAGGAGTCCTAAGTTTTTCGAAGAGTTAGATCCCTCAGAATGCTTGTTTTTAGTAAAAGGTTTTGTTTGGATGGGGTTCTATATAGTTCAAAATAGTAAAGATAACCTACCGTTTCATTCTTCTCTTAAATACTCATTTCACGTGATTTGATTGAATTATTACAAGCTGTATTCTCTGTAAATATTCCAGCATCAATCAGGTGTTTAGCTTTTAGTGAAGAGCCGAAATGCAGGGAATGTACAAGACTCGTATAGCCTGCCCTGTTTTTCACAGGGGGCGACCGGGAGGGTGCTTCGGCAAGCTCAGTAGTACTGTGAGGGGTGCGCTCTCTAAAGGGTCGGGGTAGGCTAATGGCTACTGGCCTGCGGCCATCCACTCGGTTAGCAGCAGTTACATTTTATTTTTTTTCTTGGCTACTATAAAATAACTGGAGGCGCCTTTATAAATTTTCTTGGAATCAACTGTCTGAAAATTCCCTTTGGCCATTAAATGATCTAAGTCGGCGCTTTTCAGTATTCTAATCGGAATGGGGATTATTCCAATTTTACAAAGTACCTGAACAAGTCGAATCTGCAAGCCTACTACAAATGACATCTTGTCTCCAAGACTAGGTGTTATAGAAATAAATAATCCATCAGGTTTTAGTAATTCGTTTATCCTTTTCGTCACCTTTTCAGGATTAGGGATGGTATGCAGCATATTGAAAGCTAATATTCTATCAAAAGACTCTTTTCTCAGGTTTTCATCGAAAATTTCCCCTTGAGCAAATGTCACATTTTTGATGTTTTTTTCAGCCGCTTTTCCTTTGGAAATTTCGATCATTTTCGATGATATATCGATGGCATAAATCTCTTTAACGTCATTGGCAATTTCGCAAGCTGTTGTGCCTGTTCCACAACCATAATCCAATACTACATTAGCGCTTTCTATGTGTTTTTTAGTGTTTTCCCTTGACTTTTGATGGATGTACTCAAACCGTTCTTCTGTTTTATCGTAATTTTTTGATGCATTGTCCCAAAAACTTTTCGTCTTACTCATTCTTCTTGTGTTTAAAAATTGATGTTTCAGCAAAGTTCCAAAGGGTTTGGTACAAGCGTCCTACACAAGGGCTCAATTAATGTGCATTTTGGCTCAACCTTAAATCCAAAGGAGAAATACCAAACCTATTTTTGAACGATCTCGCAAAACTGGAGGGATCAGCGTAGCCACATTCGTAGCAAATTTCACCTATTGATTTTTGAGAATGATTGAGTAGTTTTTTCCCTCGTTCTAATTTCTTCTCTTTTATGTAATTCGCAGGAGAGTTGTTGTATATTTTCCTGAAGTTTCTTTTAAAGGAAGCAAGACTATTATTAGTCATGGCAGCCAAACGGTTCAAATTTAAAGGTTCATACAAGTTGGCTTCAATAACTTCTTGAAATGAAAAAATTCTATCTGAAAATAAACTCCTTGCGATTGCATTTAGATTTGAAGATTCCTGAGTTTGCAGAAGTAATAAAACGATCTCTTTTAGTTTAACTGATAAAATGTCTTCGTTAAGTGCGTTTTTGTGATGGAATAAGTCAGCAACATTTAAAAAGTAAGCGCTCACTAAAGCTGAGGCATCTTGTTGAGCAATGTCTTTTTTTAATGGGTGTTCTAGCTCTTCCCAAAATTTAGGTTTTTCGTAGTTGAATACCTTTTTTAGAACCTCTCTGTCAAAATGAACGATAATTGTACTTAAAAAAGCTGTTTCTATTTTTGAAAGGGAATTACCTACTGTTTTTCCGCATAGAGAAAGTATAACGGTTCCTTTTTCAGCTAAAAAACCTGAATCCGTTAAGTCTTGATTATCCCCCTCAAGAATATAAGCAAAACAAGACTCGGCAGGTAAATCCAATTCCCCATCAATCGACAAGGGTAACTTATACCATGTAAACAATGGTTTTTCAAAGAGAGCAATTTGATTTATTTCATTGGGCATGTCGTTTCTCTATGTGCTCATTTCTTTTAGGCTTTCTCTTTAAGTGTGTGCCCAGCATGGGCATCTGGTATCGAAGATACCAAATTAATCCAGAGGGTGAAAAAGAAACGTGTACACTAAAGGCTCCGGAATTCCTATGAAGGTTCACACTACATAGCTTGTCCCGAGAATCGAGATTTTAACAAAGAGCTTTACCCGGATCAGGCATTATGGAATCCTGGCCAGTGCCTTCAAGGCAACACATAAGGTCAGTATCGACAGTCAGATCGTAATAGAAGTAGGATAAAAACCAACTTCCCTGCTTAGAATTGTTTTTATTGCAAAACCGGAGAACTACATACAGTGGCCTATTTCGACCAAAAGGGGGCCTTCAGACAACTGGTTTAACAAAATCAGTAAGCAAAATAAAAAGTGCCAGTTAGCTTAATGGGACAGGTATGTCCAAACGGTAAAAATAGCCACTAAAAAAAGGAACCTTAGCCAAAAAACAAATAAAATCAGTAAGTTTTCATTCACCCAATGCTAAAAAAACAAAAGGGGAAATCATTCCCCATAGTAAGGCAAGTTCCTAAAATCGAGAAATGATCCCTGAGCAGGGTCCCTGAGCCTGTCGAAGGGTGTCGAAGGGGTCGAAGGGCCAGCTATCAGAATGCTTAGTTATTGTGTAGCGTTTTAATTTCTTGTTTTTGTTCAAAAGGGTCTTTTTTCCACCATGTTTCTGCTTCGTCCCAGAGTTCGATAATCTCTTTGGCTATTTTTTTATAAACATCAGTTAATATTGATTTTTTACCATAGTCGAACCAATAATCCGTATCGTGTTTTTCGCTTCCGAGTCTGAGTCTATGTCCCATGTCATGAGCGGTCACTTTATTTTTTGAAATTTCTTTTCCCCAATGGGTTGTGATTCCTTCAGGTGGACAGTTGGCTATTTCTACAACAAATTTTGTGTCATATAGACTGTGTTGAAAAGTTAAAAGGTTTATTCCATCTTTGTTTTGTCGTCTGAAATGTGGAAAAGATCCCTTAAATCCTTTTTCTCGCAAAAATGGTATCGTAATATCCTTAATCGCTTGGTCAATTTTTTGTCTTTTCTCTTTTCTGTCCATTTTTTCAATGCTACGTTTGGCTAAACTGCGTTTTAATGCCGTTTAGGTTTTATTGGGCTTTCATTTATTTATTGCTTTTTTCAAA
>TARA_R110002050_G_C8960505_1_pt1 | contig 10963 bp, 8 predicted proteins | sample TARA_R110002050 | Tara Oceans TARA_R110002050 (sample SAMEA4396988) | marine metagenome | biome: Polar Biome; feature: [DCM] deep chlorophyll maximum layer (ENVO:01000326); material: water (ENVO:00002006), including particulate matter (ENVO:01000060) such as... | depth 25 m
ATAAAATATGAGAAATCGTTATCTAATACTCTTAACCAACTATTTCAGTAGATAGCATGGTCATTACGTGGAATTGGGTTGAAACTCAAACCCGTTGGAAGCTAAAACCTCCAACAGGGCTACAGAACAATTTGGCACCCATTGATTTATAGTCGTTGGGCTTTTTTTGGATATAAAGTAGTCCGTTTCATACCCATCAATTTAGATTAATATCAATTTTGATAAACCTATGATTCTTCTATCTTCCTAGAACACAATTTTTTCGGGAATGACGAGTAAAAAAGACCTTACAGAACAGGATATTCGATCCAAGTATATTTCGCCTGCGATTGAAAAAGCAGGTTGGGACCGAATTAAGCAGATTAGAGAAGAAAAGTATTTCACTGATGGACGAATTAGAGTTCGTGGCTCTGTCGCAAAACGAAGCAAAGGAAAAAAAGCAGATTATATCCTTTATTATAAAAGAGGTATTCGGCTAGCTGTAGTAGAAGCGAAAAGCAACAGCCATTCTATAAGTGCTGGTCTTCAGCAAGCATTAGATTATGCTGATATTTTGGATATCCCATTTGTATATAGTTCTAATGGAGACGGCTTTGTAGAACACGACCGAACTAAAAGTGAAGGCGAGATTATTCGTGAAATCAGTCTTGACGAATTTCCTTCTCCAGAAGAATTATGGAACCGATACTCGAAAGCAAAAGGGTTTAGTGAAGAACAAGAGAAGTTAGTTAAACAGCCCTATCATTTTGAGCTCGGTGGAAGAAGCCTACGTTACTACCAAGAAATTGCTGTAAATCGAAGTATTGAAGCCATTGCAAAAGGAGTAAACCGGATTCTATTAGTAATGGCGACAGGAACAGGAAAGACTCTGACCGCCTTCCAAATTATTTGGAGAATATGGAAAAGTGGAGAGAACAAGAGAATCCTCTTTTTAGCAGATAGAAATATCTTGGTTGACGATCCTATTCGGAAATATTTTGGGTCGATGAAAGATGTGGTGCATAAAATTCAGCGCGGAAAGGTGAGTAAAGCCCATCAAATCTATTTTGCATTATACCAAGCCGTTACGGGTAATGAAGGCTACGAAGATTTATTCAGAGAATACTCCAGAGACTTTTTCGACTTAATTATTATTGATGAGTGCCATCGAGGTTCCGCTGCAGCAGATTCAGCGTGGAGAGAGATATTAGATTATTTTGATAGTGCTGTACATATTGGATTAACTGCCACTCCAAAAGAAACCAAGGAGGTTTCAAATAGCGATTATTTTGGTGAGCCACTGTATACGTATTCTTTAAAACAAGGAATCGAAGATGGTTTCTTGGCTCCGTATAAAGTAGTTCGGTTCACAATAGATAAAGACGCTGAAGGTTGGCGACCTGTAGATGGTTTTACTGATAAGTATGGAAATATAATCCCAGATCGTGAATACAATCAAAAAGACTACGATCGAAATCTGATTCTGAAACAGCGAACCGAATTGGTAGCCCGTAAAGTGACAGAATTTCTGAGAGAAACGGGGCGGTATTCTAAGACCATCATTTTTTGTATTGATATAGAACATGCCGAACGGATGCGCCAAGCTCTGGTGAATTTGAATGCCGATTTAATGGCCAAAGACTCCCGCTATGTGATGAGAATCACCGGAGATGAACAGGCAGGAAAGATGGAGCTTGATAATTTCATGGACGAAGAAGAAGCGTATCCTGTAATAGCCACAACTTCAAAGTTGCTAACAACTGGCGTGGATATTCCAACCTGTAAATTCATTGTTTTAGATGCCAACATTGGGTCTATGACAGAGTTTAAACAGATTATTGGACGTGGAACTCGAATTAGCGAGGACTATGGGAAAATGTTTTTTACAATAATGGATTTCCGAAATGTGACTCGGCATTTTGCAGACCCAGACTTTGATGGTGACCCCGTTCAAGTACATAATTTTGGACCTGATGATTCGCCTGTACCAGAAGATGGTGAAGATATTATTGAAGATCCGAAAGATATAATAAACGGCAATAATAGGCTTCCACTTGGTGGTGGCGGTGTGATAATCAATGAACCTCCACGTAAGTTCTATGTAGACAACATTGAAGTGGTACTTTTGAATCAACGCATTCAGTTCTATGACGACGACGGCAAGTTGGTTACAGAATCTCTGAAAGATTATTCCCGAAAGAAGATCAATGAAAAGTATTCATCAATGGATGAGTTTCTTCGTAGGTGGAAAGAATCCGAGAGAAAACAAGCTATTGTAGATGAGTTGGAAGAAATGGGAGTGGTTTTTGACGACCTGAAGAAAGAAGTAAACAAAGAGCTTGACCCTTTTGACCTGATTTGCCACATAGCTTTTGAACAACCACCTCTTACTCGGCAAGAACGAGCTAACAATGTGTTAAAGAGAAACTATTTTGGGAAGTCTACAGGGACGGCAAAAGAAGTGCTACAAAGTTTATTAGATAAGTATGCAGATGAAGGCCTTGCCAATTTAGAAGATGTAAACATCTTACGCCTTGACCCCTTTAGTGCCATGGGAACTCCAATGGAAATCATCCAAGAGTTTGGCGGAAGAGATGGCTACCTAAAAGCCATCCATGAAATTGAAAATGAATTATATAAATCAGCATAACACGAGATTACAGTTTGTGACCTCAAGATAAAATAGGGTCAAGAGCTTAAAACACCATTCTTAAATAAAGATTCAAAATCATGTATAAGATATTTTTGCTAATCTTATTAGCCATCTCAGTTACAAATTGTGCTTCAATAATTCCAACAAATCAGTCAAAAAAAGCCGATCAGATAATTGTAACAAACTCGATAATTGAAACTAAAATAACGGGTGAAGGAATAATTAATGATCCATTTAAGGATTTTTCAATTTCTGTTAAACCTATTGATACTCGTGCTTTTGACAGAACGAGTAATTTGGATAGTTTTGCAAGCGGAAGTCATAAGGCTATTATTAGCTCTGTAGATAAATTAGTACTTATTGATGACTCAAAAAAGATTGATAAAGTTAATCAACTTAGGTCCAGATTATTAGAGGAAGGGTTATCAAATAGTGAAATAAATACAATCACAGCCGCAGTGTTTGATAAAAGCGAAGCTACAAATAACCTATTCGTTTATACTAATCCTAATATCTATTTAAATGATAGGTATAAGGTAAGTGATTCTAATCCATTTGCCTTTGGAAATAGATATTTGACCGTTGTAGAGTTATCGATTAAAAATAATTCAAATAATTTCAATACGGTTTGCGAGGATGAATTATTTATCACAAGTAACAATACATTGTATAACAATATACCTACATCCGAATTGCTTCAAAGCATACCTATAGGTTCACCTCGTTATGAAGCACTTTATACATTGTTATTAAAAAATTGCGAAATAATTCCTGCTAATTCCACGATAACAACGCATCTTGTATTCCCATTTTTTTACAATAATGAAAAGCTTACAATTCACTACAAAGTAGGTGATGACTTTATTCAGAAAGAGTTTAATGTTGAAAATAGACTAATAAGTAATGAGTATATATTTTCAAAAATGAAAGTTATTACTGTGAATAAGCAAGGGTTCCGAGTTGTAAGTGGTTCAGGTTGGGCAATAGATAAAGGAAGTAATGAAACAGGAAATATCAGATATCATTTTTTAAAGATTAATGATTCAGTTAGTTTTATTGACTTCGAAAACTTCTTTATTCACGACGAATCCGATTTAAGTGCTATCGAGATAATTACAGTTAGAAAGCTCAATAATGATGTAGAAATCTATAGGACTCCAATATCAAAAGCCGCTATTTTAAAAGGTTCTGTAAGTGTTATCGAGGAATAATCAATCCATAATTCAAAATTTCTAATTCTTAATTCAATAAATGTCCATATCCAACACTATTAAATCTATTCAAGACATCATGCGGAAAGACGCCGGTGTTGACGGCGATGCGCAACGTATCTCACAACTTGGATGGATGCTATTCCTTAAGGTTTTTGACGATTACGAAACCGAGCAAGAGCTCTTGGCAGACTCCTACTCCTCTCCCATTCCTGAAGATTACCGATGGAGAGCTTGGGCTACTGATGAAGAAGGAATTACAGGAGATGCATTACTTGAGTTTATAGATGCACTGTTCAAAGAGCTCAAAGAAATGGAGTTGGATGAACGGAGTCCTAAACTGGCTTTTGTAGTGCAGTCTATCTTTGAGGATTCCTACAACTACATGAAATCTGGGACACTACTCCGCCAAGTGGTGAACAAGCTGAACGAAATCAACTTCAATAAAAAAGATGATCGCCATCAGTTCAATGATATTTATGAGAAGATTCTAAAAGACCTCCAAAGTGCGGGTAATGCGGGGGAATATTACACACCACGGGCAGTTACCAAGTTTATGACCCAAATGGTAAATCCTAGAATCGGGGAAACGGTTTTTGATCCTGCTTGTGGGACTGGAGGCTTTCTTGTGGATGCCATTGAACACATGAAAGAGCAATCATCCTCTATTGAAGATTTGAAAGCTTTTCAAACCAATATTCAGGGTGTGGAGAAGAAACCTATGCCCCACATGCTGTGTACTACCAATCTGATTTTACACGGAATTGATGTGCCAAGCGTTCGTCGCGATAACACACTCAATAAGCCATATAACGATTACAAAGCCAAAGACCGAGTAGATGTGGTACTCACCAATCCTCCTTTTGGTGGACAGGAAGAAGATGGTATCGAGAAAAATTTCCCGGCACAGTTCCAAACCCGTGAAACGGCCGATTTATTTTTGGTGCTTATTATCCGATTATTGAAAGAAGGCGGACGGTGTGCATTGGTACTTCCCGATGGGTTTCTGTTTGGAGAAGGTGTAAAAACTCGTATTAAAGAAAAGCTCCTAAAAGAAAACAATCTACACACCATTGTCCGCCTGCCCAAAGGCGTGTTTGCGCCCTACACCAGCATTAATACCAATCTGCTCTTTTTTGAGAAAGGCGGCAGCACTAAAGAAGTGTGGTATTATGAACACGTGTATCCTGAAGGATATAAAAGCTACTCTAAAACCAAACCCATTCGTATTGAGGAATTTGATGTAGAAAAAGCTTGGTGGAATGACCGTAAAGAAACGGACCACGCTTGGAAAGTAACCGCAGAAGAAATTGAGAAGCGCAATTACAACCTCGATATTAAAAACCCTAACTCTGAGGACAACCAAGTTTACGATGTAGAAGCACTACTTAAAGAACGAAATACACTAAATGCGGAAATAAAAGCATTAAGTAGTTCTTTGTTGGGCGAGTTAAAGGAGACTTTGGTGTGAGGGTAGCTGACTTACTAGAAGAGTTTACTATAGTTATTGATACCAAAGAAGGACTTTCTGAACTCCGATCGTTGATACTTGGATTGGCGGTTCGTGGAAAATTGGTTCCCCAAGACCCCAATGATGAACCTGCTTCTGAGTTATTGAAGAAAATAGAAGATTTAAGTCAATCTGTTATACTTGAAAGAGAAGTGCCTTTCGAAATTCCTAGTACTTGGGAATGGGTACCTTTTGGTAAGATTCTTGACTTTAAAGGAGGTAGTCAACCTCCGAAAGATCATTTTATAAAAGAACCAAAGGAAGGTTACGTTCAGCTAATTCAAATTCGTGATCTTGGAGAAAAACCTCAACCAGTTTATGTACCTAAAGATTTAGTAACTAAATTTTGTAGTACTGAAGATATAATGATAGGTAGGTATGGTGCTTCTGTCGGGAAAGTATTTTGGGGTAAAGACGGAGCTTATAATGTTGCCTTGATAAAAATACTATTTGATAAAGAAAATATGGATAGAGTTTATCTTTTTCATTATTTCAACTCTGATTTATTCCAAAGAATTTTAGCCGGTATCTCAAGGTCTGCACAAGCGGGATTCAATAAAGGAAATATACTTCCGGAACCCTTCCCTCTCCCCCCACTAGCAGAACAACACCGCATTGTTCAGAAAATAGAAACCCTATTTACAGAAGTAGATGAGTTGGAAGCAAAGCTGAATCGTCAAACCAAGATGGATACGCGATTACAATTGGCGGTGAATGCAGAAGTTCAGCAAGCTCCAGATAGTGCAGCCTCCAAAACAGCATGGAATTTCATCACCAATAACTTTGAGACGCTGTACCACACACCAGAAGCCATCGACAACCTCAAAAAGAACATTTTGAACGAAGCTGTTCGTGGTCGGCTTGTTCCCCAAAACCCCACCGACGAACCAGCATCCGAACTTCTAAAAAAGATCGAAGCTGAAAAACAAAGACTCTACGAAGCAGGCGAAATCCGAAAGCCCAAAGCCTTACCACCCATTACCGAAGAAGAAATCCCTTTTGAGATACCAGAGAGTTGGGAGTGGGTTAAACTAGCTGATATTTCAATAAGTTTTAATAATGGAATATCAAAAAGAAGTGGTAAAGAAGGACAAGAGATTCCAGTTATAAGATTAGCTGATATTGAAAATCTAAGAGTTGACCTGAGTGATACAAGATCAATTAAACTCACTGATAAAGAGTTAAAAACCTATCTACTTACAAATGATGATATCCTTATTACAAGAGTTAATGGAAGTATCGAATTAGTGGGTTCTTTTAACATTTTCAAAGAAAACAAAGTAATCGCTTATTGCGATCATTTCGTAAGAATGAATATAAATTGTGAATTAATAGATGTTTCATTTATATGGTTCTCAGGTAAAACAAGTCTAATCAGAGCTCAAATCGAATCCCAATTCATTACTACAGCTGGTCAGAAGACTGTTAACCAAAGACATCTTGGAAATTTAGTATTACCACTTCCCCCACTCGCTGAACAACACCGCATCGTCCAGCGCATAGAAGAACTTTTTGCCATTTGTGACCGGTTCAAAACGCAACTAGAGCAACGCCAAGCAGTAAATGAACAGCTGGTGAAAGGCTTGGTAAAAGAGGTTTTGGAGGGGGTGTGATGGGAAAGTTTTTATATATAAATTACACATGTTCGCATTTTGCGAACTTTTTTGTAAGTTAAAGACGTTATGTAATGAAGGTAAACCTAATTAAACAGCAAACGGCGCTTAAGTATGCTCAAAAACATGCAGAAGCACGAACATCCTGCAAGCGATTTATAAGTGCAATTGGTGCTGCTGATTGGGAAAAACCAGAAGACATTAAAGAAACCTTTGGTAGTGTAGATATCTTAGGTCAAAGTAGCCAAAAGGCCGTATTCGATATTGGAGGAAACAATCATCGATTTATATGTAAATACAGATTCGGAAAAACTTCTGTACATCTTTTTATTCATTGGTTAGGCACCCATGCAGAATACGATCAATTATGTGCAAAGGATAAACAATACACCGCTCAAAACTTTAAAGACTATACATAGGTAATAAAATGAGCACATTAACTTATACAGTAATAAAAACTGAGGAGCAATATTACGAATATTGTGATCTATTAGAAGAAATTGCTTTCAGTGATTTAGCAGAGGAACGTGAAGATGAAATGGAATTGCTTACGCTTCTTGTTAAAACTTGGGATAAAGAACATTTTCCAATTCCCGAAATGGATCCGGTTGAGTTGCTAAAGTCTTTCATGGAAGACCATGATTTGAAACAAGCTGATTTAGTTGAGATTGCCGGCGTTGGAAAAAGTACTATTTCAGAGATTCTGAACTACAAGAAAAGAATGTCAAAAGCAGTAATTCGTAATATTGCTGAACATTTTAAAATTCAGCAAGAAGCGCTCAATAAATCGTATAGGTTAGAAGGAGAAGGCAAAACTAATGACTTTGAAAGCCACTTTAGTCCTGTTATGGATGCCAAATTAGGAAATGCTGTAAGCTATACAGAATTAATAGATGGTTTGATTGTTCAAGAAACCAAACCGGAAATTTATAAACCTGAAATAGAGGTATGAGCGATATAAAAGATTTACAGGTTTCTTTCGGACTACACTCATTTAAGATTGTTGATTTTTATCTTGATGATTCGCCTAAACAGTACGATGAACAGAACATGGGGTACAAATTTCAGTTTCGCCAAGAAGTAAATGAGGAGGAAGGTACATTATCTATTTATTTGAAAGTCTCTGCTCAAGAAGGAGAAGAGGCTAAAGAAGTTATTGCAAGTATTGAAACAAGAACTTCATTTAATGTTTCAGATCTCGACAATATGGAAAATGGGGATAAATTGACAATTCCTATAAATCTAGGTACCACTCTACTCAGTATTTCTTTATCTACAACTCGTGGAGCTTTGGCAACAAAAACAGAAGGCCATTTTCTAGAAAATCATTTACTACCACTAGTAAATCCTCGAGAAATTTATGAGGAGTTCATACGGACAAAAGATAACCAAAAAGTAAGAGAGTAGCTCTAATCCTATCATTTTCGTGTAATGTCTAATAATTCAACCTGCCCAAAATGTGGAGATATAATCATTTTTCGAAGTATGGATGGAAAAACGATTCCAATTCATCTTTCTGGGCATTGTAACCCTATTAGTGGTGGCTCAAGATAGGTTGGGAACTGATATTGAAAATTTTATTCAATCGATAGATGTTATTTATTATTGTCCCCTTTGTAGTTCTTCATTCATAGAAAAAAAAGGAAAGAAAATTTCACCTTAGAAAACATTGGCTACACGATGACCTTGGAATATTTGAGAGCCTTTCCTTTGAAAAATGGATGAAATTAATGTTGATTGATGTTAGCGATTAATGTGTAAGTGGTAATATTCATTAATTTAAATTTAAATCTCAAAAAGGAAATCGGAATACAACGGTTCGTACTAGAAGTGGTTTTGTTGTATTTAATGATTTTGAAGCCATTATGGCATATTATAATTAAATAGAGATGTTTATAGAATGTAAATAAATGTTGGCATAAGAATTGCTAATGTTTCACTGCATTGATGGTTCTGCAAAGAATGCTGAAATGGTAAGTTGTTTAAAGTTAAAGTCAATACATACATCCAATCTCTCTTGAGATTTGACAATAATTGTGAAACTAGCCATGATGTTAGTTCTGCAATGATGTTTGTTGTGGAAACTTCCATGAACAATATAATAAAGTTCAATTTCCCCACTCGGCCTTGCTAAAACAAGGTTCTTAATACCGCGAGTAAATCGGGTTAGAATGTTTAGGCTGTTGAGAAGAAACCCTCAGCTGAGTTGCGTTCTGTAGTGTGACAGTCACTTAATTGGCTGATTCACCAAGTGAGGAGAAAGAGCCCTTTTGAGGTGAAAGCCCTCAGTGGATTGTGGGGCGTGTTTACACGGTACATTAATTTGTATGTCCACGGCTTTGCTCCCTTTGAAAAAAAATACGGATACATGTTATATTCTGATGAAATTTGGGACAAATTTGTTAAAAAGATAGAATCTAACTATTCTCTGAAAACATACGCTCATTTTGACCCCTATTTTGATTTCCCCTCTAGGAAAAATGAAATCAAAGAAATTGTAGATGGTAGCACATCAAAGTCTACAAAATCTCACTCCTTCCTGCCCTTTGTTAAAATTCTCACCAAAACTCCTCGATATAGATATTTAGATGGAGAAGCAGAATTAGGGCTTGATACTAAAATTCGGCCGATTTCATTCGCTTCACATAAAGATGGATATATTTATAGTTTCTATTCGTTTGCTTTGAATGAACTATATCAGAATTATATAACAAGTAAAGGTTTTAGCGATGCTGTTTTGGCATACCGAACTGACCTTAATGGTAAATGCAATATCCAGTTTGCAAAAGAGGTATTTGATGTTGTTAAAACTAAGGGTGAGTGCACAGCCATAGCCTTAGATATTAAGGGTTATTTCGATCATATTGATCATACAATCCTAAAAGAAAAGTGGTGTAAAGTTTTAGGGAAAAAAAGGTTACCCGAGGATCAATTTAAAATTTACGAGTCATTGACAAAATATAGCTACGTAAATAGAAATAGTATCCTAAAGCACTTTAAGATTAATCTTAAGAAAAAAGAACGAAAAGGAGAATATTGGCAAACCTTGTTGGACTTAGTTCCTAATGATTTAAATGGTTTAACATTTAAAGATAAATTCAATGTGCTCAGACAGCGTGATCTAATTGTCAAGAATAAACCTAAGTTAGTTGATGGAAAGATAAAGGATTTGGGGATACCTCAAGGCTCTTCAATGAGCGCACTACTTTCGAATATTTATCTAATCGATTTTGACGCATATATTTCAAAGAAAGCTGAACAAATGGGATTCACGTACAGAAGATATTGTGATGATCTGTTGATTATATGTAAAACTGAACAGGCTAAGGATTTAGAAAAAGAAGTTATAAAAGAGATAGGAAAATACAATCTGGCAATTCAGAAAGAGAAAAATGAAGTTGTGTTATTTAAGAAGAACTCGAAGGGTGAAATTAGAGCTTTTGATCAAAAAATGATCGATAAAAGTGAGACAGGTTTTAATTCCAAAAATGAAGAAGCTTTCTACACTAAACTTCAATATTTAGGTTTTGAATTTGATGGGCAGCGGGTTTTTATCCGATCGAGTAGTTTATCTAGGTATTTTCGAAAAATGAAAGGCAGAATAGTAAAGACAGCCCAAATGGCAAATAGTCCAAATTCAAAGTCTGATAAAATTTTTCGTCAACAATTACTGCACAAATATTCTCATCTGGGTAAAAGAAACTTTTTGACCTATGCATACAATGCAGCTAGTAAATTCTACTCTAATTCAGAAGGCGCCATAAAAGAAGGAATGAATAATCCAAGTATAAGGAAGCAAGTCAAAAACCATATGGAAATTCTTGAAGGGGAGCTTATAAAAACCAATTCACAAATTAAGTTGAGTAAAAGAAATAAGAAAAAATAGAACAAAAAGAAAACGTTATGGACTTAGAATCCCGTGTTGTTTTAAGCCTGTGACTCAAAACTACAAGTTCAGCAAGTTTGTAATTACCCCTATAACTTCCAACTTCGATGA
>TARA_R110002050_G_scaffold282364_1_pt1 | contig 10962 bp, 8 predicted proteins | sample TARA_R110002050 | Tara Oceans TARA_R110002050 (sample SAMEA4396988) | marine metagenome | biome: Polar Biome; feature: [DCM] deep chlorophyll maximum layer (ENVO:01000326); material: water (ENVO:00002006), including particulate matter (ENVO:01000060) such as... | depth 25 m
CTTTCCTGGCATTAGATCTTGAGGGTACGCCATTCGATGTTGGGGATATCACCGCCAAATATTTTGGCAAGAAAGTTCGGAAAGAGGTCACTTTGGTCCAGTATTTTCGCGATTACCTGGCGCGACAGTCTAAGCTCATAGGCAAGGATATAAAGGTGTCCACCTGGAAGAAGTTCGATTATGTTTGTAGTGACGTGGAGGCGTTTCTTTGGGCTAAATATAAGGTCAAGGATATTCCATTACGAAAGCTAAAGGGGCAATTCTTAGAGGAATTCCAGTACTATTTAAAGACGGAAAAGGGACAGAAGCAGGTGACGGTAAATAAGGCGATACAGCGCCTTAGAAAGCCTGTTAAGGTAGCTGTGGGAGAAGGATATTTGGAGTCGGACCCATTTGCACAACATAAGCCAGGGAGAGTGCATAAAGAGGTCATTTTTCTTACCAAAGATGAACTTGAAAAATTGGAGAAACATGATTTCGCGCAGCCAAGGTTGCAATTGGTACGGGATCTCTTCATCTTTTGCTGCTATACTGGTCTGGCGTACCGTGAGATGTCCAATTTAAAAAAAGTCCATATTATAAAGGGTTTCGACGGTAATGACTGGATTACGATGAAAAGGGAGAAAACGAGTAAGGATATCGCGGTACCCTTGTTGCCCAGGGCTAAATCTATTATTGAAAAATATAGAAGTGACGAGGACTATGTACTGCCGAAATTTAGTAATCAAAAGATGAATTCTTACCTCAAAGAAATAGGAGACATTGTAGGCTTTGAAAAGTCGATTAGCCACCATACCGCCAGAAAAACATTTGCGTCCACTATACTGCTTTATAACGACGTTCCCATGGAAATAGTAAGTGAGTTACTGGGGCACTCAAGTATGAAGATTACGCAGGAGTACTACGGGAAGGTTGTACAACGAAGAGTTAGTGAGGAGATAGACCGAATTACAAATAAACTAAGTTAAAAAAATCTATTCTTCGAATTTTGTTGCCATATTATATTCGATTAGATTATTCTCACTATCTGTTGAATTATAGTGATATTTTTGAAGTTGAATCCAAAGTGGCATGATTGCACTATCTAACTTTGAATCGTCAATACTTGTAGTAACTCCAGCAAGTTCTGCTCTGGAAGTATTAAAACCACTGAGTAAGGGAAAATTTAAAAGATTTCCAAATTCATGATGATCTGAAGCTCTAGTTCCTCCAAGATCGAATGTGCTGGTATAAAATGAAATTTCGTTTCCATTAGGTAATACCTTTCCTATAGTTCCAGTTCCAGTACCTGCATATCCTGTTACGTTTGTTTCGATTTGTCCATCGAACACTTGTCGTTCTTGTGGATAAGGATTATATGAATCTACCATATTCTGAGATGGATATCCTTGGAAATTTCTTGAAACTGTCAAGTCAACTCCTAAGAGATTTGCTGCATCATTCAAATTTTGGATTGCATTAACGTCACCACTTGCTTCTGGGAAGTAGATTCTTAATTTATCAAGAGCTGCTTCTGTATTATCTTTCAATGGTTTATACATATTAATGTCATCTGCACTTACAGGAACGCCATCCCTATCATTAAATTTTTGAACTGCAACAATATTAAGGGTCTTTCGAGCTTGACTTACTCTCTCAACTTTAGGAATGCTATATTTTCCATTGGCTTTCGTATAATAATTTGTTCCTCTTCCAACAAGATATACATTGGTTGAACCTGGAACGTATGCAAACTCGATTTCCTCAAACTCATTCGTTATTCTCGTTTGAAGAAGTTCATCGGTATCAAAATTTCTTAATTCTACAGCATATCCCATAACCTTTTGGTTTATGTTGTTAAAGTCTCTTACTACAACTTTAAAATCTACTTGGTTCGTAACTTTGTCAACAAGAATTTCTTTACTTCCATTGATGATATTTCCTGTTTCTACGTCATCTCGAAAAATAAACACTTCTTTGATTGTGGTGAAATAATTAGGATCTGCTTCATTACTTGCGATAGTGATTTCGTAGGGTTCGGGATTTCCTATTGTTACATCAACATCATTAAATTCTGCTATGCTTTCTGCAGTGGTTATTTCATAAGTTTTATCTGTCATCATGTTTCTTGCTGTTATGGTCGTGTTAAAAACAGGTGTATCGCCGACGCCGTCATCGTCGCTATCGAGAAGAGGCACGATTGCGAAATCTCCTGTTGTACCTATGGTAGTATTGTTATTATCTAATAAAATTTCACCGCCTACGCCTTCACCAATATATTCTAATTCGTCCGTTATGGTAATGTTCTTAACAACTCCTGTTGCTCCTGTTTGTGCATCTGTAACTATTATGCTATCTATTGTAGTGGTGTTGTTGGTGTCAAAAATAGGAAGTACGATTCTTGATCGAAAGTTTATTTCAGGTATATCTACTTTTCCTACTGATTTTCCATCTATGTATGCTTCTGCGGTTCCTGTACCTTGACCATATCCTTTGAATACGTGTGAATATAGTAGTTGTTCATTAGTTATGTTTTTGGTATTTGTTCCATTATTTAATGTACGTCCTTCTTCTTTGTAAATTACTGTTCCATTAAATCCGCCAAATCTACCTATCGTACTATCAATGACTATTTGATTAGAATTTTTCCCTGTAAGAGAACTTTTTCCTGTAGTTGAATTTATTGCGAGTTTATCGTATTGGTTTTGAGTGAATTTAAGCTCGGCGGTTTTTGCATCGTTATCGGTTGTTCCTTGAGCCAGAATTTTTCCTCCTTTGAAATGGTAGAATGTTTGTCCTTCTCGGTCACTCACTATATTATCTGTATAGGTAACTTCAGTTGGTGTTGGAATTGGATCCGGTCCATCATCTCCTTTATTAGAACACGAATTGAAAAATAGTATGACAAATAATAAAAATAGCCCTTTCCCGGCTAATCTAGAAGTTTTGGTTGATAACATAATAGTTGGTGTTTATTCTAGTAATTTATTCCCAAATGGCGGGGATTACCAAGGTAGATAAACAGGTGAGGATTATGGACTTAGGGATATCTTAAGTAAGTTAAGAAAAAAATAAATGACAGCCCAATGGTACGGATGAAATGTTAAATGTAATGGATTAACCCTTTATATAAGCTCTATATGGGCTAGGAAAACATTTGCGTCCACTGTACTGCTTTATATGTACGTGCCTATGGAGATTGTAAGTGAGTTGCTGGGGAACATTCCAGTCTCAAGCTTACTCAAGTTTACTATTGGAAGGTTGTGAAAAAGAGGGTGAGAGAGGAGATGGCGAGACTGATGAAAAGATATTAACATTAAGGAACTGGACTAGGGCTTTTTATAAGAGGCTATGTTATCTAACGGTTATTCCGCCCGATTTGGTTTACGCAGCTTGTTATGGGTCTATTTGCGCAATAGTTGTGTCAGAGTTAAGTATATCTGTAAAATGTATTTAACTAACTGATTTTTAGTAAATTAATTTGGGTACCGTAAATTTAGATTTTTTTTAAAATGCTTGGAAGCAAAAAATCATTTTTGAAGAATGAAATGATTCCAAATATTGAAGATATGAGTCCGATACATTCCCAAAAATCCATGTTTCAAAGATACATAATATTGACTTTTAATTATTTTATAATCATTCAGACTTATTAACAAGGAATTGAGCGTTCTAATGTTGGTTACGGTTGGGCTATGGCAAGTAGAGTAGGTAAGGAAATTTTTCCTTTCCGCCTGCGAGAAGGCAGGTCTGCGCACGAAGTTAAAGCTTATTGTTTCGATTAAGCCTTAAAGTCCACATTACGTCTAAGGTATAGGCTTTTTCGTCTCCTTTAGGTTATCGATTTTTCGAATTATCAAAGTCGCAACTGTCCATTTTGCTTCATCTCCCTTTTTAAAACCAATATACTCCAATGCTTTCTCTCCAAAAATATAGTAGCCTTTAGATTCTAAATCTTTAAGCAGGTCGTTTAACTGATAAGCCATTTGCACTCGGTCATAGGCTTCAACCATTACACTTATATCTCCGTAATCAATTAAGTCCTGAATTATTCCACCGATGTATTGGGCATCAGCTTCCGTTTCCACTTGGTCATAGTCCGTGCGATAACCATGTGAATTATGAACAATGTTTAGGAGTTCTTTTCCTGTAGTAATTCTTGATAAAAACCTAGGTTGTTCCTCCTTTTTGTCATCAACGGCTTTATTTAAAGTATTACTAACCCAATTTTCATGACTGGTTTTTATGAAGTGAAGAACTTCTTCGCTAAAGGTTTCGAAAAGTTCATCAATTTCTTTATGATGATTACTACAAAGAAGAATTAGGTTTTCGTAATTGTCATATTGCGATAGATTCGGTCTAAATCTTGGACCATTAGTTTTCTCGCTGATAATATGACACTCTTCTCCAATATTTACTTCGTCCGTTTCACTTTTCTTAGCGAACAATTCCGTTTTACAAATCGAACATCTATTCCCAGACTTTCCCCAAAGATTTTTTCTTGTTTTATTTGAAATTCCCATTGAGGTCTTTTTTTGAGCTAGTGCTTAACGTTTCGCATGCCAAGAGTAGCATCCAGTAGGGTGTTATGATTTGTTATGTATTGTCATATGCCCAGCATGGATATCATTACCAAGTCTAATATATGGTATTAATCTAAAGGGTGCAAATCCCTTAAGGGCAGGCGTAGCCCTTCGACCTCGCTAAGGATAAGCTCTTAGCCATTAGTAAGCTGTAAGCAGGTCTAACTTGATATATGGAGTAAATGAGGAGGGATCATAAAACTCGTCACTGAGGAACAGGAAACGTATATGAGGAGTATATGCACGGCTAGGTAAGTATAGCCTTGTAACGCCCATAAGAACACTAAAATTGTATTTATGTATATACTTCAAGGATCCGGGAACTTCGCGTGTCAGCGTGGCAAGAAAGATTTCGTTCCATAGGATTATCTCTAAAGCTCCCTGTAGATAGATAGAGAAGAGGGTAGAGGTTAAAGTACCTACTGGGATCAAACTGCGCTAATACCGCGGACGGTCTAACAAGTATGGAAGGAATGAACGCAATTCTTTTAGAAATTAGGATAGGAGCTACGATTTTTTCTTTAGAATTACCGATTCCCTAGAAAATGTGTGGGATAAAGTGCAAAATAGTTTTAGTTAGTGTGAAGAGTGGTTGGAAAATGGGTTACTAACCACCGTATGCGAGACTCTTACGTTCGTTGGTTTCAGAGGTGCAGTCCTTTCCTTTTTATGGGCAGACCCCTTTTACTCAATTGGAATGTGTTTTTATTTTCTTTTTAAAGGTTTTTTTTCACTACCAGTCTTCCTGATAGTATTGAATTTGTTACTATTTACTGAAGACTAATTTGTCCAGAACAGTGAAGACGAGTGTTCCGATAGAGATGATTAATGCAATTACTGATAAGGTTTTGTTGGAGCGTGTTTCCTTCGTTTTTTCATAATATAAAATACCAGCCTGTGTTATTTTACATTTTGTATTTATTTCTCTGTGGTCAAATTCTGGATCAGGGTCTGCGTACATGCTTAAAGTCTGATTTACAGCTCTTGCAATTAGCCCATTTGCCATTAAATCTTCAATCGGTCCAATTATTTCCTCATATTCAAAGGCGGGTCTCTCAAATAAGACATGATAACTTCCATCATTTTTATTTTGGTAGAGATATTTCAGGATTTTTTTATCTATTCTCATGTTTAAATCGGTTTTTAATGAATGCCAATGGTATCGTATAAAAGTCATTTACGGGTTTATATGTATTAATTTTAAATTTAGCCCGGACTTTAGTAATTCCGAGTGGATTCGAACGTAGTCAAATTCGCGGTAATTGCGGTTATACATTGTTGGCAACTGGTTTTTATTCCGTATCCTTAAAATATATTGTTTTAAAATGGCGTTCAATACTCAACATTAAATTGAAAACATAGTCAAAATATACCTCGGAATTATCTCTTGCAAACTTCCTTACAAAGAAGTTCTGCAATGTTGGGATTTCTTTGTAGTTAAGTCCCTTTATTTTTTTATTTTCCGATTCCGACTTGTCAATCAGGTCGATAGTATTCTCAGAATCTCTAAGAATTTTTTTGGGGTCATAATGAGAAAATCCATTCCTTATCGATTGTCGGAAATTGGTCAATTCCTCAAATTGGCTCTCTGAAATTAAATGAAGATCTCTACATTCCTTTAAAGTGTCATGCATTGTCCAACCTGAGTATTTGTCAGAGGCAGAATAAGTTTCATTCCAATCCGTGATATTTTTTGGTTGAGTTCCCGAAGCTTTTTGAATTAAAGCTAATTTTAGTATTCTTTCGAGAAAATGATTTGTTAAAGTGATAGCGGCTGTGTGAGCCTCAATAATTAGACATTTTACAATTTCGCCTATGGTTGATTTTAGGTCAGTGAAATAATAAAATCGAGGATTTTGCAGGTAATGTTTATAGTCCTGAAAATTTTCATCTAATCCTTTCTTAAATAACCCTTCGAGAAAAGCTTTGTTTTCAGAGTCAATTTTATTATAACGCTCTTTTATTATCTTTTGATTTTCAATATCGCGTTCTTCTGGATTGAACCCATATTTCTCATACATTTCACGTGTTTTTTTGTCCATTGTTTAAAAGTCTCACAGTCATTTAGTTTGATTTTCTTGGTTGGGCTAAGCATGGTGCTGGACAAGGAAATATTTCGTTTCCGTATGTACACACAGCCAAAGCGTTTTATTCTGCAATTATTTTTAGTTTTTAATTGCCAAATCCTAAAGATTTGGCGTAATTAGTTAAAAAGCACTATAATATGGGTTAAACATCGAAACCCGTCTTAATTATTCCATTATTAGGCTTTTGTTTTAAGTTTTTCTCTAATTTTCTTACCTAATTCCAATCTTGCATAATCATCTTCAGAAAAGAATTTCATTTCTATAAATCGTTCTCTGACCAAGGTTGTTTTCGGTAAATCTCCTTTGTTTTTTTGTTCTATTTTTTTGATATATTCTAGCAACAGGAAGCCTCTATTGTTTAATGGAGCAATAAACATTGGTTGTAATTTACGTTCCCGCAAATCAATTAAATAATCCGAGTAATTAATTGTTGCAAGGTTTTGACCTATTATAAATTTTGCATAATCATGTAAAAAATCATTTTCAGTCGAACCTATTGATGCCCCAAATTCAGTATTGTTATTATAATCAGCAACCGTCATTACTAAGTCAATACTAAAATAAATGTGTCTACATATATTTGTTAATCCTTGAGTAAATAAATCGAGAAAACTCACATTGAATGTAGGGTTAGGACAAATTGTATTTAACATTTTGTCAAAAACCTCTGGAATCGAATAATAGGGCATACTAAATTCTCCGCTAGTCTCGAATATATTTAGAGCTGTTTTTTCGTTGAGATAATTTGTTTTATCCAGTTTAAGATATGACAATTTATTAGGGTTATTTAATTGATATCTTGCATCAGTAAAATAGATTTTATCATCTATAGGATAATAGACAAACAAAATAACTGGCAAAGGAAAAATTGACCAATAATTTTTATGCTTTTCATGAGGATAAAATGCATAATGGTCTCCTTTATCATGTAAATAAGAATTTCCTGATTTTACTTGTGCAGCAATAATTTTGCCTAAAGATTTTCCTTTTTCCGAGATGTATTCAATCTGACCATCAATACCAATATCTCCGTTTGAAGTTTCTCTGAATACGTAACCATATTTATTTAGTTCTAATGCAAGCTTTAGAACACCTTCTCTTTCTTTATAATAATTCTCACTTACAATAGGTGTGTTCATTTTTTTCTCTAATTACAAACTGTAGCAATTGAATATAGCTATTATTAATGTGTCTTTTATACCTGCTAAAATAGATTATTTGGGTAAAAACTCATAAAGGTCTCTTTTGCGGTAAATTGGTCGAGGTGATAAATACCAGAAAAGGTAGTTTTATAGGCTGTCTTTTTGTTTATATATAAAACATTTTTATCCCTATAAAGGATTTTAGTAGAATCGAAACCTGTAAGACTAGAAAATTCTAAAATTTAATTTCTGGATATTCTTCCACTAAATTTTTATTTACAATTTTATTAATTGCTCCTCTTGTGCCAGAATATCCAGAAAAAGCACTAGACGTACCTCTAGTCCATTTTGATTCAAAAATGGTTTTATCTGATAAGATATGGGTAATCAGTATTTTAGCACTTCTTTCCGCCATAATCTTTTTAATTACATTTAGTTGTACAGTAAAATCAGCCTCATCAAATGAATTTACCACTAAACAACTTGTTTTGTCCTCTATGGTACTTTTTAGCATTGATATGGCATCGCTCGCATCAACATTTCTTTTATCATCAATATTTTTATAAGTAATAAATAATCTCGAGCCAGGGACTAATTCTTGATTGGACTGCCTACTTATTTTTTTAACATTTGGATCTTCTTGGTGATAAGTTTCAACATCTCCATTTTCAAAAACAACTTTACTTATTGTATTTTTTTCTATAGTATATAACGGTCCTTCTATATTAGAATACTTTTTATATTTTAAATTATCAGGATTGACTTCTAAAATATTCGCCAAGATCAAACTTGAATCTGATTTAGTATAAATTGTGTCTTGCGCCGCAATGCTCTGCACAAAAATGAATATTAGAAATAACAAGGTCTGGGCTGGTACTGTGCTTTCTGGTATTTTTACAATCATTCTTTTAAGTTTGATACTAATCTTTTTTATGGTTGCCCTTTCGATAAACTCCAATTATCTATTACAGTATAAATATGGTTTATTAGGTATTCCAAGAATAACATTATTTAATATTAAAAACGTAATGTAGGATTATGAATCATATTTTGCACAAAATATAAACTAGTTTTAGCTCAAATTAGATTATTCTCGTTAAACTGGTTTCAATACCACTTCTTTTAGAATAAACTATAGACCCAATTCCATATGGGATTAACTTTCCTTTTTTGATCCAATTATAAACTGTCGATATATCAATTTAAAATAATCCTCTGACACATGCTTGGTTAGTGTGTATCAAATGAGCTATAAGCATAATTATGGCTAGTAAGTCCTTTGTATGTACCATTCTGCCTTATAATGACGTTCCCATGGAAATTTTATGCGGGCTATTATGGCATTCAATTAGTAAAATTACACAGAATTATTTTGGGGAGGTTTTGCAAAAAGGGGTAGGTGAGAAGATAAAAAGGATTTGAAAGGAAACAGAATAATTCCTATTACCTATAATGGTAATAAACTACCTAAAAGTACGTTATGTTTTGACAACTTCATAAAATAGTGATGAATATAACTAATCAAACAAATTCAAAAGATGACCAAAGAACAGTATGTTAAAGCAACAGAAACTACCATAATTAACAATCTGGAAAAGGATTGTGAGAATAATCCAATGATGGGAACAATTATGGAAGGCACTGCGGTCCTATTAAGTTTAAATAGTTCAGCGGAATCTTGCAAAGAACTTCTATTGACCCAAAAAGATTATGTGGCTTATCCTAATTCTGAGGAAGAGATAGATGAAATTATTAAAGCTGCGTATAAAAATGTTTATGATAAAGTTCTTTTGTAATGATTTGGATAATTTTAATAGGTGTAGTTCTGTTTTTTATTGCTAAGGCAGTAATTAGTTCAGGGAAAGATGAGAATGATTTGGCTGGAAAGACCTTGGATGAAAAATTTAATGTAATTGTTAATCAATTAAACCTTGCAGCGTTTGAAGCAGAAGGTCAGGTAAAATATATTGATAGAAAGCATTTCCATTTATACCCGGAACAAGGGAGTAATCAAATCATTGAATTTTTATATAGCCAAGGTATGTTATCAATAACATGGAAATATAAATATTTTCAAAAGGAATTGGTCTTTAGAGAAAATTTACTAGACGTCCGAAATTTAAGTTTGTTTGAACAGGAAAAAATTGCTAGAGCCATAATTGGTAAAATGGAAAACAAAATACAAGAACATAAAATGCAAGTAATGAATCCATAATGTTCCTTATATTCCCAATTTTTCTCAATTTAAATTTCTCTTCGCCCTAAATATTTATCGATTGTTCTTGCTCAAGAGAAGCAGAAGTAGTTGGGGTAGTGTCTATCTAGTTTTTATAGCATTGTATTATAGGCTAATGTTGCAAAGTTTAAGGCATTCCTGTGATAGTAGATAAATATCCAGTTTGTAGATAGCATAATGAGAAATTAAAATGGGCTAACAGAAAGTTTATAAACTTCCTACTCTTCATAATTGTATAAGTTGTCTCTATATATAATTCTTGTGTTTAGAAATTAAGCTTTGATATCCCTTAAAATAACCACCAATCAAATACATCTATTCTAGAGGCTATAAAGCACAGTATCTTTGTCATTACCTTCATACGGGGTCGTCCAACCTGGATTGAAGAAAACAAGCCCTTCATAGCCTTCTATGGGGGTCATATGCGACCTTTGGCAGAATGCCAATAGTTTAAGTTTGGATTTTTCGTAATTTCTATCAAGGGATTTCAGGTTTAGTTTTTCGTTCCACTCCTTTTGCCGATCCCTTAAAGGTTGGAACTGCATAGGTTCAGCCTCCATTACTACCAATCGACAGTTTCCACCGTGGCGTAGAAATAAGTCCTCAAGAACTAAAGTACCGATACCCTTGCCCCTATACTTCTCAAAGATTACCAGTTGATCAATAATAAGGAGCTCATGACCTATAAAGTTAAAATTGTAGTACTCCAGAATGCATTCCTTTAGGTCGTCTTTGTCAAAATCCAGGATTCTTGAGGCAATTCTTTCCTCAAAATATTCGGGTCCAAATGCCTCCTTATAGTTACTTGCAGTTCCTGGTAGGCTGCTCAGATGAACAATTTTAAAGGATAGTTGTCCAATCTTCTCCAAATTGTCATCATCATACTCGATGTTTATGTCCGCAACATAGTGGGTGGTAAATTCGTCTAGGTCGTG
>TARA_R110002050_G_scaffold32597_2_pt1 | contig 10952 bp, 6 predicted proteins | sample TARA_R110002050 | Tara Oceans TARA_R110002050 (sample SAMEA4396988) | marine metagenome | biome: Polar Biome; feature: [DCM] deep chlorophyll maximum layer (ENVO:01000326); material: water (ENVO:00002006), including particulate matter (ENVO:01000060) such as... | depth 25 m
ATTGTTAGGTGTTTTATCTGCTGGTTTCATTCTTTCTAAACTTTCAGAAACTATTTGAGGAACATTTGACACAAAAGAAAATTGTTTGTTTTCTGCTGATTGAGCGTTCCAAGCTCTAGCACTTATGTATTTTTCTCTATATTCGCCTTCAATTAATTGACCATCTTCAAGTCTTTCAGGTTCGTTACCCGATATTTTTATCATTATATCGTTTTTATCTTCATCATAAACCATTTCAAATTCTGCATCAGAATATATACCACCTAGTGCGTTAACGAAAAACTGATTATTAGCTATTTCTTCTTGAGTGCTACCAATTATAGTTACTTTGTTTCCTATTTCAGCGGCGTTTTCTCTCCAGTAGTCTCCAGTTGCAACAAAGTTTTGCGTAGCTGTTTTGGTTAAGTTTAAAAGATCGTAATAATCTGTTATAGCTTTTTGAGCTGACATTCTTTTTTCTTTATCACCAAACTGTGTTTTTAAATAAATTTGAGCTTGAGTAGCAATATCTATTCTATCATTTAAAGTTCTAGTTAACTCGTCTTGAAGCGCATTTGTTTTAGGAGCCGTAGCAAGATTGCTCATCTGCTCTAGATTCCAAACGTCAGCGCTGCCTTGAATACGTTGCATGTTTTCTAAAACACGCTGCTGATCGGCTTGTTGTTTTTGTTCAGCTCTTTTTCTTTCTTGCTCGTCGGCTTGTTGTTTTTGAGAAATACCTTGATTCATTTGGTTTATTCCTCTACTAAATGCACTAGCGTATGTGTCTCCTGTTAATCTTTGTGGATTTTCGTATGCTCCAGCCATAATTTTTTTGTTTTATAATTTTTAAAGGACACCGGCAATACCACTTAGTGATCCCATCATGTTTTGAGCAGCTCCATATTTTCCAGCTTGTGCAGATCCATAAGCAGCCTCTGCAGATCTTAAATCAGCGCTAGCATTATCTACTAATCCAGCTTTCCTGTTTAGTTGTTGATTTTCTCTACTATCTTGTGCTCCAAAAACAAATTGTTTACCCATGACATCCGCATTTTGTAACCTTTGCTGTTCAGCCATTCTTTGTTGTTGAAGTTGTGCTTCGCCTTGAGCTACTAGTTTTTGATTAGAAGCTTCTTGCATTTCTATACTAGCTGATATTTGTTTTTTACTAGACAAAGCAGCTTGCGCTAAAGCCGTAGCTCCACCTGCACTTGCTCCGGTTGCTCTTATTGTGTCTAAGGTGTTCGCTAAAGACATGTCAGCTTGCTCAGCTTGAAACTCAGCCGCTTGAGTAGCAACGCCTAGATTAGCATATGGATTACTTAGATTACCACTTAAATCTGTTACACCATCATAAGGGTTTATTATTGGTTGTCTGCTGTCTTCTAGCGCTTGTAATTCTGCTTCTAATCTTCTTTTTTCATTAGCTGCGTTGTTTCTTGCGCCTTTGGCACCTTTCTCGGCTTGATTTGCGCCAATCATACCTATACCTGCCGAGGCTACACCTACTACCGCTGTTGTTACTGCTGCCATATTATTGTATTTTTTTCATCATTTCAAAAGAAGGAACAGGATCCTTAGTCCAGCCTAGTTCTTCAAAATTTTTAATTAAACCTTTACTTTTTCCAACAAACAACATGTATTTATAACCTAATATTTTAGCGGCTATTTCTGCTTTGTTTACTAGCTCTTTAGTTATTTTTTCTCTACTTTCTTTATAGTCTGGATTAGATATTATAAACTCAAACCAACAACCTTTAGTGTTTGTTTGAAATAAAAAACCAGCTATAACAGGAAGTCCATCCTGCTCAACTATTAATCCACCCATACCATGTTCTGGTAAAGCGTCTTTAGAAGGGATAGGAAAATTATGCCCGTTCCACCATTCACATAGTGTATCCCAGTCTTTTTCTTCTATTTTTCTTGTAATTAATTTCATTTAATTTTATTTAATAAGATGATTGATCATAATTAGAAGACACAGCAAATAATTCTTTTTTCGTTGTCTGAGCCACCGGGGTCACACCATCAGCTTGTAAAGGAGAAGAAAATGTAATCGTAGAAGTAAAACCTTTTACGCCGGTCATTGTTTGACCAAACAAAACTTCTCCAGGTGTAACAGCTGAAACGTTTACTATATTTGCAAAATACTTGTTTTCTTTTCTTTTAAAATTATTAGTAAATAAAGAAGTCTCTAAATCAGCTAAACTTGTTGGTATTTGATATTGTGATATTTGTAGCCCAGTGTCTTGATCTGTTATAATACCATTAGCAGGAATAACCCAATCTCCAGCACCTTCGTAATTTATAGTTTTAAAAACCTTAACCATTGAAGGTTTAGGATTTAAAATTAACGTAACATTAGATGCGTAATCAACTCCGTAAAAACTAGCTCTATTAACATTACTTGAATAATGCTGCCAAAGATTACCGTCTTTGTAAGTATAAAAATTATTTCTTAAACTACCTATTCTATCTGGCACATAACTAAACCTACTTGTCCAACCTCTAACCGACTCATCAAAAGACAATGTTTCGTTTGTATTGCCTTTAATAAACAAAGCATACTGCTTATTGTGTTGATCCCAACCTCCTAAAACTGGATTTAAATTTGAAACTGTAGATAATTTATCTCTAAAGTAATCAACCATGCCAGATGATGATATTTCTGTAATGCCATCTTGAGAAAGTCTTAATATTAAATTTTTATTTTTATCTGCAAAATATTTTCTAAAACCAAAAACAGCAAACGATTCTGGATTTGTACTTATTCCATACTCTCCAGCATAAGGAACAATACCACCTATTACTACATTAGATGCAGCTTGTAGTGCCTGTCCTTCCTGAGTATAAATAGCGTCTTTATCTATTAAAGCTTTACTTACTTTAAGCTCTTGAAATATAACTAAATTTGTATCTTCTGCATAGAGTTTTTGTATTGATCCTTTTGCTGGATCTACACTTCTTGTTATTGATTCTGCAACAGAAAACTGATTAGAATTATTAACACCTGTTCTTGAATTGAATATACCAGAATATATCATAGAATTAAATCTATGGTTTTGATTTGGATTATCTTCAACCAAATAAGCCTTAACTCCTAAGTCAACATTAGTGTTGTTATAACCGCCTCTTATTCTTGCTTCTTCAGCATACCAATCACTTTCATCTGAAGTGTACTGTCTTGGTATTTCAGTAAAATCTTCAATTTTTCCAAAAATTAAAACATCAGTTGCTTGTAAGCTAACCGACTCTGAAAGAGTTACAGTAAATGGAGGAGAAGCGTTAAAACTGTTTAAATAAACGGTTTTAGGAAAATTAACAACATCAACACCATTTGCGTCTTTAGCAAAAACTCTTTGACCAACGCCTAAACTTGTGTTTGCAGTTTGTCCTATGGTTTGAGTAGCACTGACTGCTGACGCTGTTATTGTAGACGTAGAAGCTTTTACCTCTACTATAGAATCCATCTTCTTTATCCAAAAAGAGTTAAAATAGTTTACTTCTATAGTTGCTGCCATATTATATTATTACTTGTTTTTTATGAAATTTAATTGTATGCTACTTCATTAAATATTGGACACGGTACTTCCCCTATAGTAGCTACAGTTGAAGAAGCACCAGGCCAAGCTACTTGCGCTGTTTTAACAATAGTTCCAGTTGTTAAATTATTAACATTACTTGCAGGCCAAGTGCCTTCAATTACAGTTCCAGTGTCTTTATCAAACTTAGCAAGAAAATATGGAGTGGTTACTTGATTCATGTAAAATGGCTGCCTAGGACTTGTGTTTGTCCAATTAGTCCCTGTTGGAGGATCAAGGTCATTCCACTCTTGAGCCCCGGTAACAGGGGATGTAGCAGGCGAGTTTATTCCAATGAAACAGTGATATCTAGATTCTGGAGGGTTAAGAGTTGCTGGATTCCAAGGTGTTATTAGTGTCGCATCAGTAAAAAACTGTCTAACATTTCCTCCATATTTGGCTTGAGCGTACACTACATCTCCATCATTTGGATTTCCTAAATTTGGTACATTAGATGCGTAACCGGTAATATCTGTTTGAGTTCCGCCCTGTGTTTGAACTCTGTATTCATACGAAAGTGGTACACCTGAATCTTGTACATATGCTCCAGGGTTACTTGGATCTGCAGTCCAACCATTATAGTAAGCATCTTCTATAGAAAGAGTTACATATCCTTGATAATCTGACTGCGCACCTTGGCCGTCGCACGCACAATTTCCGACTGCAAAGCTGTCATCGTATTTAACTTCTAATTCAACAAAATATTCACCTGGCAAATCATCTCCACTTATGTATTTAAAAGTAGTTCTCGCTCCTTCGTTACCATAGTTTGTTGGAATTGCTGAATTTACAGTAGCAGCCAAACTTGTTGCTGCGTCTATTGAACCACTTTGACCGACAGGGTTATTAACTGCACTTGCTCCTGGTAATAATATTCCGCCATTCCAATCACTTACAAGAGTCCATGAGTTTGGGTTTGGTATTGTTGCGTCAGCAGCTCTGTGCCATATATTAAATTTTTTAACAAAAGTACTATTAGTTAGCGGGGTACTTGGGCTACAAGTCATTGCGTTTTCTATTCTAGCAGTTAAAAGAAGTACACCGCTATCAAAAACTGTTGGATTTAAATTTTGGTTTAAGTTTCCTCCAACTACGTATGTTACATCACAAGTAACCGGGGCAGTTGGTAATACACCATTGACAAGTGGACTTGGTCCAAAATAATAGCCTCCAACTTGATCTGCTGTTACTATAGTGCTTGACCCATCACATACTTGCGCGTATATAAACTGATCAACTTGTTGATCTCCTTGATAATAAGGTGGAACTTGCTCTGGGCCAATAGTTATTGTTATCAGGCAGGTATCAGATTTTGTTTGATAGCGTGGATCTGTTGATATAAGTTCGGTACCATCTGATAAAGTAGCATCAGATACTTTTACAAGTAATGGATAAACACCTAGAGGTACAAATTCTCCATAAGCAGGGGCAGTTCCTAGTGTTTGTGACAAAGTAATAACACCTGTACCAGAATCTAATACAAAATAGTTGTTAGCATTACCACTTAATATACTAAAATACAATTGATTACTTTCAGAAGCAGTTAATTCAGTTCCGTTAACAGCGCTTAAGTCTACAACAGTTCCAGTATTTGTCTGCCCTGAGGTTTGAAATAATGGACAAGCATTTGTAAAACTTGGTGCAAAGTTAGCTAATCTTTCTTCAAAAGATCTTGTTGTTGTTGTGCCATTGTAATCTATAGATAATGAAAAACGAAATCTTTCTACTGTATTAGCATCATTTAAAAAAACGTGGTTTTGATTTACAAATTTAATTCTATAACCACCTGGTCGATCTACGCTTGATTGTGGCACTTGAAGTAGCTGGAAATCTGTAGTTACATCAGCACCGTTAGGACCGTCAAAATTTGTAACTTGAAATAAACTTACAGTTGTATTAGTTAAAAAAACACCTGTGTTATTTACAGGATAAAATATATCTGTTATCCAAGGAGAATTAGTAGCGCCTGTTACACCAGTCAATATGTCATCATCTGTACCATCAAAGTTTTGGTTTTCAATAAACTTAAAATCTCGATCGCTGAATCCAATAGGATTATCTGACCCAGCTTCAACATCTTGATTAATATCAGATATGTAATTCCAACCAGTAGCTGTTTCCCAAAATATATCTAATAAAGAATCTACAGGAGCTGTTTCATATATACTAAGCCAAGGAATCATTTCGTCAGCTAAAGTTCCAATTTTTTTGTTTGTTGAAAATCTAGCTACAATAGGATTTGTTTCTAATTGATATAAATTTTTAGCAGCACTGCCGTTAAAATTATCAACAGAAAATTGATAAAAACTTAAATCATCCGCGGTTCCTATAGTTGAAGCTATATCAGCTTTCTTTAAAGGATAATATTGTTTATTATCACCGTACTCTATTATTATATTATCAGCATCTGCTGGTATTGCACCACCTGGCGAAAAAGTAACTGTGGTTACGTCACTTCCTGTAACCGGGTCAACCACTGTCTCTACCTTAGTTACAAGAGTTGCTTTTGAAAACTTTCCTGGAAATTGGGTTTGTGTAGGATCGGCTTGTTGAAAAGGAGCTAATATTAAACCCATACCAGGTTCTATAGGCTCTGATTTTATATTTGGCGGATTAAATACACCTGTATTTGTAATAGGATCATTAGCACCATCGAAACTTATTGATGTAACATTACTAGCAGCTTGTTGACCACCACCTGCCCAGGTAAAACCTGTAATGTTAAAACTTTCAGCTGAGTTTTCTACTCTTCCAAAAAGCTCAACACTACTTCTATACTGCGTTTGATCAGGGCCAACTTCTTGTAAGTCTCTTGGTATTTTGTTTATATTATCATTAAGTAAAATAGCATGTGCAGTGTTATTTAATTCACCACCAGGAAACAATACTTGATTTATTCCGCTTTCTAATTCAGCGTAAGAACCATCGATAGGACCACCAGGCGTAGCTGAAGTTGTAATATAATTAACTTGAGAACCTTGAGTCATAGTGCTTGGGTAACCATCTAAAAATCCTGGTAAAAAAGCATTATAATAATCTTGTTCTCTTTGTTTTACAACAATCTTATATGAATACCAACCTAAAGGATTTATAGAATAAGCAAACTTAGTGTCTTCATTTGTATTTTCAAATAAATATAAATAATATAAATTTGGTTTATCTGCAGTTTGAATCAAAGTAACACCAGCTGTGCTAGATATATTTATTATTTTAGTGTAATCAACAAACTCACCTCTTAGATAGTCATTAGTTGTTGGTAAAGTACCTATAGTAGGTGTACTAAATGTTAAATTCCAAATACCATTTGCGTTAACAGTTAAAGAATCATTAGTTGAATTGTCAACCACCCAACGAGCTTTTGGTTCTGCATATAAACCAGGTGCTCCTGTGGCTAGGTTTCTATCAGTTGAACCAACTGTAAAATCACCTATTGTTTCATTAAGTAAAACCAAAGCAGCATCACCAAACCATGTTTTAACATCTAAGGAATCATTCGCATCATAATAAGGATGATAAACAGTAGATCCGCCAAATAATAAACTAGCGGAGCCAGCTGAAGTAGTATCGTATTGAGATAGTATTACAGACGATTGTCTGCCATATTTGTCTGCTAAAACCCAACCAATTTGATAAGTTCTATTTTGTTTTAATGTAGAGTTAGGATACTCAACAAAAGAAGTATAAAGATCTATTTTAGATTGAACAGTGCAATTATAATTTAAAGTTGAATATGGAGTGTGCTTGTCTCTAAAGTTACCATATATTACCCTATTACCAGCAACGTCTTGAGCTAAAGCTCTAACGGGTACTTTATCATAAACGCGAACAGTCTGTGCTTCTGTTAATGTCTTATAAGGTTTTTCTGATTGATACTCATAGATATAAACGTTCTCATCCATATCACTCGCCATTGTTACAGCATTTATGCTTTTTAAAACTTTAACAACTAACGAATCAGACTCTTTATATAAAATATCTATTTCTCTTATTTTGTATTCTGTTATTATGTTTTTACTAATACTTCCTCCCTTTGTAGTATCAGTACCAACATCAGGCAGTAATATTCTTAATTTAATGTTATCTACGTTGTTTTCAAACCATTTAATTATACTACTTTCATAAGCCTGTTGTTCATCTCCTCTTATAAAAAATCCTGCTTGTTGAGGTATAAAAGCTATTTGAGTAAAAGGTGACATTAACGAGTACTCACCATCGTCAAATTGAAATCTATAGCTAAATCTAACATATTTGTCTTCTAGATAACTAGGGTCTCCAGGCCAAGTAGGATCGCTACTTTCATTTGTCATAGTTGTTTGTATAAATCTTATAGATTGATCTACAACTATTACATTACTAGGCGCAACGTTTAAAGTGACTGTGTTTGTTGCTGCGTCTACGGCTATAACTTTTATATATTCTGAACCAGCTATTAAATTTCCTGTAACATTATCTTTTGCATTAGAAACAACTAGCATGCCCACTGAAATACCTACTACGGTATTAAGTATAATTGCGGTTGTGCTAGAAACAGTAGTAACAAAAGTTTTAACTTCTTTATATAATTGAGGTGGTAAAGTTGGCATATATTTGGCTACTGATATTTGATTTTCTTCAGTATAATAACCTGGACTTAATCTAGCCGTTTCAACGTTTATTTTTCTAGGTTGATTCCTATTATCTGTCCAAAACAATAAATTTTCTAACAAAGTTATGCCAGTAATTTGCCAAGCTTTGTTTGTAGCTAAGTTTAAAAATTTACCTTGAACTAATGTAGTATATGTTAATGTATTAAAATCATACATTGTTATTTTCATTTCTACAACATCAGAGTCTGTTGGATAAGTTATGCTACTGCCTTCTGGGTTAGGATCAGCATAGTCAGTTAGTATTTGAAATATTCTATTTCCAGATTCGTCTTCAAATTTACCTATACATTTTAAATTAGCATTTTTAGTGTTTGCCGCAACAATTTCTTTATTACCTCTAATGTTTTCTAAAGAACCAACATCGTCATCTTCTGATCTACCAACGGATATATTTAGAGCATCTCTATATTCACCATTAGGTAATATTCTATCGTCAAGATCTTTATTCATCTTAGACTTTAGAAAACTGTTTTTAGCTTCTGCCATTTTTTAGTGTTTTATCCATTTAGATTTACCTCTCATAACTTGAGATATTTCATCTAGTTTTATATTAGACAGTCTTATCTTAGCGTTTCTAAGCTTAGAGCTTCTATCTTTTTTTAATCTTTGAACAACATATTCTGGTTGATTTATTCTAGTAGATATTAAAGAGTATAATATAGAAGAATACATAGCGTCTTCAGCCATTTTAGGAACTCTACTATCTAAGTCATAAGCTAAACCATCAGATATATATTCAAAAACAATCAGTCTACCAACAAGATTGCTTGAAAAAGAAAGCTTATTTTCTCTTTCATTTATATTAAACCAACCATTACCCTGTGCTGTTTGAGGATCAAGACCATATAGTCTTCCGTAACCAAAACCAAAAAGACCCTCCCAGCCATAACCATACTCAGACTGGTCAGCAGCGTTTGGTATAGCGTTTCCGTTTAAATCCGTTAAAAGTTCAGAGCTAGCATTATGCCATCTTTCTTGCGTTATAGGTGTACCTTCTATGTCATTTCCAAAGTTGTCTTGAGTTGGAATACCTTGTGAATCTTGAATTTGTGTGTAATAAGGACTTATAGTCAAGTTATTTGTTGGATATATAATATGTTTAACACCTAGAGCATCAATCCAAGAACACCTAACATAATTAACGTAGTCTTGAGGAATAACAAGGGTCAACGAAGGTGGAATTGTTAGCTCAGCTGATTTAATACTTTTTAATGTATCATAGCTAAACTCCTGCATTGCTCTTTTAGCAAAAAATATAACATCAGTTCTTTTAGCATCAGATAATAACTTACCAGTTCCAACATATCCAACTAAGAAATTATTAATAACATCATTTAATTTTATATATTGATAACTACCATAGTTATCTTCAACTGTTTGGCCATATGCTTTTTCAGATGGCGTTGAACCATACTTACCACCTGTTAATGTTTTTAACTGAACAACTATATATAAGCCATTAGCTGGAGCAGAGCCAGCGTTAAATACCACTGCATTATCGACTACAGAAAAACTACTAACATATTCCTGAAAAGCCGAACCAGGTAATCCGCTTACGCTTACATATAATTTAAAGTTATTCAAAGCATAATCGCTATCATTTTGATCCCAACTGCCTAAGAAAAGATCTGTATTGAATGTGGTTTTAAATGAAAGCTTAGTTCCATCACCTCTAAAACCTTGAGCACCTTCAAAGTATTGACGCCCATTTTCTGTTATTAATCCATTATTTGGAGGTTGTATAGCCATGTTTTATATTTTTTCATTTTGATTGTCAATAGCAATTTGTTGACCTGCGCTTTGTATTATTGTAGGATCCTTGACCACTACACCAGCATACATTAATATTCTTAGTGTAAGTTCCGTTTGTTCAACAGGGTGTAATTCAAAATTAACAGAACTACCCGCGTTATATACATATTGAAAACTTGGCGCTACGGCTGTAAAGTTCCAACTAGGGTTTAATGGTTTTCTAAGATATGTACATGATAAATCACTAACTATAGAAGTAGGATAAACAAATATCTGTCTATCTTTATATTTGTAAACAGGAAAAGACAGTGAAGGTTTTGTTATTGTTGAAAGATTTAATTCCAAAAACTCATTTGGTTGAACATATTGAACTGGGGTTTCATCTTTATGTATAACAGTTCCTATTTTGTAAAAATCAAACTCATTAACAGTTAGTATTAAGTTTCTTCCTGCTGTAGGTATGCTAGTCAAAGATATTGTTGTTCCTGTTACGTTCCAATCTGTAAATTCAGCTATAGGCTGTTGAACACCTGCTGCATCTTCTAAAGTAACGCTAAGCTGACCTAAGTCTAATTGACTAGCTGATATACTTGTTATTACATATTGTTGAGCTACGGTCGTGATAAATGTTTGAGATACAGTACTTCCAGAAACTGTTGGAGTACTAAAATAAGGGCCAACGTAAGGACACGTTCCCGATTCTGAAAATAGCGCAATTTTTTCTTGCGTATTTTTTACACGATCAGCATATTCTGAATCGTTATCTGGCATACGTAACTGTTGATTCAAATCTTCAAAATAAGACTCAAATATTTCAAGTTGCACTTGGGCAGCTATTTTGTTAAATTCATCTGGAGTTAAATATCCTCTTTGTTCTTTATTTAGAATAAGTAAAACCGTTTGATAAACTTGATTTACGTTTATTGCCATTTTTTGTTTTTTATTATAATATTAGGCCCGAGTAAACGAGCCCTATATTAGTATTACATGT
>TARA_R110002050_G_scaffold57346_3_pt1 | contig 10948 bp, 10 predicted proteins | sample TARA_R110002050 | Tara Oceans TARA_R110002050 (sample SAMEA4396988) | marine metagenome | biome: Polar Biome; feature: [DCM] deep chlorophyll maximum layer (ENVO:01000326); material: water (ENVO:00002006), including particulate matter (ENVO:01000060) such as... | depth 25 m
ATTTCTTGTTTTAGAACCTTATTTTTTTCAACTAGAGCCTTAATTGCCGCTACGTCTGACATGCATTTATTCCTTTACCCAATTATTTGCAAAATCACATTCTTTATTCGCGGAATTAACACTCACATAGGTATCTTCAATATGTTCGTCCATCCATTTTTTAATGGCATTGTACTGCTTTTCCCTAAGTGCCAATTCCTGGATCTTTATATAATCCTTTGCAAAATCGGCAACATGCTCATCATAACGATTGGTGATTTTCATAATCTTGTACTTGGGAGCACCTCCCCTAGGATCATTTTCCAAGATGGGCATGGAAATTTCATTGTCCTTAATATCCCTCACCTGGTTATAGAGCGATGGTTCCATTTTGGTAAGCTCAAAACGGGAACTATAATCCTGTGGGTTTCTCAATAGTCCCCCATCAAACTTGGTTTCCTTTTCATCGGAAAAGTTCAGAGCTGCAGCTGCAAAGCTAAATTTACCGTCCAGCACCCCCTGCCTAATACTATCCAATTCATTTTTCGCCTTATCCAATTCTTTTTGGGAAACTTCCGGCATCATAATTATATGACGCACATCTCTTTCCTGACCTCTAATTTTTTCAACAAACACAATGTGGTATCCAAACATTGTTTCAAAAGGTTCCGAAATTTCCCCTTCCCTTAAACTAAATACTACATCTTTAAACTCCTTAACATATCCCGACTCTTTGGTGATACTTCCCAAAAGTCCACCACTGGACTTTGACGGTCCTTGGGAGTAGAGAATTGCCTTTACACTAAAACTGGCATCGTTCTCCATAATATCTGCCCTAATTTCATTTAGTTTATCTATAACCTTTTGCTTTTCTTCTTCGGATGCCTTGGGTTGTTTTACAATCTGGGCTATTTCCAACTCTGCACCGAAGATCGGTCTCTCATCTACCGGGATCTTATTAAAGAACTGTCTTACCTCCTCCGGGGTAATCTCTATTTCCGAAACAATCTTGTTCTGCATTTTTTCGGAAAGCATTCTCAACTTGTTAATCTTGTACAGTTCTTCACGAAAACTGATCTCATCATCCTTTTTATAATAGTTTAATACTTTCTCCATAGAACCAATTTGGGAAACCAATTGTTGCAATTGTCGATCCCCTTGGGCATTTACCTCATCATCCGAAACCAATATACTGTCTTGTACAGCCTGATGCGCGTACAGACGATCCTCCATTAGCTTACCTAAAAGGCTACATCTTGTTACATCGGCAGTGGAAGCCCCCTGGCTCTTTAGATCTATCAAAGTTTTTTCAATATCCGATTCCAGGATTACATAATCCCCTACCACAGCAGCTATCCCGTCCAACTTAATTCTTTTAAAATTGTTGACAGTATCGTTCTTGGAAACCATTGATTCCTCTACCTTCACCTCTTGCGGTTCTACCTGGGTGTCCGGCATACCTTCTGATTCCTGTGCACTTATTATCCCTGTCAAAAATAAAATAGAAAGGGAAAAACCTGTTTTAATTACCTTGTTCATAAACTTCAAATTCTTTTTCTTTAATAGCTTCATCCATTACCTCTACCTCCAATTTTTTCATATAATCCAACTTCCTTCTATTTAAAAGCAGTTGTTTAATGGTAGGTTCAATATAAGTAAGGGGAGCAATATCGTTGATATCCAACATATCGTTTACCTTCACCAAATATACCCCTAAAGAGTCCTGTAATTCAAAAAATTGTGATTTTTTTAAGTACTTGTCCTGATTTTCAGTAGTTAAGGGAGTAATCTCTTCCATTACCCGAAAAACATTTACCCAAATAGAATCGTTAAAATTCACTTTTCTAAATTGCACACTTATAGAATCCAAATAGCGTTTATCGGACTCCTTAAAATCCTTTAACTTCTTAGCAACCACATCCTTGTCCAAGAATTGCGTGGGCAATTCCACAAACCGTAACTGTATTATCCGTTCCTTAAGCTTAAAATTTTCCTTTTCGCGTTCGTAGAACTCGGTGAGTTGGTTACGGGTTATAGCCGTATCGTGCGATTGTAGTACCAGTGCCTCCTTATAGGCACCCGTGTACAAATCCGTTCTATAATTGGATACCAATTGCTCAAAATGCTCCAGCTTCTCCTCGGGTAGATTTATTTTGGACTTGGAAAGCAACAGCTGCTTATAAGCCCAATTGTTAATATAGTTGTTCACCAAAGAGGTACTGTCCGCTTTGGACATATTGGTCAAAAGCAATTCTTTTAGGTCTTCCTTGTACAAATATGTATCCCCTACCCTGGCCACAGGAATTTTGTCTTCCTTCTTATTAAAAAGCGAATCACAGGATATAAAAGTGCATAACAATACTACACTTACTAAAAAGACTGATACTTTTTCCTGCTTTAATTGACAAAAATCCATTCCGCAAATTTAGCAATTAAGCAGCATTATGCAAGTTCTCATTTCCCAATAAAATCCTCCAGCATTTATCGGAAGGTTTACTGCTATTATTATTGCTTTTATCATTAATTTTATTCCATGACGGATAGACAAATAAAACTTATTTGGGATTTTAGGGGTGAAGCGGCCCAAAAAACAGCAAAACATCATGAAATACATCTTAAAGAATATGTGTTAGCCCAAAATATGACCTTGAACATTACGGGAAGTGCAGACATTACCAATATGCACTCCATAGCATTTCTAGTGGTAAACGAATCCCAGATGATTGCCGTCAGGGACGCCTTAAGGCCTCATCGCGGTGAAGTCTATACTCCAATAGACTAGCTTAAATCCATATAAAGAACCCATGGGCAGTAGATTTTTAATTTTCATTTTCCCAATAACGACCCTATTTTTCTCATGTACCCACCATACTGAGAATCCTGACCTATTAAAAATAGCCCTGGCCTCCAACAATTCCAAAATAAGAAAGGTTATGGATAGCTTGGACCAATATGAGCTGCAAGCAAGATATACCCGAATTGACCGGAATAGGGACAGTATAATTTTTACTGATTTCAATTTTCAGGTTAACGACAGCAACTACTTCTACCCGGCAAGCACGGTTAAAACCCTAACCGCCATACTTGCCCTAGAAAAACTGAATGAAATGGATTCCTTGGACCGCTACACCCGGTTTTATGTGGAAGGTGATTCCATTGAAACAACATTTGCCAACGAAATTATCAAGATTTTTGCCGTAAGTGACAATGAAGCCAATAATCGACTTTTCGAATTTTTGGGACAGGACCGAATAAACATGAGTTTAAAGGACAAGGGTATTGCACCGGTGAGAATCTCCCATCGACTTTCAACGGAAAATGGTTTTGAGGTTACTACAAAACCACTTATTGTCTTCCTAAACGACACTACACTAAGCTGGTTAAAACCGAGCGTAAACAAACCTGCTGCTCCCTTGGCCCTGAACAGGATAAAAAAAGGTACGGCCCATTATGAAGAAAATACCCTAATTAAGGAACCCTTCGATTTTAACTTAAAAAATTATTTTCCAATTAGTGCCCAGAACGAGGTTTTAAAAAGGATAGTTTTCCCGGAGCAATTCCCGAAAAGTGAGCGATTCAACCTTAGCCCCGACCAACATAGTTTTCTCATGAAGGCCATGAGTGACCCTCCTAGAGATTTGGGGTACGATGACATGGATTATTACGACGGCTATTGCAAGTTTTTTATGTTTGGAGATACCAGGGATACCATACCAGAATATCTCAAAATATACAATAAAGTAGGCAATGCCTATGGCACAGTGACGGATTGTGCCTATATATGGGACCGTAAAAATAATGTGGAATTTATACTTACTGCCACTCTTTTGGCCAATAAAAATAAAATCTTTAACGATAACTCCTATGAATACGAAGATATAGCACTTCCGTTTTTGGCTCAATTGGGCAGAGAGATCTATCATCTGGAAATAGCAAGAAAACAACCACAATGACAGCCTTAAGCTTTGACTCCTTTACCAAAAAAATCTACATCAAAACCAATATGGAAAAAATCTATTGGGCCTGGTGTACAGCTGAAGGGATTACGTCTTGGTTTTTGAGCAAGGCCACTTATATATCACCCGATGGCCGTACCAAGACAGCACAAGAGATGATTGCCGAAGGGGACAGCTATATCTGGGAATGGCACAATTGGGACGGTCAAGAAAAAGGAACAGTAACAAAGGTGAACGGCACGGATTTTTTTGAAATCACCTTTGCCAATGTTTGTAAGGTTTCGGTTTCACTCGAAGACTGTGGCGATGATATACTTTTGACATTAAAACAATACAGCATACCCACAGATGATGACAGCAAATTAAACATCCATTATGGCTGCAGCAACGGATGGACGTTCTGGTTGGCAAATCTTAAGGCCTATTTGGAATATGGCATTTTGTTGAATGAAACACAAAATGATCTGCGACACCAACCTCTCGCGGGATTTGAATTTGTGAATATTTAGGGGATGTCAATATTATAAGAATTTAACTAGTTTAAGGACAGCAACAAATCTTCTTATTTCCTATTTTTGGGCATTTTTCAAAAATGATAACAAAACCTCGTATTGCCCTAATTATTGGAATAGTCTGTATTTCAATATTCCCGGTATTGGTGAAACTGAATTATACTCCGGGCCTTATTTCCGCCTTCTATCGTATGGCTATCGCGCTAAGCATAATCTTGCCTTATGTTCTATTTACCAAACAATTGAAAATCCCGGATCTGCGCACATTATTGCTTACTATTATTTGCGGAATATGTTTTGGATCTGATGTGGCAGTATGGAATATTGCCATTCAGGAATCCACGGCCACACAAGCGTCGTTCCTGACAAACCTATCTCCGGTTTGGGTAGGCATCGGTACATTTTTCTTTTTAAAACCTAAACCTTCCATTAATTTTTGGATAGGTACCGTAATTGCCCTCTTAGGGATGATCACCTTGGTCGGATTTAAATTCTTTGCCCAATTTTCTTTTGATATTGGCTTTAGTTTTGGATTATTGTCCGGGGTGTTCTACGCCATCTATATTCTAATCAGTAAAGAAGTCCTGACCAAGACATCCATAGTAAATTTTATGACCCTAAGCCTAATATCTTCTTCCCTGTTTTTAGGAATCCTGTCCTATGCCCTGGACGAGCCTTTTACAGGCTTCTCAAATATTGGTTGGTTCGTACTGTTTATCCAAGGATTGGTCTGCCAGTTATTGGCATGGTTGTCCATAAGCTATTCCACCCAACATATGCGAGCCACAAGAGTCTCCCTAAGTCTATTGGCGCAGGCCATCTTGGCCGCCATCTTGGCTTGGATATTCCTCAACGAGTTAATTACCCTACAAATGATTTTAGGCGGTATTATTTTACTCTTGGGAATACGAATCACCTTTTACGACAAGCCATTTGATTTACCGATGCGGAAAAAGGCTAAACTCCCGCCTCTTTAATAACTTTCAAGGTCTTTTGTAAGCCGGTCTTGGCCACCTCCAACAAATCCATACTGTGGTACTCCGGATTGTACAGCTCCAAGGAAATACAACCGTTAAAACCTGTGCTTTTAAGGTCTTTCAATATTTGTGGCAACGGTAAAATTCCGTCACCTGGAAAAACCCTATGCTTATCCTCCATATCGGCCATTTCCATTCCTTTGGGAGCATCGTTAAATTGAAAAATGGCAAATATATCACCGTTCAAAAGCCTTAACCCTTCAAAACCTCCTTCCGAAATATACATATGATATACATCGGGTATTATTTTGGCTTTGGGGTGATTGGCGTCAAGGGCAACAGCGGATGCCTGGCCCATGGTCTTGAGAGGGAACATCTTTACAAATACCAAAGCCGGTATTACATTATACTCCTTAATTCCTATTTCCAATAACCTTCGGTAACAAGAGGCAACAAATCCAACATCGTAATTATCCCCCACCTGATTGGGTATGGCCTGTACATAGGTACAACCTATTTCAGATGCCATTCTCATTCTGTTTTTGGTAGCTGGTAAGGATTTTTGAAACTCTTCCTCATTCTTGGGAATGCAACCCCACAGGCCTATCATACTGGGCACAAACAATCCGGCTTCCTTTATTTTAGCGCCTAATTTTTTAAGATCGCCGCCACTCTTCTCGTATTCCTCCAAATCGCTGTCCCATGGTTCTATGGCATCGTAACCAGCAGCTATGGCAATCTCTACCTTTTTTTCCAAACCCTCGGCAGGTCTTATGGTCGCCGTATCCAAACAAATGGGCCACGGACTCTGTCCATTTTGGTATCTTTTTTCTTTTTTTGGAATTTCCATTGGCACGGTGTTGGCCAACGAGATTGTTGCAACACTAGCTGTGGCTGCTCCTGCAATAAAGGATCTGCGATTCATATTAAAGTTTATTATTCGACTAAAATATGAAAAAAAGTGACGTATTTCCCACTTACAGGCTAGAACTAACAGTTCAAGATTCTAATGTAACCAATAGGCCCCAAAGGGGTCATGGACCTATTATCGTATGGCTGCTACAACGAGTTGGAACTTAATTTTAACAGATCAACCTTGAATTGGCTCTCCATAAAGGTCAAAATCTGCAGCTTCAAAAATATGAAGGTCAACAAATTCCCCTACTTTCAGATAATGCTTTGCCGCATCCACCAAGACTTCGTTATCCACATCGGGGGAATCGAACTCCGATCGACCCACAAAATACTTGCCTTCCTTTCTATCTATTATACAACGTAAAGTTTTACCCACTTTTTCTTGGTTCAACTCCCATGATATCTGTGATTGGAGCTCCATAATTTCCGAAGCTCTTTGTTGTTTCACCTCCTCGGGAACGTCGTCTACCAAATTATAGGCATGCGTATTTTCTTCATGACTATAGGTAAAACATCCCAATCTTTCAAAGCGCATTGCTTCCACCCAACTTTTCAAAGTTTGAAAATCTTCTTCAGTCTCGCCTGGATAACCTACAATTAGGGTGGTCCTAATGGTCATTTCCGGTACCGCAGCCCTAAAGTCCTGTAACAATTTTGTGGTCTTGGCCTGGGTTGTTCCCCTACGCATACTCTTTAATATGGCATCCGAAATGTGCTGCAACGGAATATCCAGATAATTACATACCTTAGGCTCGCGTTTCATCACTTCCAAGACATCCATAGGAAATCCGGTAGGGAAAGCATAGTGCAATCTAATCCATTCAATACCATCTACCTTTACCAACTCGTTCAGCAATTCTGCCAAATTCCTTTTCTTATAAAGGTCCAATCCGTAATAAGTAAGATCTTGGGCAATAAGGATCAATTCCTTAACCCCTTTGGCTGCTAATTTATTAGCTTCCATTACCAAATCCTCTATAGGAGTACTCTTGTGTTTGCCCCGCATGATGGGGATGGCACAAAAAGAACAGGGACGATCACATCCTTCCGCAATTTTCAGATAAGCATAATTTTTTGGCGTGGTCGTTAATCGCTCCCCTATAAGTTCGTGCTTGTAATCGGCCCCCAGGGCCTTTAATAGATTGGGCAATTCGCTGGTTCCGAAATATTCATCCACATTAGGGATCTCTTTTTGCAGATCAGGTTTATAACGTTCACTTAAGCAACCTGTAACAAATACCTTATCCACTTCCCCGGCTTCCTTTTTTTGAACGTACTCCAAAATGGTATTTACGCTCTCTTCCTTGGCATTGGCTATAAAACCGCATGTATTTATCACCACAACATTCCCTTCCTCTTCATGTACGACTTCCTTGTTGTTGGCCTTCAATTGTCCCATCAACACCTCTGAATCGTACACATTCTTGGAACACCCCAAGGTTACTACATTTATCCTATTCTTCTTAAGTGATTTAGTACGCATATTTTTCAAATAAAGTGCAAAAGTACAACTTGAAAAAAGATTGTAGTCCCAATATATCTTTTTTTATTCTTTTAACGTTAAACCTTTATAACCAATTGAGCTCTAACTCATAAAGCCCTATGAAAACCCAACTTTTTATTTCCGGTTTATTTCTGATTTGCAGTTTAATGGGATGCTCCAAAGGCAATGATGACCAAATCCCGATTCCACCCGAGGAAGCCCTGTATTTTCCACCCTTAAATTCCGACGAATGGAAAACTGTGTCCCTGGAAGAGCTAGATTGGAATTCAAATGCGGAACAACCACTGTATGACTTCCTGGAAACAAATAAAACAGAGGCCTTTATCTTATTGAAGGATGGAAAAATTGTGCTGGAAAAATACTTTGGAAGTTTCAACGCTACAAAAAATCACTCCTGGAACTCGGCAGCCAAAACTTTGACCGCCTTTACTGTGGGAATTGCCCAAAAAGAGGGACATCTTGCCCTGGACCATCCCTCATCGGACTATATGGGAACGGGTTGGTCTTCCCTTAGCCCAGCGCAAGAGGCGCAGATTACCGTAAAAAACCATCTCACCATGACAACTGGGCTGGATTATACCGTAGAAAATAATTTTTGCACTGATGCTGAATGCCTGATTTACAAAGATGATCCCAACAGCTTTTGGTACTACCATAATGCCACCTATACCTTATTGGACAATATTTTAAGTGGTGCTGTTGATCAAGAGTATAAGGAATACTTTAACAATAAGGTCCGTGACAAGATTGGGATGCAGGGATCCTGGGTAAAGACAGGATATCTTAATCTGTACTTTAGCAACGCCCGAAGTATGGCCCGGTTTGGACTCCTGAACCTGAACAAAGGCATATGGGGCGAAACCGTAATTCTGGACGATCCCAATTATTTCACCAGCATGACCACGACCTCCCAAGAACTGAACAAGTCTTATGGTTATCTCTGGTGGTTGAATGGAAAAAGTAGTTTTAGATTGCCCGGTACCGAAGAACTATACCCTGGCAAATTAATCCCCAATGCTCCGGACGACCTAATAGCCGGACTAGGTGCCTATGACCAAAAACTATATGTGGTACCCAGTAAAGGATTGGTAATTATACGAATGGGCGATTCTGCCAATGAAGATGAATTGGGACCATCTACCTTTGATAATGATTTATGGGGAAAAATAAATGCCGTAATCAACTAAATTATATTGAAACCCAAAACCTTTACTTGACCGGGTGAAGATGCACCACTTCTTCCAAGAACCCTATGGTTTCCCTTTTTACGGACTCCAGATCTTTTGATGTTATATAGGAGGTCATTACATGGTTACCCACTTGTGGAAACGCAACTTTGCGCTTTAAATGGCTCTTTACCCCTAATTCATCGTACATTTCCAACAAGGCAGGGACCGATACCACCTTATCCTGTTCTTCCTCATTTTTATAGTAATATCCTAAAAAAGTGGGTTGATGGATCTTCTGAAAGACATCCGGTTTCATTGTTACATCCAATAAGGCCTGTAATTGCGTCAATGCCTCTACCCTGTATCTTGTTGTCCAATAACTATTTTTTAAAGAATCCGCTTCAGATTCATAAAAATCGCTATCCATAATGGTTTTGGCTATTTCCAATCCCCAAGGCCCCGACAGTAATACTGCCGACGGGTCGTAGATCTTTACGTTTGGGGAATACAAAAGAAGGCTCGCTATATCCTTGTCCCCTTGGGCCAAATAAAGTGCCAGGGTACCACCAGTGGAAGTCCCCATAACAATAACCTTTTTTCCAATCCGTTTTGCTATGGCCAAAGCCTCCTTTGCCGAATCAAAATAGTCTGTAGCCGTTAGGTGAAGCATTGCTTGTTCTTCCCGGACTCCGTGCCCTTCCAAACGGGGCAAGTATACATTGGCACCATATCTTTGCCCCAATTCCCTGTGCAAAGGCGCACCCTCCTCATGACTGGCGGACCAACCGTGAAGATAAAGAATAGAATATTCTGTTTTTCCAGGGATAGAATCGTACCAAATTATTCGCGATTCGTTATTGATCTTAATTTTTGTATTTTCCTTTTCCCTTTGTAGAAGATTGTTGTTCAGTATATTTAAATCCGTTTCCACTACTGGCAAATCCATTGTCAATACAGGCCTATCTACTTTGGGACCTAAAAAATAAACAATAAACAACAGGAGAAGTAAAAAAAATATTCCTTTCAATAATCGACGGACTATCTTCATTCTTTTCCACTAAAAAACGAATCCACAAACTCAATCTTATTAAAGACCTGCAAATCTTCCATTCCTTCCCCTACCCCAATATACTTTACCGGAATCTGGAATTGATCTGAAATACCAATAACCACACCACCTTTAGCGGTACCATCCAATTTTGTCACTGCCAAGGATGTTACTTCCGTGGCCTTGGTAAATTGTTTTGCCTGCTCAAAGGCATTCTGCCCTGTGGATCCGTCCAAAACCAAGAGGACCTCATCAGGAGTACCTTCAACTACCTTTTGCATAACGCGCTTCACTTTGGTCAATTCATTCATCAAATTAACCTTATTATGCAGTCTACCCGCAGTATCGATAATTACCACGTCCGCATTCTGCTTAAGTGCCGAACTCAGGGTGTCAAAGGCCACAGAGGCAGGGTCGCTGCCCATATTTTGTTTTATGATAGGGACATCTACCCTATCGGCCCATACCTGAAGTTGGTCTATTGCGGCTGCTCTAAATGTATCGGCCGCACCAAGGACTACCTTTAAACCTTGTTTTTTAAATTGATAGGCCAATTTACCTATAGTGGTAGTTTTACCTACCCCATTGACACCAACAACCATTATTACGTAAGGCTTTCTTATCAAGGGAACCGTAAACTCGGTTTCTGATCCAGAATTGGTTTCGGACAGTAATCCTGCTATTTCCTCCCTTAATATAACATTAAGCTCGTCTACCCCCAAATACTTATCCTTGGATACACGAGCTTCTATACGGTCTATTATTTTTAGAGTGGTATTTACACCTACATCGGAGGAAACCAATACTTCCTCCAAATTATCCAAAACATCATCATCTACCTTGGATTTTCCAACTACCGCCTTACTAAGTTTGGATAAAAAATTGGTC